>TBL_comb48_EPIDRAFT_1000612_pt1 | contig 27569 bp, 38 predicted proteins | sample TroBogEpilimnion_37_FD_10681 | JGI IMG/M metagenome (IMG submission 10681) | reverse complement strand
TTTGGTGCTCTAGCACAGCAACACAGCTCATGCCCAAGCAAAGCCCGCGGTGGTGATCTTGGTAATTTTGGCCCTGGGCAAATGGTCAAGCCATTCGAAGATGCTACACTAGCAACACCAATCGGCTCAATCAGCCAGCCAGTCCAGACTCAATTTGGTTTTCATCTAATCCATCGCACAGGTTAAACTGTTGTTGACATTCTGTGTAAATGATGTTATAATAGTGTTTTAACTAAGGAACTATATGAAAAAGCTAATTCCAAGTCGTGGTCCAGAAATTGATCGTGAAAAATGTGTCCGTCTTATGGGCACTGGTATGTATGACATGATTTTGGCTGCTAGTGCTCGGGCTCGTGAGATTCGTAGACAACACAGATCTAGCGACAAGTATGAGCATAGCCACACTATTGTTACAGCACTGTTAGATATTCAAAACGGTAATATTGACGGTCAAGAGTACTTTCTTAAAGTAAAATAAGAATCAGGGTCGTTAGCTCAGCTGGTAGAGCGTCACGTTTACACCGTGAATGTCGGCAGTTCGAACCTGTCACGACCCACCAGGGAACGGTGGCAGAGAGGCCCAATGCAAGGGACTGCAAATCCCTAAAACCGTCGGTTCGACTCCGACCCGTTCCTCCAAATTATAGGGCTCCGGCCCTATTTTTTTGGCTATAAAATGCGTAGTTTAAAAATATAGTCTATTCTATCAATCGAATAAATACACTATAGAATAATGGAGACAGCACAATGTCGCTACGCATTAGAAGAGGAACCGAAGCCCAACGATCAAGTATAGTGTTTGATGCCGGGGAAGTAATTTATACAACCGATACCAAACGACTCTATGTCGGCGATGGTGTTACATCTGGTGGTACAGATCCTGCACAAAATTTAGCTGGAAACGGGTTAACATAGTGTTTGATGCCGGGGAAGTAATTTATACAACCGATACCAAACGACTCTATGTCGGCGATGGTGTTACATCTGGTGGTACAGATCCTGCACAAAATTTAGCTGGAAACGGGTTAAACTATAACTCATCTACAAAACATTTTGATGTAGTTCTAACACCGTTTACTACAGATGGACTAGCAGAAGGTTCAAACAACAAGTATTTTACTACTCAGCGTAGTCAAGATGCATTTGGTGCACTTGTAGCTAATGGTACTTTCAGCGGTGTAACCGTGCAGTATGACAGCGTTAACCATGCTTTAAATATTTCAGTAGCAGCCGACTATGATGCAGTTCAAAATGATCCTGCTCCTAAGCTAGGTGGAAATCTAAACCTAAATGGTTATAATATCACTGGTACAACTGGTGCTATCAGTATTTCAGGAGCTATCACAGGCGGCACAATTTCAGCAACTACCGGACTTGGTGCTAACCTATCATTAAATGGTAAGAATCTTACTGGAACTGGTAATATTAATATTACTGGATCTGTTACAGCAACGTCCTTTGGCACTATCAATACAACCGGAACATTACTTGGAACCCAGAATAATGGTGGACTTCCTCTTGCAACATTCTTTGCAACTACTTCGGGATCCCAAAACTCCTATATCACAGTTGAACTCTGTAGAGGTACAAATGCTGCTCCTTCTGCCGTAGTAATCGGCGACGGATTAAGCGGAATGGACCTTTTTGGTTATGATGGCTCAGCATTTAGTCGTAGCGTTGCCTATGGTGGAGCTGTAGATTCAAATGGTACTGTATCTTCGGGAATTGTGCCTGGTAAGTTCTTAGCAGTAGTACAATCAAGTGCTGCCGGTGCTGTTAGTGGTAGCTACCAAATATTATCATTTAATAGTCTCGGAGTGCTTACAGCACCAACAGTTAGCTATTCATTAGAAGTTATATCACCGAACTATGTTTCTGTAGCAACAACAAGTGCGTATACACTAAGTTCAACCCAAACTGATAATCTATTATTAGTAGGCACTACTGGATTAACAGCTACAATAAATATGCCAGTTGGCCCAGTTGATGGACAAGTATGTCGTTTCGCTGTGTCAGCTAATACAGTAACATTGGCAACAGGCAGCGGAACAGTTAGTCCATCATTTGCGGGATCTGTGAATGCAGGGACTGCCTTTAGATATGTATACCGTGCAAGTGCTACAACTTGGTATAAGATATAATTCATAACTTACAAGTAGCATCTTAAAAATCCTTAAATACTAAAACATTTAAGGATTTTTTTATGAAAGTATCAAAGATACCCGGATTAGGCAGATTCGGCGTTTTTGTCGATGATGTAGACTTTACTACGATTACCGATGAAGAGTGGCTGGAAATTGGCCGCCTACATTTAGAAAATCTAGTTACTATCATTCGTGATTGTAATCTAACTTGGGATCGAGAGATAGATTTCTGCAAGCAATTTGGTGATACACGATACGGTATTCGATATCTATTACTTAAAAAATATCAAGGCAGGACTTGGAAAGAAATTGTTAAAGCCGCTCTGCAGGATGATCCTAGCATAGATGATATAGATAAACAGCGACTACAAAGTATCAGTCGTATGCAAGAACTTATGCCAGATGGCAGACATGTTATGCGTGTAACCGGCAAGCGTGATTCTGATGGTAATCCACTAGGCATGTTTGCCGAAGGCGAATTGCTTTGGCATAGCAATGAAAGTGGTACATTAACATTCACACCCGGAGTGGCATTATTAGGTGCTGAAAACATGATAGGATCTAGTACAGGATTTCTTACTACACCTGACTATTATGAAAATGTCAGCAATGCGTTCCGCAGTGAATTAGATGAAATGATACTAGTACATAGATTTACACCAGGCCGTATTAATCCGGGTCTACGTCAAGATCAAGATGAAGTTATGCATGCCAATATGTGTCCGGAAGATGACACAGAGATTCCTATGGTAATGCGTAGTCCTGGAGGTATCATAGGATTACATTATTCATTAAACACAGTACATAGTATCAAAGGTATGACTAAAGAAGAAAGTGATAGTGTATTTGCAGAAATAAACAAAGAACTATTTGTAGACAAATATATCTACGATCATTGGTATCAAAGCAATAACGATTTTTGCCTATTTGACAACAGTATTACACTACATCGTAGACTGGGAGATATTAAGGATAGATTATGCTATCGCATACAACATGACTATAGTAATTTACAAACAGGTCCATGGCAGCCTTATTTGAAAGAACCATTCATTACAGATTATAATAAAGAAATGGCCTACTATGTAGATCTAGCAGATATTAAAGATTTTAAGTTACCGCAATGAATCAAGAAACCTTAGATTTTTACTATGCCAACAAGGATTGTAGATATGCTCCTCCGCGTCTTCCACGTAAATTAAATATATTAGAAGGTGCTAGATGGATCTTAAATAATCCCGAGTTTGCCTGGTTAAAATTAAGACTACCTACTGATTTAGGGCTGTGGAAAACCGAATTACCAAATGCAGAACCTTTCTATGTACCGCATCGTGAAGGAGAAAGTGCAGGATGGGAAAGTTGTTGCTTACATGGTATCCGCACTGATGCCACACAAAATTGGCCAGAGTACGTGTCAGAAGAATCTGATGATATCTATAAGTGGACCGAGCTAGGTGGACTAACTCCTAATGTTACACGATTCTGGAGGGAGTTTCCTGCAGAGAAATATAAACGTGTTCGCTTTATGAAAGTTAAACCGCAGGGATATATTTCGGCACACAGTGATGCTCCCGGCCGTGGATATATCCCCGGCGAACCTGCAGACTACGATCCATTAGAATTAGGATGCCCAATTAATGTTGCCATAGTCCATCCAAAATCATGCCACATGGTATTAGAGGGATTTGGGATCGTACCTTTCCAAGAGGGTGATGCATTTCTTATTAATATTAGACATCGCCATGCTGTAATTAATTTTACTGATCAAGAACGCATCCATATGATCGGATTTGGAGTATATGGAAATAAACAAGAAGATTTTGCTAGGCTAATTATAGAAAGCTATATAGACCAATGAACATTAAAGAATTTAACGAAGGGCCTGCATCGTCTGATATTATCTTTTGTATAATTGATAATACACACACGTACACAAGTGATTGGAACAAAGAGCTTATTAAAAATATAAGCGATTTTTGTTTACAAAATATAACTATTCAAGGATACACAGTACTACAAGGAATTGATGAAGATTCTTTATTAAAAGCAGCTTCCACTAGAAATTGCAAATATGCAGTAGTACTAACTACTGGAACTGAGTTTATTACTCGGTATGTATTTTTTGATTTATTAAATGAACTACTTCAAAAAGAAACATTTTTTTTATTAGGGCATGTATTAGATCGAAAGGATTGTTATTATGAATTACATCAACAATGCTACGTAATTAATTTAGAAGTATATAAATCTTTAGGAATGCCTAGGATAGGAAATCAAGAATTCTTTTCCCCTCATATTCAAACCTGCCCAAAACGTAGTATCGATACCTATCACGATAATCATACTCCTAAGTGGGTAGAGCAAGGTACAGACACTATGCAATATCAACACAAAGCACACGGTTGGAATATCTTGAGCATAGCGTTTAGTCAAAATTTACCTGTTAAAATTTTTAATGATGCATTTAGAGAATCAAAAAAACATTATTATCCTGAAAACGAACATTCTTTCGTAGATCAAATAAATTATGCATACTCACGCTTAAATTTTTGTTCAAGTTTAGCTGTATATCCGATTAATTCTGAAAAAATGAAGTTTGATGTTTCTGGTCCGCTAAGACAATTAATAGTACCAGCAAGTGGGTTAGGTTGGATTGAACATCTTGCTAATATAGGATACAGCGATAAAACAGTTGTAAAGTTTTTTGATTATAGTCCACCGACACTAGAGTATCTCAAAGCGGTTATAGATTGGAATGGAGAAAATTATCCTAAATTCTTTAGAGAGTTTATGGATTCTAAATATGGTTATTTACAAAATAATAATTCTATTATCTATTGTGGCCCACAAGATATCGAATCAGAATGGGCAGAATTTAGTTCTCAATTTAATTGGAAGGAACTATGGGCTGATATTAAAAGCAAAGTGACATTTGAATTCTATTTAATTAATTTATTAGACTCGACCGATGATCTCAATTGGATTGAAAATCTTGAGGGTACCAGTTTAATTAATATAAGCAATATTTTTAATTATATCGGCACTGCAACATTCTACAGTATAAAACAGAGATTGCATGCAGAGACAACATTACTTACTAAACTTAAAGATAAGATTCCGGAGATGTATGTTCAAGTGTCTAGATTTGCAAGTGATGGATTTGTTAAAAGAGATTCGGGGATTGTGCAGATAAAAAATATATCAGCAATAAGTATTACAGATTTTAATGTACCTACATGGCATCAAACTGATTGGACCATCTAGGAAGAGAGTTTAGCTGTTTTAAAAATGTAGAAATATTAAGGCGCCAAAATGTCTGAGTGTGTCCTCGATAATCTAATTCACATGTGCGTTCTAATGCGCCTGTTTCTACAAGTGCAGGACAGTATATGTTATGTACTAATCTCTGTGTGCCAACATCACTAGGATGACTAGATATGTATAAATCTGCTTCTGTACCAGCCCATTCAATACATGCAGGAATATAAAATTGTGCTGTGATATTTTGATGCTGTTGACATGTATATTTTAACGCTCGTAGTTGTCGATGCGGAGTCATATCTGTAAATACGCAGGTCCTAGTACATATCCTATAAGCATTAGGACCTAGCTCGGGAAGCGAGTGTGCAGCTACGCTGCCAACTGCTTTATCATTATAATACAATATCCATACTGCCCATTCGCTTTCACGCTGAATGCGTTCAACCATAGAAAACTGGCTTGCATTATTAATAAAACCCCTACGCCCTGCTTCGGCATAGAATTCGGTTAAATCTAAATCAGGAGTCCATTCAACTAAGGAATACATTCTTTGCTTTATCTATAAATTCGCGTGGATAGTTATTACTAAAACTTTCAAATGCAAGCATCTGCATAGTTTGCAGTGATTGAGGTTTGTCCCAATCTATTCCCATATAGTCGGTAATAGTTTTCATTGCTACTTGCCGTTCTTTACTAATATGACTTAGATGATCCTTAACTGTAATAGATCCTTCGTTGCTACTATAAGTAAAAAAATAATTGATGCTTTTTAACTTACCACCGACTACAAAATAACTACTAGGATGCAGGCTATACTTGTACCACCCTCTTTCTTTGTAGGCACGAAATATGTCTAACATCTGTTCTTGCCAATCTGGGACCACTTCATCAAAAGAACAATTAGCATCTAAACTGCGTTGCCATAAATCTACTCCATCTATTTGTAAGTATATCTTACGCTCGGGTACATTTATTTCTAATATATTAGGTACCATTTCGGGATTATGATGCGCCATGTTACTTAAAAAATGTAATTCACGATCCCATTTAGCAGCCATTAGCTTTGGATCTACAACTTCATTCATACCTTTATGGTACTCACTATCATTGTGAAACCATTGAACAAATACCTTTTTACTGTTGTTAATTAGGCTAGTATAGATTAAATTGTTGCGACACGGTCCAAATTCTGGAACATTATTGTAGTAATAAGAAAAATTCATAGTATATTATAGCATCATAAATATTGATATAAGTAGTTATCACTAATAATTTCACGAGAAAAATAATGTATTCTATAGACACTGTTGGGCTTTGCGAAGATTGCTATCGACATATACCATCGAGACGATTTGAAGAAGATGGAAAAATTTGGATTGAAAAAACTTGTCCTGAGCATGGCTACACCAAATATATTGTAGAAAAAGACGCAGAATTCTATCATAGTCTTGTACGCAGTGGACCATCGGAATATGATCCTAGTAGTTATGGAATCGAAGTAACTGACCGTTGCAATTTAACATGCCCACACTGTTATCATCTACCTGATAATAAAATAGTAGATAGATCAATAGATGATGTATTAAAAGAGATGCTAACTATGAATCCGAATGATGGATGGTCTATGACATTAGCCGGGGCTGAGCCAACGATGCGCAAAGACTTACCAGAACTAGTTAAGGCTATGCGTGATCTTGAAAAAGATCCTAACTATAAACCTAGAGATATTCTTATAGTAACTAATGGTGTATTATTGGAACGTGTTGATCTAGTTCAAAAATTAAAAGACGCAGGATTATATGCAGTCACCCTAAGTTTAAACCATCCAACATATCAAGGAATACTTACATACAAGCGACAACAAAAAGGAATTCAAAATTGTCTAAGCGAGGGATTGAAACTCACTAATATTAATCATACACTGAGTTATTGGGATCAGTTAGAGGATGTTTTAAAAGTTAATCAATCATATAAGCATAGTGCAGAAGAGTATCGAGTTCGTGGAGGCACCGATATTGGTCGGAGTCCGGATGAACCTAAAAAATATCTAAGCGACTTAGTGCAAGAAGCAAAACGTATAAGTGAATCTAAAGGATGGGAATTTAAAATTATCCCTGCAGATAATAATGTATATCATGTTATGGCAACAATTAATGATATACCTCATAGATTTATTCAGTGGGCCGATGTAACAACATTAGATCTAGAACAATGTAATAGTGGGCCGTGGTGTAATTTTGCAAAAACTCCTTATGTATCAAATATGCTACATCAATGTATTTTAAGAGACGGTTTAGTAAATAAAGGTCTTCAAGCATTAGACGAAATCCCATTAAAATATAGAAGAATGTATCAGTGGGAACAAGAGCAAAATGCTGAAAGGAATTAATAATCAACCATACTTAGATATGACCCCTTACTTAGACATGGAGTCATTTGATAAGTTACAGCCCGAGATAATTACAGGCTTTGCACTAGCACGTGAACATGCCAAGGAAGGTACGTGGATGGCTCCAGGCTTCACGTTCGATGATATGAGCTATCGTGTAAGTTGGAAACCTATATATCAAGCAATGCAAGAGTTCCAATCGTTGCCTGATACAGATCCTATTAAAGTAGCAGGTATGAAGTTGATGCCCACAGATTTTAAAAACTTTCAACAACGCAATAAGTTTACACGTTTTTTAAAAATGGCCATGGGTGCGTACGATCCATACATTTACTATTATTTGTGGGAAGAAGGATCTTGGGATGATCGTACTGCTCCCCGCAAGCTAACTCCTGAAGCTGAATACTTTCCTAGTGTAGTTAAATGGGTTGAAAGCCTAGTAGGTACTGTGTTTGAAGAAATAGGGCGTGTCATATTCTTTCACTGTGAAGCAGACGGTATTCCGTTTGAACATAGAGACTTAGATGCTAAAAACGGAGTTAACATGGTTAAGCCGCACCGCAATGAGTTTATACACATTCGTCCTAACACTAAAAAAGCCTTTTACTTGTGGGATCCTGAGTCTAAGGACAAGACATATCTTAATACTCGCGCCGCTTGGTGGAACGATGTGGACTGGCATGGTGGTGAACAGATTATGGAACAAAGCTACGGACTACGCATTGACGGTAAGTTTACTGAGGAGTTCCGTAAGACCTTAGGTATCGATCATATAGAGAGTTATTAATGAAATATATTGGCAACTACGCTGATTGGATCAATATTGAATGGGTAAACTATTTGTTAAACAATGAAGGAACTCCCCGACCTAAAACTACTAAAGCTAATCCCGATAGTCCCGAGTTTAGAAAGGCAACCAGTGCCGGATATGATCTAACACAAACATATTGGCAACATTATGATCAAGATAGTTGTCCATTAACATTTATACCGCCATTTAAAACTAATGGTAAATTAATGTGGTGGTTTATTAAAATGCTACCCGGAAACTTTATGCCTATGCACTGCGACCCACATGTGACCGAATCGGGAGTTATTGACTGTAAGAGATATTGGATTCCTTTACAAGATTACGAGCATGGACATGTATTCATTTATAATAAAGAATTTATAACAGACTACAAAGCAGGAGATGTTTTTATGTATGATGATGCAAATGAAATACACGGTGCGTGCAATATTGGATATACTCCTCGACTCGTAGCAAATTTTAGTACATATACATATGAAACTCCTCGGTAACTATAAAGACTGGATAACTCCTGAATTGTGGCACATTTTAACTTCTACAGATGGAGACTGTGTTCCTGTATGGCAGCCGGATCGTTGGACCGGCAATGATTTATTGGACAATGCTAGAATTCTTGCAGAAAAGGGATATGCACATAGAAATCATAATTTTCAACAGTATAATAGTGAATCTAAAGAGTTTCAAAATTTCGATCTTAAAATGCCAATACTGATAGAGCGTCAACACTATCATTGGTGGTTTGTAAAATATCTACCTGGACAAATGCAACCAATGCATTTCGATCCGCATGTAACTGAAATTAAAAATTGTTTAAGATATACTATGATGTTAGAAGATTATCATCCCGGACATATATTTGTATATGATGATCAACTACTAACAAACTATAAGGCAGGTGATTTATTTTTGTGGCCGGATGCTATGATATATCACGGTGCCGTTAATATTAGTTACAAAACTAGATATAGTTTTCAACTAACTGCTTATGACCAATAATATGAAACATATATTTCGGAGTAAGTCCAATATTTGATCCTGCGTGCCATTCTCGATAGTTTTCCCATTGTATGTAAGATCCAATAGGTTGGTTGGCATAAACTTGAGATCCGATTACAAATACATGTCCCGGGGAAGGCGGTTCTATAAAGTAACTGAATCTTACTAGTGGTCCTTGCTCTAGGTATGTACTTTCATTATCATCTACATCCCAATGCCACGGTGCGCAATAACCCGGATCAATTCTGCTAATCCAGGACCTTACAGCAGTAATACCTAATTCATTGGCAACACAGATTTCAATATACTTAGAATAATGTATATCAGGATAAAAATTGGTCCATTTAACAGAAGACATATTAAAATTAGCATCTTGCCATAATTTATAAATCTCNGTATATCCGGGAGTATTAAGATTCCACTTTGATGGATCGGCTGTAATATCAACCCCATTTGATAATTTATTAATTATTATATCCCAGTTAATCATTAAACAGCCTCTTGTACATATCTGGTAGTACATCATCTGGCCATTTAACCCAGGACTGTAATGCTTCTTTGAATAATATCTCAACATTAAGGATATTATTTTTTATAGCAGCCGCAAATCGTGGCCCAGATGTTTCACCAATCATACCTTGTATATTTTCTAATTGTACGTACGGATTATTTCTTTTTACACAACCATAAAAATCAAAAGTACGCAATACTCCATTATCGATATAGTAACAATGCGGATACAGACTAGTTTTATAATATCCGCTATCCACAATGTCTTTAATAATATTAAACATCTGCTCTTTCCAATCAGGAAGTGCTTCGTCTAAACTGCGGCCGCCATATACTATTTGATTACATGTTTCTCCGGCCCAACTAAAGAATATTTTCTGTTCTTCTAGATCTATAGTAATATTACGTGGGGCCCAGGGCTTATCTTTAAATATTGTCAAATATTCAACTTCTCGTTCAAATAAAAATTTAACCATCTCTTTAGTATAGTACGGGCGATTAGGTAACCAGTGTGCTAGGTCTTCATTTTGGTATTTGCTAGTATGATCAAAATGCATACATAATACATTACCACTAGGACTTACTAGAGGAGTGTATATTAAATTAGTTTCGATTAGTTTATTGTCTTCCGGGTTAATCTTATAAAACGGAGTCCAGTTACTTGTATTCATACGTCTATAGTCAATGTAAAATATTTGTTGGTTAATTCTTCTAGCTCATCTAAACAATCCATTTCTATAGTAAGTGATGCAATTAGATCCTGGCCATTAAACTTGCTAACAATTCCTCGTTTAAATGCTCTATTCAACCAAGGACTAATAACATCATCAAATATAAATCTTCGATCTACTACTATATCTTTAAGTGTTATAAAAACTTCGATCGGATCTTTAAGTATATTACGTGGCAGTAATTGTCTAACTACTAATTGTATTCTATCTTCACTGCCAAAATTAGCAGCAGTATGTCTACACCCTGCATCCATAGTGTACCATTTCCCATCTACCTCAGTCGGATGCATCGTATGTGTTTCTAAATCTATCAAATAAGAATGATTGCCTTGTATAGACAAATGCCAGCGATCATCTATATCAGCATGACTAGGGTAGGCTTCGCCTGGAGTTAGTTTAATTAAACGGGCTTCTCCCTTGTCCACAGCGATATTGTCTAAAATTTCTTCCCAAACAGTATCTTTGTATTCTGGCTTAATTTGCCACGGATCGTGAAAGAAATCGCCAGTGGGCTCGTTTAATGCTATCCGTGTATCTATTTTTGGTAATGACTTAACAGCCTCTTGTAAAAGGGCAACAGGTATAGTATAATTAGTAGGCTCTAGCATGAAATATTTATGTGCTAGTATTATAGTGTAAATAATTCATGAATAGAACTAGAATAGCATCAGCTTACGATCCAAAATATCTAGAAATTGACCGTCCGCAAACACTGTCCGATAATCGCATCGAACGGCTAATACAGGACATAATGAATGGTCGATTAGATAAAGATATTACAGATCAGGTTTATACTAATTTTATGAAAGAAACAACTGATTGGTTGTTTCGTAGTCGATTAAATCGGTTAACAGGGTTTGATGATTTTAAACGTGTAGATATAATTAATGGTTGTACACAATTCATTGACACCGTCTATATGAAATGTAAACCTCAATTTATACGTAATGATTATAGATATCACGATAGGTTAGGAAATACTGGCACGTTCCCCGGACTCCTAAAAGAAGGTGTTCCATTAATTATAGCTATGCCGTTTCCGAGTATCGGTGATATACACTGTCAGATGCAGGAGATATTAGATGAGTGTTTGGATAAAAAAATTCCAGTCCATATTGATGGCGCTTGGATTACTTGCTCTAGGGATATTGTTTTCGATGTCGGGCATCCTGCTATTCGTAGTATTGGTGTCAGCCTCAGTAAAGGGTTGGGTCTAGGATGGAATCGTATAGGATTGCGCTGGACTAAAGAAGAAGTAGACGCGGTCACTATAATGAATGATTTTCACATGAATAATCGTGCGTTGGCTATGATTGGATTACATTTTATACGTAATTTGCCACCCGACTATCTGTGGAACACACATGGCGATCGATACTATAAAATATGCAAAGATTTTGGGCTCACTCCAACTAAGAGCATACATATAGCCATGCGCGATAATCAACCAGTTGGTGTAGCACCCCTAATTAGATGCCTAGAAAACAATGACCTGCTTTCAAGGATAGAAAATAATGTATGAAATTTATAATATAGACGGAGTTGATATTCCACTCAATATAAAGTGGCGTAAGATTGCCGTTAGTCTAAGCGGTGGCGCAGATAGTGCGCTATTAACATACTTGCTTTGCAGTATGATACCGCAAGGCAAGCGATTTGAAATACATGTTATTAGTCATACTCGAATGTGGAAAACTCGTCCGTGGCAACAGTATGATAGTAAGCGTGTATATGATTGGTTGGTAGAACGGTTTCCTAAAATTAAATTTAAACGACATACTTGTTTTATCGCACCGGATATTGAATATGGCAGTGTTGGTCCTACTATCAAGGATGAATATGATAAATGGGTCAGTGGTGATAATGCTCAACAACGTTCTTTTGCCGAATTTACCTGTACAGTGGAAGATATTCCGGCATACTATAATGCTGTCACTCGCAATCCTAAAGATGTAGATTTTAAAGGTATGGCTGAAAGAGATATAGATGCAAGCGAAGATAATCTACATTTACGTGTCACAAGGCATATGGATCGATGGGCGTTTCATCCTTTCCGATTTATACAGAAGGATTGGGTTATTAAGCAGTATAAAAAATTAGATATAATAGATTTATTAAATCTTACTCGTAGCTGTGAGGGCGAGTTTGATGATCTTGATTATAAATCTTACAAACCAGGACAACTAGTGCCAGAGTGTGGCGAATGTTTTTGGTGTAAAGAAAGGGCATGGGCCATTGAACAAAATAACAAGTAAAACATTTTGTATGCATCCTTTTACAGGATTAGCTACTAGAGAGGACGGTGCTATCTGTGCCTGCTGTCGTAGCCATCCTATTGGGTTCATACAAGATGCTCCGTTAGAGTATCACTGGAATAGCGAAGTAATGACTCGCATACGCAGGCAAGTGCTAGTAGGAGAACGTCCTAAAGAATGTGAACCCTGTTTTAGTTTAGAGGACCAGGGTGTAGAGAGCTTACGTCAGCGACACATTGCAGGAAAGATACCCGAAGCTCGTATAAATTTATATCCTAATGCCCTGGATAAAATGGCACACGATTTTACCATGCCGTTTGAGATTCCTACCATGGAATTAAAGTTAAACAACCTATGTAATCTTGCGTGTCGTATGTGTCATCCTATGGATTCAACCAGCTGGACAGACTGGAGTGAAGTCAAAGATTTTTACAAACAAGAGGGTAACATCATGTATGCTCTTGTAGAGGATCTTAATCTAAAAAATAAACCTCACTTAGACAAGTTCCAGGATAACCCAGAATGGTGGGCTAGTTTAGAAAAACTATTGCCTTACTTCCGTCGTGTGGAGTTTGCAGGCGGGGAACCTTTAATGGATCCACAGCACTATCGTATATTAGATATGCTGGCTCCTTATGGTAATCAAATTGAAATCAAATATGCCACTAACTTATCAACGCTTGGTAAGGGTGGAAGAAACATATTTGACTATTGGCCTAAGTTTAAGTCGGTAGCTGTGAATGTTAGTATAGATGGCATAGGTGATGTATACGAATACGTTAGATCCAATGCTCATTGGAACGAACTGCTTGCTAACCTAAAACAGATACAAGACATACCCAACATCAGTCGAATAGTAGGTGCGGTTACAGTACAGATTAGTAATGTGCTGATTTTAGACAAGATGTGCGAATTCTTTTTAGATAAGCTAGGGATCGTATTTCATACACATCGAGTAGCATATCCTAAACTGTTATCAGCACAGGTATTGCCTACTCCGTTAAAAGTATTGGCTATCACACGATTAGAAGCACTTAAACTTCGCCTGCCGGAATTTAAGATGGTCAAGGATCATCCTGAATTACTAGCATACACCTTAGGACAAATACAGGACAACATAAATTATATCAACGCAGTGGACCAAAGTGATTTATGGCAAGACTGTGTAGAGTTTAATCGTCGTCTAGATCATAGTAGAGATAGTCGTACATTTGCCGGAGTTAACCCGGAATTCTTAGACTATGTTTGAACTAGTATTAACAAATAATTTAGAAGATCTTACTCTTATTTTTAAAGTAAGAGATACTTCTATTGCACAAAGGTGGTTCCGAGAATTACAAAAAGATTATGAATTATTTGAAACTAATAGATTTAGTAATTGGAATAATAGCTGCATCGACGAGTTGAATAAACATATTGATATTATTAATAATTATGATAGCATTATAGATAAGAAAGTATCAGACACTATAAGCCAACAAGAATTAAATTATCTCCATAAATTTTTTGAAGAACTAAGAGGCGAGGTGTCTACGGGAACTCAATGGTTCAACAATGCACCCAATGACATACAACAATCTGTTGAGAGATTTAATGTATTAATACATCAATTAGAGTCAAACCTACGCACAAAAAATAGACACCCTACAATAGTCGTAACATTCAAGGATAGGCCAAGATTTGAATTGGCTCAGGATGATCTCAAACATTTTACCTATAGATGGCAATCTGGCTGCGTATACATTAACTATTGTCAAGTAGGAAAAACTGTACTAGATGTTTATAAAGATCGAGATGATCTAGCCGAAGCAGTAAGACCTCAAACACATTATAGTGCTGATTTTTTAGTTAAGTTTGGCCCGACTACTAATCGACTAGTATATTTTATACGTTCATTATTAATTAAACATTGGTTAAAATCTAAAAATTTTAAATTTTCAAATCTAAATATAGGAATGATTCCTGTAGCAGATTTACAAACAAAAATAGATAAAACTGTACTAACTAGATTTAATACAGTTAAGAAAATAAAATGCTTAAAGTAACAAGTCGTTATCCTCACCAGAATACAATTAAGATTGAATGGAATCTTGGCAAACGCTGTAACTACGATTGCAGTTATTGTCCAGCTAGCATACACGATAATACCAGTGAACACACTGATATAGAAATACTTAAATCTGTAGTAGATAAATTGCTAACAATAGGTAAACCTATTCGATTAAGTTTTACAGGTGGCGAACCTACTGTTCATCCTAAATTTGAAGAACTGATTAATTACTGTAAGAATCAAGGAGTAAGCTGGATCAGTGTTACAACTAATGGCACACGTAAAGATGAATGGTATGCTAACCTACGTGTTGATCAGATAGTGTTTAGTATGCATATGGAATACGATGTACGGCGGGTACTAAACACTATTGTTAATGTTCACGAATACTTTGCTGGCAAGGTGCTGGTCCACGTAATGGCACATCAAGATCATATGGAACGTACAAGGTATATTGCTGGGGCATTGGCTGCGAGTAGTATTCCACATGCTGTGCGTAGAGTTCGATGGACTGAGGGCGATCACGATGTATTTGATGACATGAGATACAATTTTGATGATCTAAAATGGGTTAAGGAATACGAAGCAACTGTAGAAGCAAATACAGTCGTATGGTTAAACAATGAGCATGCACAGCTTTTATATCATGCTAATGATATGATTAAAAATCACCAAAATAAATTTAATGGCTGGACTTGCACCGCAGGTATAGAAAGTCTGATGATCAACTGGGACGGAGATGTACACAGAGCGACTTGCAGGGTAGGTGGTAGTCTAGGTAACATTTATACAGGTACCTTTATTGCACCTGGCGAACCTGTAACTTGTGATCGCAATTTCTGTACCTGCGCAGCAGATATTCCATTAACTAAGACTAGTCCTGCTGTTGTAAAGGAATAATTCGATATTTTCTAGTATTAATTTCGGGTTGGCAAACACAATCCTGTTTAGTACAGATTACTGGTTTAACATCAGGATTGAAATTTAATTTAAAAGCCGGATCGTATATATTATAATTTATTGATCGCCCATATAAATTTTCACCACAGGATCCGCGTAGTTGACCATCCTTATCAATAAAGAATGTATCAACTCCTATGTTGCATGACCAATCTTTAAACTTATTTAATTGCTCACCTAGTATCCAATGCAAGGGCACTTTCTTTTTGGTACCGTCACTAAAGAATACTGTGGGCTTTTTATAAGCTGTCTTTTTTGCAGTGAACCAATACCATGGCCACGGCATCCGTTTTAAATCAGTAGCTAGATATTTGCGTTCGTCGGCAGTATATTTTGCATTGACTCCTACTAGCTCTCGAACAGTTATTGGCCAGCGATACTTACTAGTTTTTAATTGTTCTACAATACTAATACATTTATACCAATTTTTAGAATCCATAAGTACTAGAGCATTTACCCACTTGCCTTTTTTGTACAGTATATCAGCAACTGCTTTAGTGTGTTCGACGTCAACCCGTTCATGGTGGCAACTTAATACAACATCATCCACATAGTCGCCATGCTCTTCCCACCAGCGTAGAGTGCGCGATCCGTTTGTACTCATACTAATAATACAGTCGTACTCTTCTTTAAAGTATCTAATAAACTTTTCAAAGTCGGGCCACAGTGTAGGTTCGCCGCCAATAATGAACAAACACACTCTGCGTTTAGGAGTATGCTTTCTATAATAATCAATGATGTGCCCTAGATTATCTTTTACTTGTTCTAATTTAGGCCAACGATGGCTACCACTATGATATTCCGGTGAACAATACCAACATGAATAATTGCATACATTACTAAGGAATAGTTCAATCCGAAGATAGTCTCCGGGTAGATTACTGTCTATTTTAATTAGATCTTTCATAATAAATGTGCTAGCTCAGGAAATGTCTGTTTGAAATCTGTTTTACGTTCTAATTCTAATGTAGTAACATACTCTTTAAAATCCGGCAATAGATTAGTATGATCCTCAGCGTCCATCCAATCCAGTATACCTTCCCAGCGTTTCCATCCATAAGGATTAACTTCCCAGAACTCTTTGTCCTGAGTATAATTCTTCCATAGCCATTGTTGTAGTTCAGCAAACAACTCACGTACCTCTAGTTTATCTTCTGCAGGAAGTACACGTAAACTTAACCATGTGGGTATCCATAACAAGTGTACACCCACTAGCCCTCCGCCCATAGTTTGCCCTGCGGCATTCTTGTCAAAGTTAACTTTTTTAAAGTTCATACGTACTTTCCATTTGATAAAATCCGGAACGTGTTTGATGTTTAAGATTTGTACAGCCATAGCAATGTTAGTTTGTATGTTGTCTGGAGCATTGTCTAATTTGATTAGATTCTCCTCTACAGTTTTCCAATCTAGCGGATAGCGTATGTATTCGCCACGTGAGCCAATACCGTCTAGGCTAACACCTACTTTAACCTTACGGAACTTACTCCATATCTCAATAATTTCATCATTAACTAAGATGCCATTGGTATTGTAGCGCAGGCTTATTTTNTCTGCATAGCCTCTAGCAATAATTTCTAAAAGAAACTTTTTATGTTCTTTGATTAATAGGGGTTCGCCACCTGCAAAATATAACTGTTTGATGTTGGGAATCTGATCGTATACCTGTTCCCAGAACTCAGGATTTTCATGCCATGTATTATTATGTAAATTCGTATCCCATCTTAATTGTTTTTTAATTAATGGACTAGTAAAAATTGGATATACTTTTTTATGTTCAGGAGTCCATAAACTACTGTCGTGTGGGCTACACATAATACATTTGAGATTACAAGTATTTCCCAAGCGAAGATCTAAATACTGTAACTTATAAGGCACAGAGCCATCCGCTTGTGTTTCTGCAATTAATTCTTTAATATCGATTTTCTCTTGTAAGTGCCAAGTACCTGTTTCCCAAATACGTTTGCTAGCAATGCCTTCTTGTTCTTCTTTAAAACACTTAGTACAGCTAGCAGGAACTTCACCGGCTAGCATAGTTTTGCGTACTGATTTCATGTAGTCATTGTTAAATGCGTCTGTGGGCAAATCTCTAGCAAAGTTAGCAGGTTGCCCATTTTCTTTCTTAACAAGCCCGACATCATATTCTCCGCTATCTGCACCGCTAGCATTAGCTACACAGCATATACGCATATCGCCATTAGGGCGGGTAGCCAAGTGTATCCATGGCAGCACACAAAAGCTAGGACTACCGGCTATTTCATTGATCTGCTTTTGCCAATCACCTAACTGTGTGGACTCGGGTTGCAACCAAAATACTTTATTCATTAAATGTATCCAAGTCTACAAATTGATCGCGGCACTGACTAATAACTGCTTCAGGAAACTTGCCGCAGGTTCTAACACATACATGTAGTTTATCATCTGTGAATGATTCATCCCATTGACTTTGCCATTCTGGACTATCAACAATATCTTTTATCTTATGCTTACGAAGATTAAGCTGTTCAATGCCCCCAACTCTTTCTAGTAATCTAGTAAGGCTAGCCTTGCTATCTGTTTGAAAATCATGCACTAGTTGTTGGTCTGTAGTATGTATGTAGGGAGTTGCTCCTACAAAACAACAGGGCCATAAGTATCCTAGAGCGTCAATATAAATGCTTTTAGTTTCCTCAACTTCACATTTAATTGTAGCACTGGCAACTAATTCTCTATAGTTTTCTACAGTCTTTTTATCTACAAACACTAATTTTTGTTCTGTAGGATTTTCTAACCGATGGGTTACATTCCCATTTTTATCGTAAGCATCAAACCAAGGGTTGCCTATAAAGCGACTAGTTTGCTTTTCATAGAAGCTATCAAATCCTAAATCCTTAGCCATTTGACGTGCAGATTCTAGTTGATGTTCATTGTGTCTAAATGTAATAAAGTTCCAGCGGGCTTTGCCGCCAGCATTGATAAATGTTTTAGCATTGTCAATAATTTTATTAAAGTCTGTGCCCACACGATACAGTGCGTGAGTATCTTCCAATCCATCAATACCAAATTGTACAAGATGATTGTCAGGTAATGCTGCGGCTAATTCTGCCCACCACTTAGTCGAGCGTAAGCTACCATTGGTATGGATATCAATCCTAATGGTAGGATTATTCATAACAATATAGTTGACAATATTGATTAGATCATTGTTAAGCAATGGATCACCGAAGTTGCCACACATAGTAATAGTATGTAGCTGCTCTACTAATCGACTAGGCACCATTTTAACAAATAATCTAAGATCAATATCTCGAACCTTGAGTAATGGATTTTCTTGACCACCGTGATGATTGCGAGCGCACATCGGACAACTAGCCTGACAGTTAGAACTAAGCTCTACATGAAGGGCGCCGATTTCTTTAAATTTATACATTTTCAACCCACTGTTTATCGATTTTAACATAGGGACTATCATTGCTACAAAGCACTATACAACCAATAGACTCAGCAGAATTCCATTTGGATTGCCATAATGTCTGCCACGTGTTATCGTCTATAATATCTTTAATAGATCTGTTGAGTGCATTTATATTTTCTGTGCCACCGAGCTCGTCAATAAATTCAAATACTTGTTTTTGAATCTTACCACCAATGCCGATATTAGAATACTCGTGATATAAATTATATTTTTCTAATATAGATTTATCATAGTTAGTATAGATAAATGCTGCTAGTATGCAACACGGCATGACTGTATAGCAAGCATCAATATAAACTTCTCGATGCCTTAAGGCAAAACAGTCTATATCTGTTTTATTAGGCCAACTTGGGTATGTTTCTAAATCTCGGCTATTAACAAAATTAATAATGCTAGCTGTAGGTTTTTCTAGATAGTGCGTTATAGTCCCATCTCGATCAACCACCGCAAATTTTTCTGTTTCGAATCGACGGGTGTCTTTAAGTTTAAATTTTGAAAATCCTAAATCCTTTGCCATCTTTTCTGCTTGTGCTACCTGATGTTCATTGTGTTTAAATCTAATAAACATCCAAGCAGCATGTCCACCAGCAGACATGTATGTCTGCGCATTATCAATGACTTTCTGCCAATCTGTCCCTACACGATATAATGCGTGAGTATCTGCTAGGCCATCTAGGGCAAACTCTATCGTATGATTGCCGGGCATGGCTTCTGCTAATTGCTGCCACCATGCTTTAGGCCTAGCACTACCATTTGTATGAATTTCTACTCTTAGATTAGGTGCAGTATTTTTAATATACTGACACATTTTTATTAGATCATTATTAAGTATAGGATCACCAAAACTGCCACAAAAATTAAGTTCTTTTAATTGATGTAAAACTTCTGGACTTATAATACGAACAAAGTCTTCGTACGACCAATCATTAATAGTTAACTGAGGATTTTCTATACCGCCGTGGATATTGCGTGGACACATAGGGCAACTGGCTTGACATCGATTAGTTATTTCTATATGGATGCTTTCTAATTCATTAAATCTAAACATTCTTATGCCCTATAATCATATAGCGTGTATACATTTGAGTAGGCAATTCTCCACTCCATAGTATATCGATATTACTAATTGATTCAAATTCTTTGAGATCCTTGGACCATCGAATATGTTCTGGTATGTCATAGTTGTTACTTTGTAATACAATTAAACTAGAAGCTGGTAAGTTAGCTAGCCATTGATCATATTGATCCTGTGTAATATGTTCACAACTGGTATTAATTATAACATCGCTTGTAGATTCTACATTGCACATGTCGTCAGTAATAGCTTTAAAGTAACCATCCTGTTCTTCTATTTTATTCATCATGGTAGCTATCGGTTGACAACTAGGATCTATATCTATACTACGTAAATATTTTATTGCAATATCGCTTTGGAATAATAAGCTAGCTAATACACCAACCCACCCGCCGTGTATGTCTACACTCACAGCACTAGTGATAAAAGGTTTGATACTATCAATTAGCCATTCTTTACTCTTAATCTGACCCTGCCAGAAAGCATCCATAGTCCGTATAGGATCCGGGCTTTGACGGATGGCCTGCATCCAAAAATGTAAGTGTTCTAGATCAACTTGCATTTTGGTATCTTTGAATCTGCTGAGCTGACACAGGTAGGTGTTTTACATTTGGTTGGGAGATCAAAAAGAGTAAATCCATCCTCGAGTGTTCCTAGTATATCATCGTGACAGCTATATGCCCTCTTGACTTCGTTACCTCGTATTATAACACTTTGCCACCCAGCATGGCAATGCCAATCGGTGAACTTGTTAAAACCAAATGAATTAAATCGTTCTGCTTGATCAAATAGATATTCATTACCATCTGCATCAGAGAGCTTTATTTGATATACATCTTCGCCCTGTGCCCGTTGTTTAAATCCAGTTTGCATTGCTTTTATCATGTCATCAGTATAGCCATCAACTATGCGACTAGCAGTAGGATCGCTTTGAGGCTTTAAAGTTACATTAATTCCACGACCATGGAACTGTTCTAATCGATCATATAGTCCCCAGAACTTTTCCGGAACCATGACTTGATTAATAGTAACATATATGCCATCGTTTATTAATTGCAAACACTTATCACCAAATTCTTGTTCTTTAGCAAATTCTTCATGATAGCTAGCTGTAATACTTCTGCGCTGAAGTACTTCGGTTGCTGTGGACCAATTTTTCCACCATTTTGGACCTGGACTCAAATTAGTAGTCATGTGTATGCTTTGATATGGAGATTGGACTCCATCATCCAAATAGGTAATTAGATTAATTAGATCTTTGTAGGCTGTAGGTTCGCCACCTGAAAAACTCCAATGGAATTGGCTAAATCCATTTTGGCGAGCTTGCCGTTTAATTTCATCAACCGTTTTTTGGTAAAGCTCTAATGGCTTATGATCATTATAGTCGGTACGTGCATATGGCCAGCAGTACGAACAACTGTAATTACAAAATCTGCCCAATATCCAACTTGTGTTAAATAATGGACGATCCAGCATTGTCTGCTGTCCAAAACGAGTTATTTTATCAAAGGGTATGGTTGAGAAGTTCATTGACAGTATTTACATTTGATAGTATAATTATAACGTAGACGTGAGTGGAACGGTATACCTCCTCCCTAGCATTCGTTAGGGAGGGCCAGGGGCTAAGTCCTAGACTGCCTTTGTAGGTTCGAATCCTACCGTCTACACCATTTTAATTAGGCACAGAAAGGCATTGTATGAAAAAAGTATTAGGTATTTTATTTTTAATTAGTAGCGTGGCGCATGCTGGTTCTTATGATAAATTTGATGCTACTCATAATATGAATAATCAAGTTGCTATTACATGGATCCAAGTTGATGATGTGAACAAGGCCTGCGAAGCTGAAAGCCGTAGAAGAGGCAACCGTGGATTCGGTTATGCTCTAGAAGCCTGCAGTTTTTGGCCTGCACCCGGCGGTCCAAAAGTATGTACTATTATTACAAAGAAAAGTACCGATTTAGATACATTAGGTCACGAAACTCGTCACTGCTTTCAAGGCAATTGGCATCCTGAAAAATAATGAAAAGTTTAGTAGAAGATATTTGGCGTGATGACGAGATTCTAAACAAGATCCGTACTCGCAACGACTATGCTCAAAATCTCTATGCGGCATTTTGCAATATGCAATGGTGCCCACGTGATTTATGGCCCATGCTAAAAGAAGAATATTGGTCCTGTAGTTGGCGTGCCGCAGGCCGTTTAGTCGCAGACTTCATAGGTAAGGGCGACTATATGGATTGGTATTGTAGTGGCATTGGCGGACTAAACAGTGACTATAGTAGTGAAGAAACCGAAGAAGAATGGCGTGCTAGGACTGGCTATATTTCCGAAGGTGTTGTAGCAGACGAAATTGAAGTAGATTTAAACCGCCTAGGTTGGATTCCAGTTCCATGGAAATCTGATTAAATATCTTGGTAAATACTGCTATGAAAGAATGGACTACGTTTATAGAAGAAGATGAAAATGGGGAACTTGTACTCCCATTGCCAGACGGCTTGCTCGAACTACAGGGGTGGCAGGAAGGCGACGATTTAGAATGGACTGATAATGGTGACGGTAGTTGGTCCTTGTCAAAAGTAAACGAATGAGTAAAGACGATTTATTAGAATTAACAGGTGTAGTAGAAGAAGTACTGCCGGGTAATATGTTTAGAGTTAAAGTAGAAAATATGCCCGAATTATTACTTTGCTATATGGGCGGTAAATTAAAGCAACATAAAATTAGAATCATTGAAGGTGACTCAGTCAAATTAGAAGTTAGCACATATGATCTGAGCAAGGGCAGAGTAACTTATAGGTTATAAAATGAATAGCATTATGGAAACTGTCTGTGCTGTATGTAATCGAATACTAAGCAAGACTGCCCAAGGTATAAGTTTTCAAAAATTGCTAACTCATATAAGACGAGAGTTTCGACAGCAACACATAGATTTAACTATTAAGACTCATCGAAAGAAAAAACTTCCAGAAGAAGAGTTTTATGTTAATGGGTATTATGATCCAGAAAGCGATCATCATAATGAATGCCCAATTGAACTAATCATAATACATAATTTCCCAACTCATATTGAATGGTATCCGGATCACTCTAGAGATTTCCTAATACAGATTTTTGATACTGTAGTACATGAATTGCGCCATCAGAGGCAAGCTCGAAAAAGAAAACTTAGATTCCATTCTCACCCAGGTTCTAAGCCAGAAGAATACTTATCGGATCCAGATGAGATCGATGCATATTCAATTTCGATAGCGATCGAACTTACTCGCACTTTGGGCAAAACTAGAGCATTACGATATCTACATAGTCCAACTACATTGAGCCGATTCAAACTTAATAACAACTATGTTAGTCCTAGCTTGTTTATGTATAAACAAGAGTTTCAAAATCCTCAAGATCCTGTTATTAAAGAGCTCATCAAAAAAATCTATATACGTCTTAAAAAGGTTGACACAGATTGTATCTTCGTGTAAAATAGTAACACTAAACCTATTATCAAAAGGCAGTATATGATTACACTTAAACAATGGATGGAAGTTGCTGACTATCGCATCACTGAAGGTAGTGATTACATGTGGGATTGTTATGGTAAAAATGCCTATCGTTTAGATGCGTGGAATGGCGATCACGATGGCCACAGTGTTAGTATTTTGTTTGACACGAAGACTCAAGAAGTCTACGAAGCTACCGCTTATGACTATGCTAATCAGCGTGCTTATCGCTTAATGAATTCCGATTGGGTTAAAAAGCACAAGAAAGAAGCTAAACTTAGAGAAGTTGATTATAAACAAGCGTGGGACGATGTCGAATATACAGACTTAGAGCTCGACGATGATTGGTTAGAAAAAGCCAAAGCTATTGTATCAGGCAAGGCCTATGATACTCGTGTACAAGTGCCCTTGGTGTTAGACAATGATCAACTGTTTGAAATGATGCGGTTGGCTCACGACCGCGATATTACTCTAAATGCACTTGTAGAAGATATACTGAAGCAGGCAATTAAAGGTGAACTAAATGAAAATTAAAGTTGTATCGGATCTCCATATAGAGATGTCCGACATTGATATATTCAATGATAATGATTATGATGTACTGATACTATCGGGGGATATCTGCGTTCTTCACGATCTCAAGGTATCACCTGTTTCTGTTGCATGGAATGATGCAGAGGAGCCTCTGAGCAAGCGAGCTGAACGCGGTCTGCGGTTTGCTGACTTCTTCCAACGCTGTAGTACTAGATTCCCACATGTGGTCTATGTAATGGGAAATCACGAACACTACAATGGCAAGTTTGATCAAAGTGCAGATATATTCCGTAAAATGCTCGACGACTTACAGTTGCATAATATCTACTTATTAGACAATGATACTAAGCAGATTGATGATGTTTATTTTGTCGGTGGCACGTTATGGACCGATATGAATGGTGGTGATAAATTTACCATGTATCATCTAGAACACTGCATGAATGATTTTAGTGTTATACGTATTGCTAAAGAAAACTTTAGAAAATTCCTGCCAGTTCGTGCTATGGCTGAATTTCATAAGACTAAATCATATATAAGTCACGTGATTGAAAACTTGCCCGAAGATGCTAAGGTAGTAGTGGTTACACATCATACACCTAGTTTCCAAAGCGCACATCCAAAGTACGCTGCCGATACTCTAATGAATGGTGGATATCACAGTAATCTTGATCAATTTATTTTAGATAGACCAAAAATTAAACTATGGACTCATGGACATACACACGAGACATTTGATTACTTTATTGGTACTACTCGAATAGTATGTAACCCGCGAGGTTACGAAACTTACAGTTTTGTAGAAAGTACAGGCTGGAACCCAAATATAACAGTGGAGATTTAAATGACAGACGAAATTGAAATCGTAGAAGAACAACAGCAACCAATCAGTGTAGGCGATATGTTGCGTACAACTAGCCAAAATACCAATAATCTGTTGTTACAGATGGCCGATCATATTGACAAACTAGAAGAAGAGATAGTACAATTAGTAAATCGTATACAAGAACTAGAAAGTCAAAAATGAAAATTGGATTGAGCTTTAGTCGATGTGTCCTTGACATTGTTGAAGGACGCATTGAATTTGACGATATTTTAGTTATAATTGCTCGAACAAATTTTAATCCACACATTGATGAACAATGGGCAGATATTTGGGAAGGTTATGCCCTAGGTAGCAGCCCCATGAGTAATCCAGAATGGTTCGATCACCAAGACAATGAAGACCAATTCAGAACAGTAGCTAAAGGACTGTATGATAGTGGCAAGTTGCATCAACCGAGACAATTTGAAAATGGCAACCCAAGGCGTCAACCGTACTATTGGTTAGAAGCAGTTTTACCTAGTATTGAATTAGAGTCTAACCCAGCCGCTAAAATAGCCTGGGATAAGTTTCAAAATATAGCAGGTTTGACTAACGTGAGTCTAAATGAAAGTGTATCTTGAAATACCTTGCAATTATTCTAACAGTATTATTAGTAGGGTGTGGTAACTCAAACTCTACTGATCTTACCTACGAAGAACTAGTACACTATCACACTGATTGCAATCTTGCAGGTTCTCAGCTAGATCGCCTTAAAGCAATACAACGTGATAAAAACTTTGACGCAGATCCCGACAAACTTAATGATAGTGATCGTGCCTACAATGCACGATTGAAAGCCACTATCTGGTGGTATGCTTATAGCTGTGATAAATCATGAAACGGATACTATTACTAGCTCTGCTTGTTAGCCAATCTGCCCTAGCCGATTGTAATATAAACTCAGCTAGCCAATTGGCTACCGAGCATAAGGTCGGACCAATCGAGCATCTAACTAAAACTATCAGCATGGGTGTATGTACTGTTAGTTTTGATATTACTGTAGATGGCATTCCACATCACTTGACCGAAACCGAAAAAGGATTGGAACAAGAAGAGAGCCTGTGTTACTATGCCAAAGAGCGAGCTCGTAAAAACTTGCTTTTAGATTTGGGTGGAGAATTTAAAAGCGAAGCTATCACTACTTGTCGAGAAGGAAGTGATGTATCGTCCAAAATAAAGATTGGCGATATCATTTTGGCTAACCAAGTCCGACCTAGTCCGGTTAAAAAAGAGTTTATGCATAACGGAACTAAATGTCGTATGTTCCAAGAACATTACGCCGTAGAACGTCAGTTGCGGACATACAACGGAGTCATGTGCCAAACGGACAATGATGAATGGCTAGTAGTTGACAAGTGGTAATAGAGATGTTATACTATACATGTATTAACACACAGAGAAAGGTTGTAAAATGAAGTCATTTATTTTAGGCACAGTTTTTGGACTTATCCTTGCCACAGTTGGATTCAGCGGCATTGCTAAGATGTTAGACAAAGGTGTTGAGACTGTTAAAACACAGAGTCAGGAATTGGCAAAATGAATCCGAACTATTTGATTAAAAATATCTTGTGGACTATTATTATAGTAATGATGCTAGCGATAGTTCTGTGTACAAGTGGTTGTGGTACAGTTGCCGGTTTGGGCAACGATATTTCAGGTGCCGCCAACTGGACTAAAGATAAAATGACTGGAGATTCTAAATGAAAAAAACCCTACTACTATTACCTATCGTTGCCGCTTTGGCTGCTTGTGGTACTACAGACCCATACCAAAAACGTGCAGACAATGAACGTGCTTACAAAGAGCGCCAAGTCGAACGTGCTATTGACCAGGCTCCTAAATGGATGATAGTTACACCAATTAGTAATTCAGCAGTCTATGCCGCGGGTACTAGTGCAAGCGGTGACTACTCAATGGCTTTCCAAAAAGCCAAAGCAGATGCATATGGCAAAATCTGTATGACTGCTGGCGGAACGGCTAGTCAGCGTACTAAAGTATATAAAGCAGATACAGCAGATTCCAGTTCAGAATATTCAGAAATGATCTTG
>TBL_comb48_EPIDRAFT_1000604_pt1 | contig 27746 bp, 28 predicted proteins | sample TroBogEpilimnion_37_FD_10681 | JGI IMG/M metagenome (IMG submission 10681) | reverse complement strand
GAAATATCTACATGGCAACAGGCACAGTTAAGTGGTTCAACTCTGAAAAGGGTTTTGGTTTTATTGCTGTTGATGGCGGCGGACAAGATGTATTTGTTCACTACTCAGCTATCCAAGGCAATGGCTACAAGTCTCTCGAAGAGGGTCAAGCAGTAACTTTTGAAGTCGTACAAGGTCCTAAGGGTCCTCAGGCTGATGCAGTTAATCCTGCTTAATTAACCATTAATGCGTTGGGCCTCACCAGAAATGGTGGGGCCTTTCGTATTTAGTAACCAACTTGCTTGGGGACCAGTCCTACCTTCTTCTCTAACGCTTTAACAGATTGCACTGGTGAAAGGTTCTTGCTTATCTTCCAAGCATCTAAATACTTCCACGGATACAACTCACCGCGTCTGACCCACCAGATTCCGGGCGGTGTAGGCCACGAAATTCCAAAGTGTAAATGCGGTGCCGTTCCCCGTGCATCACCGCTATCCCCCGTGCGACCCATCACTTCGCCAACTTTGACGAGATAACCTGGCACAATCTTTGCGCTGATGTATGAAAGATGTGATCCGTAATATCGAACGCCATCATCTCCAATAATCGAAATCGATAAACCACCACGATCTGCCCCCAGATCCGTCTTCCAGGTAAAGCGATCGATGCGATTGACCTCATCGACGACTCCCGCGGTCGGAGCCACAAAGAGGCATCCCACATGGGTCAAAATGTCGGTTGCTGGATAGTTGTGGTGATACCTGCCATAGGTGTACTTGCAACCCTGAACCGGGAAGGTATAGACCGGCGCTGCCTGAGATATCGGCATCGCGACCCCAGTTATAAGCAGGCCAAGAGCCATCACTTTGGTCAGAGTTCTCATACCGCGTACGATACGCGGGTACTCACACAATAAGAGGCAATAGCTCAGTTGGTTAGAGCCCCGAACTCATAATTCGGTCGTCGTAGGTTCAAGTCCTACTTGCCTCACTTCCCAGGTTTTGCCATCTTTTGAGATTACAGTGCTACCTATGCATGTTGCCACGCTATCGACAACACCGATCAAGGGTTTCGCACTGCATCATCCGCAATCCATTGAAGTAAACGAGCGTGGAGTTGTTGGTGACCGTGACTTCTTTCTCATCGACGAATCCGGTTCTATGTTTTCTACTTCAAAGACCGGCGAACTTCCCGGCTTCTCGGCCTCCTATGATCAATCAAAGCAGACACTCGCTCTCTTCGAAAACGGAGTGGCCCTCCTCGAAGAGGAAGTTCGACTGGGCGAAGCCACTTCGGGAAACTTCTTCAGTGTGTGGGACGTTGCCGGTCATGAAGTTCTAGGACCGTGGGATCAGCTCTTCTCGCAAAGACTCGGCCGCCCCGTAAAGATGATCAAGGCTGGACCCGATCGCTCTGGGACTGATGTTGGTCGCCTTTCACTTATTAGTTCTCGTTCCATTCAAGCTCTTCAAGAATCTGCCGACATCGCAGAATTAGATCCACGTCGATTCCGCATGAATATTGAGATTTCCGGGGCAGATGCCCACGAAGAGGACACCTGGCTCGATCAAGAATTTACAATCGGAAGTGCGGTCATCCGTGGCGGCCCTCCCGTGCAACGGTGCGTGGCAACTACGCGCAACCCAGATACTGGTGTTGTGGACCTTAAAGTCCTGAAATTAATTAAGGATTACCGAGGCCGTCAGGAATCTGAATTCGGCCTCGGCTTCAACTTTGGAGTTTATGGATTTTGCTTGACCCCGGGATCGATCAGCGTGGGAGACACTATTTACCAGGCGTAATCTTCCGGAGATGTTTTATAGCCCGGGAATATTTCATCCAGCGTCGCCAGATCCGCTGCAGAAAGTGTTACGGCCAGAGCCTTGAGTGAACGGACCAACTGATCTTGAGTACGTGGACCAATGATTGGAGCGGCAACTGCTGGTTGCGCCAGTAACCAAGCCAGCGCTACATCTGCCGGTTCGTGTCCCAGTGATTCGCAGAAGGCTTCGTATCTTTCTATCTGTGGACGCTTTGCATCAAAGAACTCCTTGGATCGTCCCTCTAACCGGCGCTTGGAATCTTGCTTCTTAAGAATGCCTCCGAGCAACCCACCGTGAAGCGGTGACCAAGGCATTATTCCTAAACCATAATTGAGTGCTGCCGGAATTACTTCGCGCTCGATATCACGCGTCACCAAGTTATAAATAGATTGCTCGGAGATCAGTCCCATGAAGTTGCGAGCCTTCGCCTCTTCCTGCGCTTGGGAAATATGCCAACCACCAAAATTTGAACTTCCAACGTACAAAATCTTTCCCTGGGCGACGAGTACTTCCATCGCCTGCCATACCTCTTCCCATGGAGTTGCACGATCGATGTGGTGCATCTGATAAAGATCAATGTAATCAGTCTGCAGGCGCTTCAAGCTGGCATCGCAGGCGCGACGAATATTCAGCGCAGATACCCCGCGGTTATTTGCCCATGGATCCATCGGCCCATAAAGCTTTGTTGCTAGCACTACCTTCTCGCGCCGTCCCCCACCCTTTGCAAACCAGCGCCCAATGATCTCTTCGGTCCGTCCAAAATTTTCAGGACCGCCGTAGCGATTTGCTGTGTCAAAGAAATTAATGTCGTATCCGAGGGCTGCATCCATAATTGCATGTGAGGTTGCTTCGTCGGTCTCTGGACCAAAATTCATTGTTCCCAAACAGAGTTGACTTACTGATAGTCCGGAGCGGCCCAGATTCTTATATTTCATTTCCAAGACTAACTCGATTCATTAGTGGATGATGAGAAGGCTATTTTATGACCTTATTGCCTCTATGGGCTATGCGGTAGATAATTCCACCATGCCTAAAGTTATTTGGGGAAGCAAGCCAGAAGATCACGATTATCCGGCTGCACAGTCATATCTCTCGCTTCTTGCGGATGGCGACGAGATAACTCGCATTATGGAAGAGCTCCAAGGGGCGGATATCGAATTGATAAAGGCTAAAGATGTAATTCGCGCCTCGGGGTTACCCCTCCTTTCACCTTCGAACTTTCACGTGAAACGGGATCTTAAAAAGATCACCGATAAGAAGACCCTCTCTCCGATCCTGCTAATCCGTGGAGATGGTGCCGACTTTTTAGCTCTCACTATTGCCGATGGTTATCACCGCGCGTGTGCCGTTTATTGGAACAGTGAAGATGACTTTATTCATGCGAAGATCGCCAGCTGGTCACGGTATTAAGTGTCACTTCCACATCACATTAACCCCCGTGCTACCCTGCAAGGGTGACTGAAGCTGTAAAAACGAGCACAATCTCTCCGCGCTACAAGTGGGTCGCCCTTACCAATACGACTCTCGGCATTTTTATGGCGACGATCAACTCATCAATTATTTTGATTTCGCTTCCCGCTATCTTTCGCGGCGTAGGGATCGACCCGCTCTCCCCCAGCAATGTTGGCTATCTGCTTTGGTTGCTGCAGGGATACATGCTTGTGACTGCGGTTCTTGTAATTAGCCTAGGCCGAATCGGAGACATCTTCGGTCGCGTGCGAATTTACAACTTGGGATTCTTAGTCTTCTCTATCGCATCCATCTTGCTCGCCCTTGATCCGTACCATCAAAGCAAGGGCGCACTCTGGCTGGTTATTTGGCGTTTGGTCCAAGGCGTGGGCGGCGCGATGTTATTCGCTAACTCTTCTGCGATCATCGCAGACGCATTCCCCGTCGAACAGCGTGGATTGGCCATTGGCATCAATCAGGTTGCCGCAATTGGTGGATCGTTCATTGGTTTGATCGCTGGCGGACTGCTCTCTATCGGTGATTGGCGGCTGGTCTTCTGGGTGTCGGTTCCCTTTGGCTTCTTTGGAACAATTTGGGGTTACATCAGCCTCAAGGACAATGGCAAGCGCGCTCATGCCACCATTGACTGGTGGGGCAACCTCACCTTCGCCNTCGGTCTTACCTCGTTGTTGATCGCTATGGTTTATGGGATTCAACCGTATGGCGGATCCTCGATGGGATGGCTAGCGCCTAAAGTCGTCATTGGGTTTGGGCTCGCATTCGTTTTCTTGACTGCATTCTTCATTATTGAAATGCAGGTTAAGTATCCGATGTTTAACCTGCATCTCTTTAAAATCCGCGCCTTTGCAATGGGATCAGGCGCCGGATTTTTGGCAGCTACCGCGCGCGGCGGATTACAATTTATGTTGATCATCTGGTTGCAGGGAATCTGGTTGCCCATTCATGGATATGCCTACACCGCAACGCCACTTTGGGCCGGCATCTATCTTCTTCCCTTGACGGTAGGCTTCCTCTTTGCTGGACCCGCAAGTGGCTGGATCTCTGATCGCCACGGAGCTCGCCTACTTTCTACCGTTGGAATGTTGATCTTCGGGAGCAGCTTCATCGGGCTGCTACTCGTGCCAACCAACTTCCATTACATCTGGTTTGCTGTGCTGGTACTGCTCAACGGAATTGGCGGCGGGATGTTCTCTGCCCCTAATGCCACCGCAGTGATGAATAGCGTGCCCGCTACGAGCCGAGGAGCTGCCGCAGGAATCCAAGCCGCATTTATGAATACGGGAATGGTCCTTTCAATTGGAATCTTCTTCTCTCTCATGATCGTTGGATTGAGTCACGCCTTGCCAACTTCGTTGTTCGCAGGTTTAACGGCAAATGGCGTATCTGTGGCGCAAGCCCATCAGATAGCTAGCCTCCCGGTGGTCGGCAGCCTCTTCGCTTCGTTCCTTGGCTACAACCCACTTCAGAGTTTGCTGGGAAGTCAAGGCGCGGCTCATGTGACTAATGCGCAATGGGCGACGCTCACGGGTAAACACTTCTTCCCCAATTTGATTTCACAACCATTCCACCATGGTCTGGTAATTGTTTTCACCATGGCGCTGGCAATGGCCCTTATCGGAGCGCTGTTTAGCGCGTTGCGCGGCTCACGCTACCTTCACGATGTACATGGCAAGGCTTAATCGCTCTTTGCTTTATTGTTGAGGTATGTCAGCGCTTACAGTCGAAGAGGTTAAATCTCGTTGGAATGAGGTGCTCGATGCCGTGCTCGATGCCGATCGCATCGCTTGGCTGGCATTTTTTGATGCGCGCATAGTCTCTGTTGATTCTGGAATACTGATCATCAACTTCAGCGATCCCCAGAAATTCGGCGGAGATCACAATTTTTCTATTGCTCGCAACCCGCGTCACCTTGCGCTACTTCAAGAGAAGATCCAAGAGGTGTTCAAAGAGTCGCTCGAGGTTCTTGAAGTATGAAACGCTCGATTTTGGCCATCGCCATGGCTTTAGCCCTGGTCGGCAATGTGGCATCTGCCGTAACTACTCCCGCCAAGATAGATGCCCTGGGACCAGGAAGTCGCATCCACGGTATGGATATTAGTTATTACCAACATCCAGGCAATGCAGCTATCAACTTTAAGAAAATGTATGCAGCCGGAATTCGTTTTGTCATCATCAAGGGCGGCGACACCATTGATGCAAACGATGCCCAGGCCGTCAAATATATGGTCCCTGATCGGCTAGCAGCCCATGCGGCCAGCATCTACACCTCATTTTATTACTTTGCCACCCTTCCCAACGCCAGCGACAAGGCGACGGTGATCAGGGATGCCAAGGCGCAGGCGCAGAAAGTTATTTGGCGAATCGCGTCACTCGGAGGTTATGGAAGACGCGATTTGCCGGTCGCCCTCGATTTAGAGAAGAACTGCATTCTCGTCACACATGGTAATTGCTCCCGCTATGCATCAATGGCCAACGTAACTTTGTGGGCGCAGACCTGGCTCGATACCGTGGCTGCGGCTACTGGTCGCAAGCCATTTGTTTATAGCTATCCGCAATTCTTAGAAACTGCGATGTCGCGTTCGGCAGCCCTTCGCCAATATCCACTCTGGCTAGCCCATTATTCAATCAATCCCGCAATCACCACCGCGCAACCAAATTCTAAAACTGTCGGTTGTTACGCCGATTCCTGGACCAACCAAGATTGCACGACGCAGTGGCAGATCTGGCAGTACACATCGTGTGGAATCGCTGGTAAGTACGGAGTGCCAGGAACGCGAGTGGATCTCAATGTCTTCTTCGGAAACAATAACGATTTCTTGAAGTTAGTTCGCGGGCTCTGGCAACCCGATAGCAACCAGATGTTGCCCTTCAACGAACCGACCGCGATATCCATCACTGCACAATCGGCCGGGACAACAAACGATCCGGTNCTCTTCTATGTCAACGTCGTCCGTCCCAATGCCACCCCCGTGGTGACCGGCAGCGTGAGTTATGTTCCCGCTTCGACGATGATGAGCCCTGGAGTTCAAACCGTTACGCGCAATTCATCGGGTTCTTGGCTGGTAAAGATTACGAATCTGCCTGCGGGAAATTACGTTGGAACGATTAATTTCACCGACCCCAGTGGCACAGAAGCTGCCGCACAAATCCCTGTGGTATTTACCGTTGACCAAGCCCCTTCCCCGACACCTAGTCCAATAAATTCCACCCCCGCAAAACCTTCGCCCACCTCCTCTCCAAAGCCAGCTCCAGTCGACAGCTGCGCGGGGCAAATCCGTAATTAAAGTAGGCTTCGTTCTATGTCGAGAATTTTGGTAACTGGTGGAGCCGGATATATAGGATCAACTGCAGTCGCAGTCTTGGTCGAGCGCGGATATGAAGTCGTCGTCTTTGACGATCTCTCCATGGGCCATGCCGATGCGGTCGATCCCCGCGCCACCTTTGTCGAGGGCTCGCTCTTAGATCCAGATGCGCTGCGCAATGCGCTAGCCGGGTGCGAGGCAGTCATTCACTTCGCAGGTAAGTCACTTGTCGGAGAATCTGTCGAAAAGCCCGATCTCTATCACCACGTCAATGTTGATGGCACGCAGAATCTTCTCGAAGCGATGGCCATTCACGGTATCGATCGCATCGTATTCTCTTCATCGGCCGCCACCTATGGCCAGCCTGTTGATGATCCCATTACTGAAGAGTCAGCTACCGCTCCCACTAATCCCTATGGTGCATCAAAACTGGCGATCGACAAGATGATCAGCGCACGTGGAATTAGCGCTATTTCGCTCCGTTATTTCAACGTTGCGGGTGCATACGAATCAACGAATGGCTGGTTGGCCGAACGCCACAACCCAGAGACGCACCTAATCCCGCTGGTTCTACGCGCTACAGAAGCAAACCCGCTCAAAATATTCGGCACTGATTGGGATACCAAAGACGGAACTTGCATCCGCGACTACGTGCATGTTCTTGATTTGATCGAAGCACATATATTGGCGCTCGGTGCTCTTAAGCCCCACGTGCACGAGATCGTAAACCTTGGTAGCGGTGGCGGTTATTCCGTTCGTGAAGTTATTTCGGTAGCTGCAAAGGTATTAGGGCGAACAGTTCCCGCGGTTGAAAGTCCACGCCGTGCTGGTGATCCAGCAAGCCTGGTCGCATCCATTGTTAAAGCGAAATCTCTGCTCGGATGGCAACCCACCCGAGACCTTGAGATGATGATTAGCGATACGGTTAAATCGCAGGCTCGATAGAGCGAACTTCAACTCCACCGATTGCGTTAAGTACCTCAAGTAAGTCAGTTGGGTCGTTGCCAGGAATGGCGACTGTAATATCGTCGACTCCCTTTCCATCTTCGGTGCGCACCGTTACAAGCGAGCGAATATCTCCGCCGGCGAAGCCGATAGCGGATGCAACCGCACCTAGCGAACCGGGGCGATCTGGAAGAGCGATCTGTAATTTAAATATAGCCACTTTTATACCGTCACAATCGCGTCGCCACTTATAGCAACCTTGTAAGTAGGAAGTGGTGCTGGAGCTGGTCCACCGAGCACCGCGCCGCCGTTGGCTACATCAAATGTACTACCGTGGCATGGGCAATCGAGGCTATTTGCCGATGGGTTGTATCCCAGAGTGCAACCTTGGTGGGTGCAGACTGCAGAGTAGGCAAATACTCCAACCTTTGTTCTAAATAGGAAAGCTGGGTTTCCATCGGGTGCGGTGAACTGCATAGTTGATCCAACTGGAAAGGCTGACAAGGCAACGATCTTGTTTCCCGCTGTTGGAACTGGAATCGACTTCTTCAATCCACCAGCAGCGAGCGCTGCGATTACTGCAGTTGTGCCAACACCAATGATGCGCATAACTTCGCGACGGTCGGTCAGGTTAGGAATTGGACTCTTTCGCGCACGCGGGGCCGCCTCTTTGCGAACCAAGAAGAAGAGCGCGATCCACATAACAAGATATGCGGTATCTGATCCAAGGAAGTATGGATGAACGTGCCAGGTCACTGACAACCACAAAGTAATAGATACGCCAGCTCCGGCGATGATGGCAGCTTGGAGCGCGACGCCACTGAGGACTGCTAAGCCAATGGCAATTTCACCGAGCAGGATCATCCAACCCGCAAGCGCGGCGTGGGAGATCATGTGCTTCAAGATGAAGGAGAGCGGAGAGTTCTTGGCGAAGCCCGTAATCTGGGCACCGATATAGCCTGTCGAAGCCTTATTAAAGAATTGAGCGTCAGATGCCTTCTGCAGGCCTCCGTAGAGCCAGGTGCCGCCCAGCATGAGGCGGAGTACCCGTGTGCCTGTTGATTGTGTGCGCCAAGTGTCAGCGGTAGAAAAGCGAGCCATGGTGTCCTTTCGGTCTGCGCTGAGCATACCGAGACAACCTTAAAAATCTCTGTTGAAGCGGAAGCTCCCTGACTTGGACTCGAACCAAGAACCTGTCGATTAACAGTCGACTGCTCTGCCAATTGAGCTATCAGGGAATATTTGGCACCTAGAGAGGGAATCTTAGCAAGATCCCGCGATTTGGCTAAATCATAGATCCCCTATCGCAAGGTCCTTCTGGGCTCGCCTCTGCGCCTCTTTGGCCACCAGCGCCCCAAAGATCTCGGTATATCGCTCGGCCTCATCGACTGGATTGATCCGTTGCAGGGTCGATTTAATCTCAGCGATATCGCGGCTCAAAGCGACCTCGCGCAGCCGGGCAATAATGCTGGCTACGTAGCGCTCTGAGACTTCACCATCGGTTCGAATGGGCTCCACGATCAACTCAGTCAGCAGACCACGCAGATTCTCGTCTTCGGTGCGTTCTAGAAGCGAACCAATATTCATATCAGGCAGCGAATCGATCTTGGCGCGCACCGCTGCATAAGGTGGATAAGTAAATGCATTGGCCTCGATATCAACCCACTGGGGAGCCAACTCGTTCGCCTGTAATTTTGCTTTAAGAACTTCGCGCTCCAACATCAATATTGGGTCAGAGAGATTGACCGCCATCGCCGGTGCATCAGGAAGCGGTGTGTTGCTCTTCCCCGCCACGCGCTTTACGGCGGCAGAGACGGTATCGACCTCCATGCCGAGCCATCCCGCCACCAGGCGAATATATTCGGGGCGCAAGGAGGCATCGCGAATCTTTCCGACGAGCGGAGCAACTTGATTAAGCGCACTGACGCGACCTTCAGCGGAAGCAACATCGTATTGCTTAATCACGCTGCGCATCGCAAATTCAAAGAGTGGAACTCGTCGTGCGATCAGATCTCGCACTGCAAGATCTCCGCCCGATTGGCGTAGTTCGCAGGGATCCATTCCCGATGGTTCAACTGCAACAAAGGTCTGCGCTACGAACTTCTGGTCATCATCGAAGGCGCGCAGCGCGGCTTTCTGTCCCGCGGCATCGCCGTCGAAGGTGAATATCACTTCGCCTCTAAATGCATCATCATCCATCAAGAGGCGGCGGATGATGCGAATATGGTCATCGCCGAAAGCTGTTCCGCAGGTAGCTACCGCTGTAGTGATGCCCGCCAGATGCGCAGCCATTACATCGGTATAGCCTTCAACGATCACGACTTGGCGCTTCTTGGCGATCTCTTTCTTTGCCATATCCAGACCGTACAAGATCTGTGACTTCTTATAAATCGGAGTTTCAGATGTATTTAAATATTTAGGACCTTGATCTTTATCATCGCTCGCAAGTTTGCGGGCGCCAAATCCAACGATATCTCCAGAGATATCTTTGATGGGCCAGACCAAGCGATTGCGATAACGATCGATTAAACCACCGCGGCTTCCCTCTTTGGTCAGACCCGCCAGGTTGAGTTCATCATCTTTATAGCCCAGCGCACTCATATGCTTGTAGAGCGCATCCCACTCATCGGGCGCATACCCAACGCCAAATTGTTCGGCCGCTGTCTTATCAAAGCCGCGTCCGGTGAGGAATTCGCGTCCGACTTGTGCGGAGCCTGGTAGCCCCAGCTGTTCGCGATAAAAGGCAGCTGCTGCAGTATTTGCTGCCACCAAACGCGAACGATTGATTCCGCTTCCAGAAGATGGACCAGTGGAGTCATAATGCAGTTGATAGCCAATACGTTCGGCCAAGCGTTCGACCGTCTCGGTGAAGGTGAGGTGCTCTAATTTCATCAGGAAGTTGATGACATCTCCGCCAACGCCACAACCAAAGCAGTGGAAATACCCTTTAGAAGGAGTCACATTAAAAGAAGGGCTCTTCTCGTCATGGAAAGGGCAGAGACCTTTCTTCTGTCCCCCACCAGCGCCTTTAAGTTGTACGAAATCTCCGACGACATCTTCAATCGACGTGTGCTCGCGGACGTAGGTTACGTCTTCACCTCTAATACGTCCGGCCATGGTGGCTATCTTAGACTTTGCAATTTGGCGTGAAGCGCATATGCGCCTGGATCGGTAAGCGCAGCGACCTGGTCCACAACAACGCGGAGCCGTTCTGAGTGATTGGTTGCCAGATTCCAGTCATCCAGGAAGAAGGACTCTAGGGATGCAGGGGCCTGCGCCAAGACCATCTCAACCAGCTCTTTGATGATGATCTGCTGATCGGCATATCTCTCTTGAGATGCGGCGGCGTTAATTACATAATACGTCGCTATCGATTTGAGAATGGCAACTTCAATGCGCTGGGCGCGAGGCACAACCAGGTTTGCGTTATAACGAGTGAGAGGGCCATCGCCGTATTGATCGCGCGTCGCACTTTCGGCAGCGAGCGCAAAGCGTCCGACCAATTGCGAAGCCAAATCTTTAAGGCGAGCCAGGTGGCGATGCGAACCGTCGTAATTAATAGGCCAGCACGACAAAGCTTGTAGATCTGCGAGCGCGGCTTGTGCTTCAATTTCAGTCATATCGCTCATGTAGGTGCCTTTGGCAACCTGGAAAAGTTGAGGTAGATCCGCACTCAAGTTTTGCAACATGACATGACCGGTAACAAGTGCATCTTCTAAATCATGCACGCTATATGCGACATCGTCAGACCAATCCATGATCTGCGCTTCCATGGACTGCCGACCCTTAGGAGCGCCAATGCGTACCCAATCAAAGACCGCTTGATCATCGTCGTAGACACCAAACTTGCGATTATTAACAGCGCGCGGCCACGGGTACTTAGTAGCTGCATCCAGCGATGCACGTGTGAGATTGAGTCCGACAGAGCGGCCCGCTTCATCGACCGTCTTTGCTTCAAGTCGAACCAAGAGTCGGAAGGATTGTGCGTTGCCTTCAAATCCCCCGCACTCTTGCGAGACCGCGTTGAGAGCATCTTCACCATTGTGACCAAAGGGTGGGTGGCCAATGTCATGGGCCAAGCAGGCACCTTCCATCAAATCTGGATCAGCGCCTAGCGCCCAACCCAATTCGCGGCCCACCTGCGCACACTCCAGCGAGTGCGAGAGGCGGGTGCGTGGAAAGTCGGTGAGCCAAGGAACTGCCACCTGTGTCTTGGCGGCCAGGCGACGCAGCGCAAAGGAATGGATGATGCGGGCGCGGTCACGGGCAAATTCGGTGCGACCCATACGTTTTGCGGGTTCGCTCAAGAAGCGATCGCGATCGCTCTGCGAATATCCGGCTGACTCTTGCGCCTGTCTTAGCACCATAAGGGGGTAAGCCTACTTTTTAATCTGATCGCTGAGGTGGATTCCAAAGCGGCCAACAGTTTCATAGGCGAGATAAGCGGCGGTTTCGCGGAAGAGATAGCGCAGGCCAGTTGCTTTGAGCGAACCCGGCCCACTTTGGGCTGGAGCGCAGGTTGCGCTTATCCCCTGGTCTCGGGCCTCTGTCATCGCGCGATAGCAGTGATATGGATCTGTAGCGATGATGACACTGGCCAGGTGGTGCACCTTCATATAACTGACATATGCCACCGTGCTGGTCAGCGTATCTTTACCGATCGGCAAAGTTACAACGTGCTTTCTTGGAACGCGCTGATCGACCAGCGAATTGGTGCTCGCGGCGGCTTCCGTAGAGAGATCACCCTTCTGCCCGCCACCCACAGTAATGATGAGCGGTGCCAGACCTGACTTGTAAGCCAATCGTGCTTGCGTAATTCGCTCTGCCAATATCGGAGTCGGCTTTCCATTATCTTGCGCCGCACCAAGCACCACGATCGCAGCACTTTGTTTTATAGAAGGGTGATGCGCGGTCCACCAGATCTGGCTGGCGACATAGAGCGGCACGATGATGATCAGAAGAACTATCGCTCCAATAATCCGGCGCAGGATTTTAAAGAGGAACACCATCAACCGCCAGAAACGGAATCATCAATAGTGATTGATGCAAACTCGTCGGGATCATTGAGCCAACCGTCGGGAAGTGAAACTGCGCGGCCATGGCTGCGACGTCCGCGCGGAGCTTCAGCGATCTCTATGGGATACGGCTGATCTTCCAGTTGCGAAAGAAGATGATCCAGCTCGCCTAGAGATGAGACCATGCCAAAGCCGGCGCGGATTTCGCGCGGAACCGAGAAGCCTTTTAGATACCAGGCCATATGTTTGCGCAGATCGCGCATAGCACGACCTTCGCTCTCAAAAAATTCAACGAGCAACTCACCGTGGCGATACATAATTTTGCGTACTTCAAAGAGGCTGGGAAGGGTCGGAGTCTCTTCGCCATTGAATGCGGCAACCAGATCTGCAAATAACCACGGGCGTCCGAGACAACCGCGGCCAACGACGACTCCAGCACATCCAGTCTCTTGCATCATGCGCACTCCATCGGCACCGGACCAGATATCTCCGTTACCGAGCACGGGCACACCAGTCGGGGCTAAATGTGCAACGAGGTTGGCAATACGCGACCAATCAGCCTGACCTTCATACATCTGTTCTGCGGTGCGCGCGTGTAGCGCCACCCATGCCACGCCAAGATCAGCGGCAGATTTACCGGCTTCGAGATAGGTGTGGTGATCGCTATTGATTCCAACGCGCATCTTTACCGTGACGGGAATTCCATATTGAGCGGCCGTCTTAACCGATGTTCCCACGATCGCGCTAAAGAGATTGCGCTTGAAAGGCAGCGCGGCTCCCCCGCCACGACGTGTCACCTTGGGAACTGGACAACCAAAGTTGAGGTCGATGTGATCGGCCAAGTTTTCAGCACCCAATATCTCGATCGCCTTGCCAACAACCGTTGGATCAACGGCGTATAACTGCACCGAGCGCGGAGTTTCGCCAACGCCAGGTGTAATCAAACGCATCGTCTCGGGATGGCGTTCAATCAGAGCGCGGGCGGTGACCATTTCAGACACGAAGAGTCCCGCCCCCTGTTCGCGACAGAGCGTTCTAAAAGCCGAATTGGTAATTCCAGCCATTGGAGCAAGGACGACTGGACTATCCAAGACCACTTCGTCGTTCGCAAATTGCCCGTTGGCAATCGGCAAACGGAGCGGAGCGGTCTTAGTAATCACGAAATTACGCTCCGAGGAGGCGTGGTGCGAGCCAGGCTTGCACCTGATCAATGCCAATGCGTTCTTGCGCCATCGTGTCGCGATCGCGGATCGTGACGGCATTGTCCTCCAGGGATTCAAAGTCGATGGTGATGCAGTACGGAGTACCGATCTCATCTTGGCGGCGATAGCGACGCCCAATTGCGCCCGCATCATCGAAGTCGACAGACCAGTTCTTGCGCAGCTCTGCAGCTAAATCGCGCGCCTTCGGTGACAAATCAGCGTTACGTGAGAGCGGAAGTACAGCAACCTTGATCGGAGCCAAGCGATGGTCGATCTTCATGACTGCGCGCTTCTCCATTTCGCCCTTGCTGTTGGGAGCTTCATCTTCGGTAAATGCATCCATCATGAAAGTCAGCGTGCAACGATCTACGCCGGCTGCAGGTTCGATAACAAAGGGAGTCCAACGTTCGTTCTTCTCTTGATCAAACCAAGATAAGTCCTTGCCAGATGCAGCGCTATGCGCCTTGAGGTCGTAGTCGGTACGCGAAGCGATACCTTCGAGCTCGCCCCATTCGATGCCATTGAATTCAAATTTGTATTCGATATCAACGGTGCGCTTGGAGTAATGCGACAACTTCTCTTTAGGGTGCTCAAATAAACGGAGGCGATCGGGATTGATTCCAAGGTCGGTGTACCAAGCCATACGAGTATCTATCCAATATTGGTGCCACTCTTCGTCAGTCCCTGGCACAACGAAGAATTCCATCTCCATCTGCTCAAATTCGCGAGTACGGAAGATGAAGTTTCCGGGAGTGATCTCGTTGCGGAAAGATTTACCGATCTGGCCGATACCAAATGGTGGCTTCTTACGCGATGTGGTTGCGACGTTCTCGAAGTTAATGAAAATACCTTGTGCGGTCTCTGGACGTAAGTAAGCCAGGCCAGATTCATCTTCGACGGCACCAAGATATGTCTTGAGTAGCCCTGAGAATTGGCGAGGTGCGGTGAATTGACCCTTGTTGCCGCAGTTAGGGCAACCGATCTCTTCCATCGAAGTTGGTGGACGTTTGTGCTTGGCTTCGAAGGCCTCTTCTAAATGGTCGGCGCGATAGCGCTTGTGACAAGCGGTGCACTCTGTCAAAGGTTCTAAGAATGTTTCGATATGACCGGATGCTTGCCAGACTTCAGGCGCCAAGATCACCGATGAATCCAGACCGACGACATCTTCGCGGCCCTGCACCATGGATTTCCACCACTGGCGCTTTATATTGTTCTTGAGCTCGACTCCGAGGGGGCCGTAATCCCAGGCAGCGCGCAGGCCACCATAAATTTCTGAGGACGGGTAGACAAATCCGCGACGCTTGGCGAGGCTGACAATGGTTTCTAAACGATCTGCGGCCATGAGTGCTCCTTTAATCCGGCTGGCTGTCGGCTATCTTGCTGGTCGCAAGGAGCGTTAGTTTACCGCGTTAGGTCGTCCTTGATCATCGAAAGGACGCTGTTGTCGGTCACCTCGCCTAAATTGCGCGAGAAGCGGCGCATCGTCCCTTCATAGGTAAATCCAGCCTTCTCGGCAGCCCGCCCAGATGGGAGATTTTCTGCGCTGTGCCAAATTTCGACGCGTTCCATCTCGTATTCATTGAGAAGCAGTTCGGCCAAATATCGCGTGACGGTTGGGATGATTCCTAGCCCTCGACTCGCTGGGAAAGCCAGATAGCCAATCTCTGAAATTTTCAACTTCCAATTGGTGCGTCGAAGCCAGATCTGGCCTACGGGGGCGCCATCTAATTCGATCAACCAGTTAATGCCCGAACCATTGCGCTGGGAATCTCTCCAAATCTTTAAATAATCCAGGTGATCCTTCTCTGTAAATGGATTGGCAATACCCATCCACTGCAGAATTGCTTCATCATTGTAAAGAGGAAGCAATACCTCGGCATCATCTTCTTGCAACGGTCGTAATTTGTACGGTCCAATCTGCAATTCATGGTGCGTGAACCTGCGCATCAGTGAGGTATCTTCCATCACCCAACTTTGGATGTACTCTAAAAATTGAAAACCTCTACGACGATAGAGCGGTTGCCCCGCCTCTGTCGCAATCAGAACGACAAGTTCATCTCCTAATTCGGCATGCTGAGCTAACGCCCAACCCATGAGCTCATCGCCGTAACCCTTGCGTTGGTGTTCTGCAGGGGTTAGGACGTCAAAACACCCGATGAAATTTCCGGTTCGAATAAAATGGGTCGTACTTACTGGAATACCATTATCAAAGAGGCAATATCTAAATGAATTCGCATTTCCAAAGGGCCCTCGAGAAAGGGTCTGCGCATACTCTGCCGGCATTTCAAATCCAATAGTCAGTAGCTCTACAATGATCTGCAAATCAGCTTCTGTTTCTACTCTCCGGACTTCTAAGCCTGAGCGAAGCTCATGATGATCTTTCTTTGGATCGAGCGCATATGCCATCGAAGGGGCTGCGCCCTTGTTCACATACCCGCGCGCCTTCAATGTTTCGGCGTGGAGCAACCCAGCACCTGCGAGAGAGATCGAGTGAGGGAGATTTTTCTCATAAAAGACTTTGATTATCTCTTCGAAAATTAGAGGGTCATGATTGTAAATAGCCGCAGCGTTAAAGAAAGAGCTCTCAAAGCCCGTTGTAAACCAATAGCAATTATTTTCTCCCCCACCTTTAAAGGGTGAATCTGGGGTTGCAAATGACTTGAAAGATCCATGAAAGAGTCCACGAATGCGATCTAAAGGGACGCCTTCCTTTCCGACGATGGTGTCATACACGCGATCATTTAAAAGTGACATTCGATCCTTCTCTCGCTGTTATGTAAGCAAGCGGGACTGCCCTCCGAACAGTAAGAGTGATCTCCCCTCAGCACAAGGGATTTTTAAACTTATTATCTAAATCAAGCCCCGCCGGCAACGACCGCCCACATAATCAAGACTCCAGCAATAGTTGCAAGCAAGGTCCAGCGCGAAGGGTGGCGGGAATGTGCTTCAGGCAAGATGTGAGACGTTGCAATGTAAATGACGAATCCTGCAAAGAGCGCTAAATAAAGCGCGATCCAATTGCTGCCAAAAGCGACATAAGAGCCAACGGCTGCGCCACCAATGCGACCAATGGCATCGACTATCAAAAGTGCGCGTGCCTTCTGTGTCCACCTCTGCTCTTTAATGAGGAATGTGACCGTGTTTAATCCATCGCTAAATGCATGGACCATGATCGCCGAGAAGACAGCTAAGCCAAGTGAGCTTGATACTTTAAAAGCGGCGCCTACTCCAAGACCATCTGCAAAGACATGGCCAGCCATAGCAAGGCCAGCGAGCCGCCCTGCATAGTGGTGGTGATCATTGTCGTGATGCGAGTCAAAGGGTTCGTGGGTTGCAAACCAGCGCTCTGAGATGTGCAGAATTAAAAACCCTAGGACAATCATTAAACCAACAGAGCGAACTCCCCCAGATGTGCTGGTGTTATTTACAAATATTGTTGGCAAGAGATCAAAGAAGACCAAGCCGAGCATTAAGCCAGCGGCCAGTCCCAGAATGATATGAGTTCGGTCGCGAATCTTGACCGCTAAAAACCCACCCAGGCCAGTCGCCAGCGATGTAATAGCGGCTAGCAGTAGCGCTTTATGCATGGGCTGAGTCTACTTCACGACAAACAGGGATCATCACGCTTTACCAAACCGACGTTCACGCTCGTTATAGATTTCGATCGCTTTCCAGAGAGTCGTGCGATCTACATCTGGCCATAAGACATCCATAAATACCATCTCTGCATAAACCGACTGCCACGGCAGAAAGTTGGAGGTCCGCTCTTCGCCCGATGTACGTAAGAAAAGATCAACATCGCTCATCTGCGGGTTGTACATAAACTTCTCTAAAGTTTTTTCGGTGATGGAATCTGGATTGATCTTCTTGGCTTTTACTTGACCGGCGATGAGTTTGATGGCATCCACCAACTCAGTTCGTCCACCATAGTTGACACACATATTAAGAGTGAGAGTTTTATTGCGCTTGGTTAGCTCTTCAGCTTCTTGCAACTCATTAATCACAGACTTCCAAAGCCGACCGGGTTTACCAACCCAGCGCACTCGTACACCGAGCGCATGCATCTCATCGCGCCGACGACGCAAGACATCGCGATTAAAGCCCATCAAAAACTTTACCTCTTCGGGGCTGCGTCGCCAGTTCTCGGTAGAGAATGCGTACGCGCTAATCTCTTTAACACCAATTGCGATTGCACCATGAACAACATCGAGCAGCGCCGCTTCGCCGGCTTCATGCCCCGCAGTGCGCGGCAGTCCGCGCTTTTTGGCCCAGCGACCATTGCCATCCATCACGATCGCAACGTGGTGAGGAACGTTGGAGACCCTTGGCGGCTTTGAAATGTTCACTGTCAGATTCTCTCAACTAATGGCAGGCTCCGTAGACCACGCTCTAGGTGCCATTGCAGGTAGGCGGCAATCAAGCCAGAGGCCTCGCGGCGATAGCGCTGCTCGCTGGCAGAGGCAAAGTCCCAATCCCCGCTCAGAAGTTGTTGCATCAGAAGAAGAGTCTCTGGGTGTGGCGTAGGCGCCGCGCTCGGTTTGCAGTTGTCGCAGACGCTGCCACCGCCAACCAGTGAGAAATAGCGATGTGGTCCTGGTGCGTCACAGCGCGAGCAATTAGATAGTGAAGGTGCATAACCTGCTACAGCGAGTGAGCGCAGCAAGAAGGCGTCGAGAATCAGAGAGGCATCGTAGGTTTCGTTGGCCAGCGCTTTTAGCGCTCCTACTAATAGTAGGTACTGTTGCAGAGCGGGCTCGTGTTCGTGCGATACAAAGCGTTCGGCTGCTTCCAAGATTGCCGAAGCACAAGTCCAGCGCTGGTAGTCGAGTGACAGAGTGTCGCCATAGTTTTCGATGCTGACGGCTTGCGTCACCGTGTCCAAGTTGCGCCCCGAGTACAACTGCAGATCCACATGCGAGGCGGGTTCTAAGCGGGCGCCCCACCTGGATTTGGTCCGACGCACGCCTTTAGCTACAGCGCGGATCCGCCCGTGTTCGCGGGTAAAGAGGGTGATGATGCGGTCAGCCTCGCCCAACTTCTGGGTGCGCAGAACGATCGCTTGATCGCGGTAGACCGACATGGGGTCACCGTATCGCGGACTACTGTCGCAAGCCGCGATTTACCGCTGAGACAACGGCTTTGAGAGCTGCCGTGGTCGTGCTTGGGTCAATACCGACTCCCCAGAAGGTCCGCCCAGCGACTTCGCACTCTAAGTAGGCCGCCGCCTTGGCATCGCCACCGGCAGAGAGCGCATGTTCGTAGTAATCCAGAACGCGCACGCCGGCGCCGCCGACATGTTTATTCATAATGTCTACGAAGGCTGCGATCGGACCGTTTCCAGTTCCACTCAAAGAGTAAATAGCGTGATGATCCAATAGCTCGACCGAAAGATTTACATCTTCATCCAAGTGGCTGGTCTGCGATAGGCCAACTAACTTAAATCGTCCCCATTGGTTCTCGGCAGCAGGAAGGTACTCATCTTCAAAGATCTGCCAGAGCTGATCGGGGGTTACTTCCCCACCTTCGGCATCGGTCTTGGATTGAACAACCTGCGAAAATTCAATTTGCAGTCGGCGTGGTAAATCAAGATGGTGCTCGTTCTTCATCAAATATGCGACGCCACCTTTACCCGATTGCGAGTTAACGCGAATAACGGCTTCGTACGAACGGCCAATATCTTTGGGATCGATCGGAAGGTATGGAACCGCCCAGGTATGTTGATCGATATGGCGCCCAGCAGCATCGGCATCGCGCTGCATATGCTCCAGCCCCTTCTTGATTGCATCCTGGTGTGAACCAGAGAATGCGGTGAAGACCAAGTCGCCACCATAGGGATGACGCTCTGGTACCCGCAATTGATTGCAATATTCGACAGTACGGCGGATCTCATCGATATCAGAGAAATCGATATGCGGATCGATGCCGTGGCTAAATAAATTAAGGCCCAAGGTTACCAAGCAGACATTTCCGGTGCGCTCTCCATTGCCGAAGAGAGTTCCTTCGATGCGATCGGCGCCAGCCAGATATGCCAACTCGGCGGCAGCGACTCCGGTTCCACGATCGTTATGTGGGTGCAGCGATAGAACAACTGAGTCGCGATACTTCAGATTGCGATGCATCCATTCGATGGAATCGGCATACACGTTAGGTGATGCCATCTCAACGGTTGCCGGCAAATTGATGATCGTCTTGTGATCGGGGGTCGGCTTCCAGATGTCGTTGACAGCGTCGCAGACCTCTTTGGCATATTCGAGTTCGGTGCCAGTATATGACTCGGGGCTATATTCGAAGAAGACGGTGGTACCCGGAACGGTCGCGACTAAATCTTGGCAGATCTGAGCGCCGTCGGTAGCGATCTTCTTGATGCCCTCTTTATCCTGGCCGAAGACGACGCGGCGTTGCAGCGTTGACGTCGAGTTATAAAGATGAATAACAACTTGCTTTGCGCCTTTAACTGATTCGAAGGTGCGTTCGATCAATGGGCGACGGGCTTGGGTCAATACTTGGATAACAACATCATCGGGGATCAGATTCTCTTCGATGATCTTGCGCACGAAATCAAAGTCGAGTTGAGATGCGCTGGGAAAGCCCACTTCAATCTCTTTGTAACCCATCTTGACCAGCAGATTGAACATCGTCAATTTGCGGTGCGGATCCATCGGATCGATCAGCGCTTGATTGCCATCGCGCAGATCAACAGAACACCACTTCGGCGCTTTAGTGATTCGCTTGGCGGGCCAGGTGCGGTCGGCTAGATCTACTGGGATAAAAGGTGCATAACGATGCACTGGCATCGTCGAAGGTTGTTGCTCTGGATAATCCATTTAAAGCTCCTTAGGTTTCGCGGGTTGTTTTCTCATTTACCGGCAAGAGAAAACCTCCGCGAGCGAGGTGACCGGTTAGTTGGCCCCGCTGCGGCAGCGAAGGAGGAGGCTGCGCATGTTCATGAGCCTAGGTTACTAGAGCCCGTGAGCAGCAGCAACAGCGGCGTAAGTGATCTTGCCGGCGTGCACATTGAGGCCAGAACCCAGCGCGGGATCGCGCGCGATCGCTGCTTCCCAGCCGAGATCTGCGATGGCCACCGCATATTTAATGGTCGCATTGGCAAGGGCATAGGTCGAAGTCGCGGGGACGGCACCTGGCATATTTGCGACGCAGTAATACAAAGAATCGTGGACTTTAAATGTTGGTTCAGCGTGCGTGGTTGCGACAGAACCTTCGAAGCAGCCACCTTGATCGATTGCAACGTCAACGAGTACCGATCCCGGCTTCATCTTTGCAACCAAATCTTTGGTGACGAGCTTGGGAGCCTTTGCTCCAGGAACTAAGACGGCGCCGATTACTAAGTCGGCGGCCATACATTGTTGTTCGATCTCATATTTAGAGGAGGCCAAAGTTTTAACCTGCCCGGCAAAGATCTGGTCGATCTCGGCTAAGCGCGCCAAGTTGAGATCAAGGATTGTGACATCGGCATGCATGCCATGAGCAACGGTGGCTGCTGCAACTCCAACGACTCCCCCACCCAAGATGACAACTTTGCCGGGACGAACTCCGGGAACTCCAGTAAGCAGGACTCCGCGTCCACCTTCGGGGCGTTGTAGTGCGGTGGCACCGACTTGAATAGACATCCGGCCGGCAACTTCTGACATCGGTGCGAGCAAAGGCAAGTGACGGTTAATTTCAACGGTTTCATAGGCGATAGCGGTGACGCCTTGTTCCATAAGGGCAATGGTTAATTCGCGATCTGCAGCGAGGTGCAAATAGGTAAAGAGGATCTGACCTTTGCGCATCTTGGGATATTCGATGGCGATGGGCTCCTTGACCTTCATGATCATTTCCGCGCGTTGCCAGACCTCATCGGCGGTCGCAACAATCTGCGCACCAGCGGCGACGTAATCGGCATCGCTAATTGCTGAACCAACGCCAGCTCCGCTTTCGATCAGCACGGTGTGCTGACCACTAAGAGCATGTGCCCCAGAGGGAGTAAGTGCTACGCGGGATTCATTATTTTTGATTTCTTTAGGAACACCAATAATCATGGACTTGATGTTACTCCCGAATGAGAGGCGATTATCCGTAAATTGCAGCGCAGATCTTGGGATGAAGGTCTGCTCTCATCTGGGTAAAGGCAGATGGAGGCCATCCTGCAGCAAAGGTGCGGCGCAAAAGCTTTGCCATCTGATACGAGGGGTTATCGGTAAAGGCGCGATCGAGCGCTCTTTGTGCCAGGGCGCCATCACCCCGTTCGTAGGATGCGGTGGCGAAGATCACTGCTACCCCGGCCACATATCCGCGGGGCGCAACACGTAATAACCAACGCCACATATCCCATAATAAATCTGCTGTCTCATCAGTCGCCATTCCCATCGCATAATCTCGAACCTGCAGATCAAGAAGTCTGACCAAAACCAGCGCTATCAAAGGCTTATTGTTGCTCAGCCCATCTCTTTTGAATTCACCAGCCAATTCATTAATCGCATCTGCACCTTCGCGTTGAAATATGATGATGTCATCAGATTCATAATCAATCTCTGAAATCTTCTTAATCGCCTTATTGAGTTCTTTATCAACGGGAAGTGCTGCGATCGATCGTTTCATCTCATCGAGATCGAGGTATGGCAGTGGGTTACCAGCCGCAACTTGTTCAACGGTAACTCTGCTATCGGAAAGAGGTGGGACAGGGGTGCCCTCCGGCGGGCAACATGTGCGATCGGGGCAGAGTGTGGAGCGAAAGCGGCCGTCGCGAACTTCGATACATTCCTTGACCGCAACACCGTGATCGGTGATTACATCACGCACCGTGGCGAGCGGATCGATTGCTAAAGCAGTACCTGGCAGATACCCAACCACGATTGCCTCAGTGGCCGCTTCGCGAAGCAAGTGAGATGCGATGATCCGACTCGTCGCTTCCATCGCGTGGCTATCGGGGAAATCAACGCGCATCGCCATCACGACCTTGTGATCACGCAGCGCCATTGCAACGAGTGAATCCTGAGGGTGATAGCCGACCATAAATGGAACAGCGGCCAAGAGATCGTGCGGTGAGGTGAGTTCGGTGGTCGTATGTGGTGTCATGGCTTAAAGATGGCGCGATAGATCGAGACGATGACAACGGCTAAGAGTGAAATGTGCATAACTTCACCGTGTGAAATCTGTGGGGCCAGGTGCAACTTGAATGGTGGCCGATGCGTTCTGCACGATCGCACCGCCCAACACCGGCAAGAGCGCACCTTGCGCCGCCCATGAACCAGCCCACGAGATCGCCAAATTAACGGTGTAGATCCCCGCGCTCTTATATATATGTGTAATCGTGGAATCGGGGTACGGTCCCCCAGCTTTCGATGTAGTGAAAGTGGTGCCATCCCCGAAGCTCCAAACAAATGATGGGTTCATCATCACGTTGACGCCGACGCCAAGAACTGCGGTTGCGACCTTAAATACCGGGTTGGTGTCGCTCCAAAAGTAAACGGGTACACCGGTAACTGCATCCCGCGCTGGTTGATACAAGATCTTGCTCCCGGGCAAGAGCCGGGTGATCTGATCTGAAAGCGAGAGCGCAGTCGTTACAACTTTTGCTGCAGTCGATTTCTTCTTCACCCGCGGCTTATAAGTTCGATGAACCACGGGAACTGGTTTATAGGGAATCCAGGTTTTGGGTATTGGTTTCACCGTCGGCTTGGGCCGCGGTTTATAAGTCCGTGTGGGAACCGGGTGCGGTTGTAGCGTGCTCCCGGGGCGGTTCTGATCGGCCCGAATAATCAACTGATGCGTCGTCGGATCGGTATAAACCTGCACACACGGTCCAACGGCGCAGTGTGCCGCCATCAATAAACCCGCCATAAATATCATTCCACGACAGTATGTGTGTGAAATTCACTTCACCTTAAACGGTCAGCAGGCTGTGGATACCTGCACAATGTGCAAAGTCGTGCCACTCTAGGAACATGGCTCACACCGATGGCGATGGCTGGATGCAATGCAGCTGTGGTCACAAGCATTGGGGTTTACATGGAGCCGCAGGCCTATTGCTCGTACGCGACGGAACCATCTTGTTACAACACCGCGCGCCTTGGGTTCACAACGGTGACACCTGGGGAATCCCCGGTGGCGCCAAAGATAGCCACGAAACAGTTCTCGAAGGTGCCAAGCGCGAAGCGCACGAAGAGTTGGGAATTGATACCGACCTGATCGACCCGGTTCATATCTTCACCGACGATCATGGTGAATGGCGTTATGACACCATCATTGCACTTGCCAGCGTTGACTTAATCGCCCACGAGATGAACGATGAATCGCAAGAGATTCGCTGGGTGTTATTTGACGATGTGACAAAGATGAATCTGCATCCATCCTTCGCGCGCAACTGGCCAGACTTACAGGCCCTGCTCGGAGAATTGCTTATCTAAACGCTTGAGAGATTCTTTAACGACCGCTCCATCGCTGGTGCGATAAAAGGGCGGCATCGAGTTGAGCAGTATCGAGCCATAACGCTTAGTGACAATGCGCGTATCCAAGATCGCGACGACTCCCCTGTCGTCCATTGAACGAATCAAACGACCTGTCCCCTGCGCCAACATCAGGGCAGCGCGCGGCAAGGAAACTTGCATGAATCCGCTTCCGCCTGCCTGATCAGCTTCAGCAGAGCGCGCACTCATGACTGGTTCATCTGGTCTAGGGAATGGAATGCGGTCGATCGCTACCAAAGTGCAAGATGGCCCGGGCACATCGATGCCCTGCCAGAGCGAGATTGTGCCGAGCAATATGGAACGCGGATCTTTCGCAAATTTTTCGACGAGAGGTCCCACCGAGTCACCACGCTTCTGGGTGATGATTGGAATCTTAAGTTCTGCCAGAACGCGGCGCAGGTGTTCATCGGCCATCTCGACTCCGCGCCACGAAGAGAAGAGCGCCAGGGTGCGCCCGCCCGCGGCTTCAATGAGTTCTCCGAGTTCGGTTAACGCATCTTTAGCTGGGCCATCGCGACCCGGTTCGGCTAAGTGGCGCGGCAGGTAGAGCATTCCCTGCGAAGCAAAATCAAAGGGTGAGCCCACATCCAGCATCTGCACATTGGCGGGATCTATTGCCCCTTTTCCTTCATCGCTCTCTTCATCAATATCTTGGCCCACAACAAAGCCAATAGATTTTGCGATCGCATCAAATGATTTGCCGATGGTGAGAGTCGCCGATGTTGCAATAACCGGAGTCTCTGTCAATAAATTGCGGCGTAGAACATCGGATACTTCAAGTGGTGCCAAATACAGCGTGGAGAAGTTGGGTTCGAACCACATCACTTGATGCGCACCAGGTCGCAACATCTTGGAGGCAATAGTCTGAATTTCATTTGTTGCGCCTTTAACGCGAGCGCGCTGTGCCATGGAATCGGTATCGATGATGTCAGAGTCGGCATTGATTAACGCAACTACAGCGGCCGATGACTCTTTGACCTTGCGGATTGGCGCTTCTAACTGTCGAGGTAGTTCTGGCAAGCGTCCCGCCTTGCTCGGATCGTTGCGCACGTCAGCGGCAAAATCAGCGATCGCTTCGGCAAAATCATCAGCGGCTTTCTTAAAAGCTATCGCCGCCTTGCCCGGCATATGTTTGGTTGCCATAGCGGCGGCCCGTTCGACGCGTGCAGCGGTCAACTCTTCGGTCACAGCTTGTGTGGTGCGATCCATAAATTCGTGGGCTTCATCCAAGATCACCGCATCGCGCTCCGGCAGAATCGCGTGGTTATCGACGATTTCGATTGCAAGCAGCGTGTGATTGGTGACAACTACATCGGCGGTCTGCGCCTTGGCCTTTGCCGCCACGGCAAAGCATTGCGATCCAAAGGCGCAATCATCCTTACCAATGCACTCGGCCCCGAGACCGAGTTTGCAAACCAAACCCGACGGTCTACATCCGGAGCATCATCGCGATCCCCCGAAACACCGGGAGTCTTAGCCCACGCTTTAAGTCGCTTCTGATCTTTTTCTAAAGCACCGATCTCCATCAACATATCGCCGTCGGGATCTTGCTCGGCACCATTCATCTTCTGTAAGCACAAGTAATTGCCCACGCCTTTATAAACGGCGAAGGTGAGATCGCGCTTCAAGACTTTTTCTAGCGCTGGCTGAATCTTCGGCAGATCGCGTTCGACCAATTGGCGCTGTAAAGCGAGCGTTGCGGTGGCGACCAAGACCTTCTTGCCGTGCACCAGGGCTGGCACCAGATAAGCCAGGGATTTTCCGGTTCCAGTTCCCGCTTGAACTAAGAGGTGGTGGCGGTCGGTCAGGGAGTTGGCTACAGCTTCGGCCATCTGGATCTGACCTTCGCGGGGCTCCCCGCCAATGGCCTCAATCGCAGCGTTGAGGGCTTCGCCGACCAACTTCATCTGTTGGTTCTTTGCGCTGGCCATCCGCCAACCCTAGCGGCGAGCGCTCACACTCCTGCGCTATCCACAGCAGCCAAAGTTCAAGGGCATTTTGGACCGCGTGTCGTACGCACAGGTAACGCTCAGGGTAGGTCGCCACCCCGCGTATCCTCGTAGTGCTTCCCCCAAAGGCAACACAGACCGAAGGGAATACCGATGTCGCTTTTCTCTTGGACCATGCACGGTGATGGAAAATCCATCCGCGCTGGCGAAGTAGTACAGCCCGAAGAAAGACTCACTTGGCCCCGCACGATTGGTATCGGTGTCCAGCACATCGTCGCCATGTTTGGCGCCACCTTCTTAGTCCCGATTCTGACCCATCTGCCTCCAACGACGACCTTGTTCTTCTCTGGTGTCGGAACGATGCTCTTCCTCCTTATTACGCGGAACAAACTCCCTAGCTATCTAGGATCCTCTTTCGCCTTCTTGGCCCCAATCGCAGCTGCGGTTTCTAAGGGTGGAATGGCTCAAGCACTCGGCGGCGTTGTCGCAACTGGCGTATTGCTCGCCATTGTTGGCCTCATCGTTAACTACTTTGGAATCAATTGGATCAACTGGCTATTGCCTCCAGTGGTAACTGGATCGATCGTCATGATTATTGGTCTCAACTTGGCAGGTGCCGCAAAGGGTAATTTCAGCCAGCAACCACTCGTTGCAATCGTCACCCTGCTAGCCGTCATGCTTATTGGCGCGGTTACCAAGGGATTCCTTAGTCGTATCTCCATCTTCGGCGGAGTCGTCGTTGGATACCTCTTTGGAATCATGCACGGCGATGTGAAGATGGCCAGCGTCAGCGCTGCCAAGTGGCTCGCAATGCCACACTTCACCAGCCCATCGTTCAAGATGAGCGCAATGGTTCTCTTCCTTCCAGTTGTCTTGGTTCTGATGGCAGAGAACGTCGGCCACATCAAGGCGGTATCTGTTATGACTGGAAAGAACCTGGATGATCAAGTCGGCAAGGCGCTCTTCGCTGATGGTCTCTCCACCACCCTTGCGGGTATCGGTGGCGGTTCAGGTACAACAACCTACGCCGAGAACATCGGCACCATGGCAGCGAGCAGAATCTATTCAACTGCTGCTTATTGGATCGCGGCCTTAGGAGCGGTATTGCTTTCACTCTGCCCTAAGTTCGGCGCCATCCTTAGCCTTACTCCTATCGGAGTATTGGGCGGCGTTGGTCTCGTGCTTTACGGAATGATCGCTGTACTCGGTGCCAAGATCTGGATCGAGAGCAAGGTTAATTTCGGAATCACCCAGAACCTGATGGTTGTAGCTGCAACGCTGATTATCGGTGTTTCAGATATGTCATGGACACATGGCAACTACACCTTCACCGGAATCGTGAACGGAACTCTCGTAGCTGTTATTGGTTACAGGGTCTTTAACGGTCTGGCAAAGATGGTCGGCAATCCTGCCGAGTAATTAGTTGAAGCAATAAAGAGAGCCCCGGCTAATAACCGGGGCTCTTTGCATTACTACTTGTTAGCGACGGATCAAGAACAACCCGATGTATTGCCGCAACCTTCGCAGACGAAGCATGAACCAGCCATACGCATCTTGGTTCCGCAGGTCATGCAGAGAGGTGCATCCGATGATTG
>TBL_comb48_EPIDRAFT_1000603_pt1 | contig 27777 bp, 49 predicted proteins | sample TroBogEpilimnion_37_FD_10681 | JGI IMG/M metagenome (IMG submission 10681) | reverse complement strand
GTGCCTGCCAATGTCACCGCCCCTGTCGTTGCTGTGCTTGGTGTAAATCCTGTTGTGCCTGCCGTAAAAGAAGACACGCCACTAGCAGCAGATGCTTGCCATGATGCCGTTGTGCCATTAGATGTAAGCACATAAGTATTTGCACCAATCGCCAATCTTGTTGCGCTGTTAGTGCCATTACCAAGAATCAAGTCACCAGTTGTTGTAATAGGCGATAAGGCATTAAACCCTGCGCTTGCCGTGGTCTGGCCTGTACCGCCATTGGCAATCGGTAGTGTTCCTGTAACGCCTGTGGATAAAGGTAATCCTGTGGCGTTGGTCAATGTAACGCTAGTGGGTGTTCCTAATACTGGGGTTACCAATGTGGGAGAGGTGCTTAAAACATTGTTGCCTGACCCTGTTGATGTGGTGACACCAGTACCACCATTGGCAACAGGCAATGTACCTGTAACTTGTGTCGTAAGGTTGATATTGCCCGACAAAGCACTTGTTGGGTATCCTGTGGCATTCGTTAATGTTGCGCTTGATGGCGTGCCCAAAGCCGGTGTAACCAACGTGGGGCTTGTGGCAAACACCAATGATCCGGTGCCGGTTTCATCTGTAACCGCGGCGGCTAGATTTGCGCTTGATGGTGTGGCCAAGAATGTGGCAACGCCCGTTCCTAGCCCCGAAACGCCGGTGCTAATGGGTAGGCCCGTAGTATTCGTTAAAACGCCGCTAGCGGGCGTTCCAAGGGCCGGCGCGGTGAATGTTGGGCTTGTCAATGTCACGCCCGAAAACGTGGTTACCGTGGCACCCAATGCAACGCTTGTTGATCCAATCGTCACCGTGGAATTAGTTAGTGCCGCATTTCCAATGTTGGTTAGCGTGTTGGTTGATCCACTAATTGATTTGTTTGTTAGCGTATCCGTTGTTGCCCGCCCAACCAATGTATCCGTGCTTGTTGGCAAAGTTAACGTGCCGGTGTTGGATATCGTGGAAATGATGGGGCTTGTTAGCGTCTTATTCGTTAGCGTTTGGGTGCCGGTTAGTGTGGCCACCACCGATGTGTCAATTGCAATTGTTACCGCGGTCGCGCCGGTATAGGATGATCCGGTCAAACCCGTGGAAATCGTTAAAGCATTAGGGTTGGCGGCCGTCACGGTGCCACTTGCGCCCAAAGCGATGGCGGTGCCGTTAATAGTGGTTGAACTATTCACAAGCATGGTGTTCGTCACCGTGGCGCTATCGCCGGTCGTAACAAATGTGCCGTTAACCGTGGGCACCGCTATTGTGTAGCTAGATGCCGTGTTTGGCCCTGTTACCGATACTTGGCCACCCAAGGCGGCTTGAAAGACTAAAGTGCCCATTATTACCCCTAAAGCGGATGCCCCGTAGGGCACCCATCATTAACTTTGATCGCCAACGGCCGTCACATAAAGCAAACCCGCCGTGCCACTATTACTGATTGCTGTCATGTAAAAGGGCGTTGTGGGTGTTGCCAAGATGAGTGGCGATGTCATGCCCGCGGGCAAAACATAGTCACCCGGTGTCCCATCACTCGGAAACGTTGCGGCAGGGCAAGGTGAATAATTAGCGAATTTAACCGCTATTGGTGCCGCGCCGGTGTTTAGGAATGAGCAGTAGTTGATCTGATCGTTTGTCGTATCGTCCACCAAAGTGCTTGAATGGGCACTATTGGTCACGCTAAAACAATACGTCTGACCCGCATTGCGTTGAACTGTTGAACTAGCCATTTAGACCGCCGTTGTGGGCAATGGGCCTTCAACGCGTGTAATTTGAAACACATAAGTACCGGCCGCAGGAACAACCGCACCGGATGTAGTGTTGGCAAATTGCATTGTCAAAACGTTTGGATTCAAAACATCGCATTCGGCAATGATGATTCCAGCGGTTTGTGCGCCTTGTAAACCAACGGCTTGAACAATGTCACTTGTTTGTAGGCCGGCAATGGTAAATGTTTGTGCGGCGCTTGTATAAGATGCCACCGAAACGGGCGTTAGGCTTGGGCCAATGTAGAAAGTTTCGTGGGAATTGCCACGCGTGACGGTTGTTGAGGACATGATGAATTCCTTTCAAGTTAATTGTATATCAAAACGAAAAAAAGCCACCCATTTTGTAGGCGGCTTTTTCCTTATTTACTCACAGATTAAGGTAAAAATGTGAGGTCATAGCCGTAGACAAAAACGTCACAAGTCGCGGCAATCGTAGTTCCAACATTAACATAAATGTTTGTTGGGTTAGATATAGCGGTGTTGGGATTTGTTGCGGCGGTGATTGTCACATAAGGGCCACCGGTGTTGCTAGTTAAAGCCGCGGTAGTCAATATGGTCGAACCTGATGCGGCCGCTCCGGTGTAGGCACCAACTGTGGCCGTAGCAATAGTGGTTGTTGCACCACTAGAGTTCAAGCCATTGGTGATAACCACGCTTACGGGCACAAATTTAGATACATCCAAAACTGTCATTGCTGTGTCACCAGCGATGGCCAAGTTTACGGATTGTGCGGATGCAATCAAACGCAATGCTTGGTTTGTTCCAAGCACTTGTGGGTGATTGCTTACTGTGGTTGCTGGTCCTGGATTTGCCATGATTAATTCTCCTAATGTTTAAGATTAAGCCGCAACGCGACAAGCCAATTCGGGGTAAAGCGGTGCCCAACCATACAAGATGTCCAAACGCGTTGGAATACTATCATTGTTGATTGTATATTGCCTTACAACTCGGAGTGACAAACCGATCTCTTTATCAGAGGCACGGCCCGCAAAATGGACACCTTCCGGGAGCTCAAGATCGGCCACGGCCAAGCAAAAAGCATTGCGATGTAAGATGATATTTTGTGGTGACACGGTACCGGAATTGTTAAACGGTGTAACGGTTGACGCGCCTGGGCTTGTCACGCTAACGTTTTGGAATTGACCGGCGGTGATGATAGCGGGGCTAACTGTCACGCTAGTGGTTCCGCTTGTGGCAACCGTTGCGGCGGCGGTGACAACAAAGTTTCGCAACTTGTTGGAACCATAGGCTTGGCGGTTTTGTGGGTTGACGGCGTAGACGTTTGCAATCTGAATCACATCACCAACGTTCAAGTTTCCAGCCGCCGTAGTGGCGCTTAGAGCGATCGTTGAGAACTGTGCCCATCCAGATGTCAAAAAGCCCGTTGCGGTGCTTGTGTTGCACGATAGAACCGATGTGGGGCTATTGCCGAACGTTTGGCTCACAACGTTTTGATCCATTTTCCAATTCATCAATTCTGTTACTTTCAGCTTTTCAGCTTACTGACCACCTTTCGATGGCGGGGTTGATTCTTCGATCTACCCTCAGAGGCTTCTTTTGTTATACCTCTGTTCAGACTATCGCATCCCTTTCGGGTTCTCTCACTTAGTCGTTCACGGTGCTTATCGCTTCCGCCCTGTCGTCTGCTTCCAGACTTCCAAGTCAATCAGAGAGAATTTTGCCAACTTGCCTAGTGCAAGTATGCGGGCATAACTTTACCCGCAGAATCTCTACCCATCAAACCTTTGCGATACTGCTCGCCAATGGCTTCTTGGGGCACAAACAAACCTTTGAGCGAATCAACGATTGTTGCCGATGTGAATGGTTCAATGATACAAGCACGGCGGCCATCGCGTGGTGCGCCCTCGGCATCAAGATATGCGCCGGCGGTTAGATAGGTGATTAAACCTGTGGGAGGTGTTCCAGCAACGCCAACAATATTTGCGGTATTGTTTTTTGCCATCACCAAGCCATCACGGTCTACCCGGTTTGCTATGGCGGCCACGGCCGGTTTGAGAACCCGGTCGCTGAACATATCAAGGGATAGCGCCAAGTCCTGGGTGGTAAATTGAGTGTCCACATGGAACTGATTTGAGAGTGTGACGGGTACGCTTGATTCGTTGAAATCTTCAACGTTCAAAGCGGGGCCCATAGTACCTACAAATCGACCAGGACGTCTCACATTAACGGTTGCGCCAATCTTTGCGCCAACAACCGCGAATTGATCATCATAGTTGCGATCGACCTCTGAGGTGAACGTGAGTTCATTCTCCAGGACCATCAAAGCCTCATTAGTAATTTTTGAAATAGTCAATAAATTATTGCTCATGACAATTTCCCTTTCTTTGTTAAATTAAAAAACATTATCGAATTTTTCCCGCCCGCCTTGCCTCTTTCCACGCCTGATATGTTCCGTGAAATTCGCCACTAGAATTAATGGGAATATCCGCAACACCACCACTTGGTTTCAATCCGCGCACCGGTGCGGGTGCTTTACTTGTCTTCACCGCAGTCTCTTTTGCCGGCTCCGCCCGCTCGTATAGCTTTTCCAATTTTCCCAATTCAAGCAAGGCTTTACGGGTTGGCATGGCCGCTAGCTTTTGTGCAAATTCCAAATCCTCCGCCAAGTGATATAGGATTCTTGGCCCCACATCAGATTCCAAAATAGAATCGCGGATATCATCGGAAACAACCACATTCGCCGTTGAAACCATTTCATCGTAATCGGGCAAATCGGCTTTGGCTTTTTCTAATTTGGATGACCAAGATTGGATAACCTTTTGTCTTTCCACATTAGCAATTTTCTCCGCCTCTTGTTTATCCCGTTGCGCTAGTGCCGTTTCGGTTGAATATTGTGCCAATGCCTTTGCATATTCAAACGCATCCGTAAATTGCCCCGGTTGCGGTTCCTGATCAACGCTCGGCCTTTGTGGTGCCGCCTGTTGCTCAAATGACCTTAACCTTTCCTCCAACGCTTGCCTTTGTTGGCGTTCCGCTTCCGCCTCCGCCTTCGCCGCCTCGCGTTGTTTCGTCAATTCGGAAAATCTTTTTTCTAACTTTGGGTTAGCCTTCTTTTCCTCTGCGGGTTTGGCATCCTCTTGCTCCGCCGGTTCATTCTTGGCCGCCTCGGGCAATGGCTCGGGAGTTTCCTCAACCGCCACATCATCCGCACGATCAGCTAAACCTAAACGATTTGCATAAAATTCCGCCGCATTCTCGCTTGTGAGCACTTGGCCCGCTTCTTTTTCCGACATAGGTTTCCCTAAGAATTAACCCCGTATACCTTACGGGTAAGGTTTTGTGTAATCTTTACACGAAATCATTACTTTGTCAATCTTTACGTTTTTCGTAATGCGTAATAGTGTGGCCACGTTTGTCATTACTTGTAACAATATGATGTTCACCATGTTTAGGATGATGGTAACTAGTTACCATGTGTTTCCACTTATTTATATCTTTAGGCGGTGATTCCATTTCTTCACCATAAAATTTTGGATCGTTTCTTTTCCATTCACCTGGCTTGAATTGTTTTAATCTTTCACCAGTAAATAATGTATTTTCTAAAGATTGACGCATTGCATTAGCACTTTGCCAATTTCGTTCTTTGTGACTTTGAACAACATTAGCCTTTTCACCAATTTCAGGCAAATTAACGGATTCATGTTGTTTAGGTGTTTGTTTTTTTGCCATTTCTTTGGCAATAAATTCATCACGATTTTCACTTGTTACTAATGGCATTAGATGGCCCTTTCTATGGCTTCCGCCTTTGCTTCACGTTCGCTAATCCGATCCAAATGGCTTAGATAAATGGCCAATTGGGCTTTAATTTGTTCCACTTCTAATTGCGTCTGTGTCTTAACAACCGTGTCATGCGCTTGTGTATCCGTTCGCATCTTCATATCAATATGCTTTTGTTGATCGCGCAATTCAATATCGTGGGCTTTGTTGGTTTCTTTGATCAAGGTGCGCTTGGTTTCCGCATCTTGTTTCATTTGCTCCACATCCGCACGGTTTTTCAGCATCAATTGCATTCCTTGCAACTGTTGTTGTAATTGTTGAATTGTCTGTTGGCTTTGTTTCAATTGCATTTGCACTTGTGGCGGCACGGGCGATTTATCGTCAATCTGTGCCAATGGGTTGCTAGCGGCCAAACGATCTGCAATTGTTTCCGCACCGGGGAAATCCATGTTTCTAAAGATCAAATCACCGGCCACATTCATTAGATTTGGATCGGCACTTAGCAATGGCATCATTGATTGCACCGCCTCGATCCGCTTGCTGTTGTAGCCGGGGCCCGTATCCATCACCACATCGTATTCGCCCACCGTCACATCGTTTAATATCTTTTCCACGCCTTGTTCGTCTTGGCCTTTTTTGTTGATTTCCACCAAATCCGGCTTGCCATCATCGCCAATTATCCGCATCACGCGTGCGTTATCGTAGATTTTGGGGATCAAATCAAGAATCACGCGTGCGGTGTGCTTGATGGATCGGGTTAGATTATCGTAATAATGGTAATTAGATAGATCAATTTGTTGTTGTTGGCCGTTTAGCGCCTTGCCGCTTATGTTTCCGGTTGGCATTTGATTTGGATCAAAAATGCCCAAAACGGCTTGCATATCGCTATTAATCCCATCGGCGGCGGCCATAATGCCCGCGGGCGGTGATTCCGGTTGAATCCGCGTGGGCGTGGGTGCCATCACACCCTCAATATCTTTTTGCTTATAACGCAACACCGGCATGGATTTAATATTTGCCTGTGCCCATTCGTTTTCGTGGCCCTCATCTTGCCCCTCGGCAATCAACCATTTGGCTTTGGGCGCTAGTGCAACCGATTCGGTAATGGCCGTTTTCCAAAAGTTATACATCCTTTGTGGGTCTTTGGCCATCCGCACCAAGCCGTATTTTTTGCGCTTGTTTTCAACAACGAATTCCTCACCGTAGACCGGAATGATGGGGATATATTTGCTAGCCCACTTGCCTTCTTCCAAGATTTCCATGCCCGTGCAAATGATTTGCTTAACCTCGCGTTTGAATGATGGCCTTTCCTCAATCACCACCAAGCCGCGGGCCAACATTTCCGCCTGATCGGGCAAATCGGATCGGAATGCTTTTTCACCATTGCTTAATAGGCATAGCTTATCCGCCTTGCGCTCCGTATACCAAAATTCGGCTATTCGTATATCCTCACGCATCACCCATTCGGCATTGGAATCGCCGGTGCCACGTTGTGTAAAGCCGGCACCATCATCCGCATCCGGATACATCTTACGGAATACCTCTTTGCTAACCACTTGCGTAATTAGGCACTTTTCCGCATCCGATCCATCCGGCAACGTGCTATTTGGGTCAAAATAGACGGTGAATGGGTTGTGAATGGGCTTAATGTAGATTTCTTGATCAAAGGAATCCTCGCGCACATAATCGGTTTCTATGCGCCAATAGCCAAAACCCATTCTAACGGCGTAATTGAATGCGTTGTCATAGGCATGATCGGCATCGGATTGCACCTCGATGTGGCGACAAATGCCCGTTAGGATATCGGCAACCTTTTCATCGGACGAACTATTCATGCCGTGAACCTTGATTCGTGGCCGTTGCTGACGTTGTTGGTTGGTTACTTGACGCACATACGCGTCAATTTTGTTGATCGTTAGGCATGGGCGTGCCTCAAGTGAACGGCTATTTTGAATTTCCACTGGCCATTGATCGCCGGCCGCAAACTTTAAGTCCTCTAGCGCCTCGGCACGATTATTAGTATCCGCATCATTCGCTAGCTTTAGAAACTTTTTCGCTAGGTCAATACGCGGATCAAATTCGGTTTGATTTTCGGCCATATTCATCCCATCCAATTAGCGGGTTCGTAAACGGGTTTTTTAACAACCATCTTTTTGGGCTCCTGAATCATTAGCCCCAACATTCTGAAAGCATCGGCACCGTGCGAATACTGATCATGTAGGGGCGTGCGGCTAAACTGTTTTGTATCCGGATCAACCTCATAGCGATAGTGTCTAAGGCATTGTAGCCCATCGGCGCAATTTATTCTATCGAAATAACAATTACTAAAAATCGTTCGTGCCGCGTTAATTGAATCCACAATGGGCGTGCGCGGTATGATTCGCGTCTTATAGCCGGCCGCCCGCACTATTTCCTCGATGGATCGACCAGCCGCGGCTAGTGTCTTGTTTTCCGCATCGTGTGGCAACCATAGTGTGTCAAAAACATAGCCAAACGTTTGCATCTTGGCCAAAATAGCACTCATTGTCTCTTGGCTTGTCTCAAAATAGCGGATAAGGCGCGTTTCCATGCCCACGAATTGCACAAACCATAGCGCCGTGGCATCCGCCCATCCCAAGTCAAAGACAACGTGAACGGGTTTCATCGCGTCATAGGGCACTTTGCCAATTCTTTCTTGTAGATCGGCCAATTGAATTTCTTTGGCGAATATGGCCCCATCCACGGTTTGGCGGCAAATTCCCTCCCAAACCATGTTGTAAGCCTCTGGATCACGATTCTTTAGCGCATCTTTTTCTTGCCGCAATACATCCGGAAACCAAGGGTTATCAGACCAATTGATCTTTTGCACAATAGCATTTTCCGGCGGGTGCAACACGAATCGTTGGTAAGTTTCATCACTTTCCAATTCCGGATTGAATGAAACCCATATTTCTGATTGCTCTTTGCGGATCGTTGGAATTAGCGTTGCCCATGATCGGCCACTAACCGATTGCGCCTCCTCCACCCAACAAATGTCAACGCCCTCATAGCTTTTCACGTTGGCCACATTGTTTTTCAACCCAACAAAGTTAAATTCCGATCCATTCTTGCCGCGGATTGTTCTATCGGTTATTTCATAGAAATCCGTTAGCCCCATTGCGCCAATTTGATCGCATAGTAGCTTGTGAACGGAATCCCTAATGGATGTTTGGAATTCACGCGCACACAACACGCGTGTGGCTTTATTCGCGCCAATGATCAATAGCGCCCTTGCAATCCCCCAAGATTTGGCCCCTCCTCGCCCTCCCCAAAGCACTTTATAACGTGCCGATTGGAATAGGCATTGCAACTTAAGAGGAAAATCTATGTTAGCTTGGGTCATTGGGCTTTACAAAAGACACCTGAATACCCGATAATAATGGCGATCCATCTTCACCAGTTAACTCTTGTTTGACCGTTTCAGACCAACGCATCTGCGCTTTAGTCCACCAGATCAAAGAAGTGGTATCTCCAGCAATCGCCTTGCTGAATAACGTCTTGGCGATCTGGCCATTGGCTTTAGCTTTGCCTAGATCAAGCTCAGTGCGGTAATACTTACGTAGCGTTTTATCGTCTATCCCCACAAGAATTGCTATCTGTTCGTGAGGCAAGCCTAATCCGCTAGTACTTTCCACTAGCTTTTTATGCTCATCTGTAACAATATGTTCTCTATTCATTTTATTAAGGGGAATTTAAGCATTTTCGGTTACTTCTGCCAATATGGAGCGTGTGGGTCGGTGATGCACCGCCGCTGTGTCGAGGGAATCGACCATCGCCTGCTTCACACGCTTAGGATAAGGCTTTGCTAACTTTGCTACTTGATTCTTCATGTCATCATCAAGCGGCATCAAATATCTGTGTTTGAATCCAGAAATAATCCGTTTTGCATTTTTGTCTACATTCTTTTGCAACCACGGTATAGATTGACCACCTACGCCGTATTTTGAATGTAATGATTTTGGATGGTATTGTACGCCGTTTACTAAATAAGCGTGTGTCTCAGCACCACCCGTATAAATCCAATTTGTTGCTTGATAGATTCCACCATGATGGCCTTGACCTTCATCTGCAAATGAAACAATCATTCTTAGATTTGGTGAACTCTTGTGCAAAAACTTAAACGCAATAGACAATATTCTAGAAACTGGCGTTATGTGTTTGGTAAGAGCAATCCTTGTTAGTTCACATATCTCAATTTGTTTCAATTTATATGGCGAACCAATTTCAGGTGTTGCACCCTGTCCAAATAAAACAACGCCAATAAATTTATCGTTTTCCCAAACCCCTATGCGAACACACTTGAACACAGGCACACATTTGCTGTAATGCCAGTTAGTGCAAGCATACTTAGCCGATTCATGGCTTGCCCAATCAATTTTTAGGCTAGGTTTGTCTTGCATCAAATTCTTTCCCGCAATGTGGGCAAGCAATCCATTTAGGTTCTAGTTCGTCTAATTTGCTTTGGTCATCTTGCGTTGCAGGCTCAAAGTCTGGCACATCTAACAGCTTTTGCAGTTCATCGGTATCAAAACCCAAAACACTAAGGGTAAACCCGTCTGCAAGTAAATCTGATATTTCAATCTTTAGAACTTCATTATCCCAGCCAGCATTTAATGCAAGTTTGTTGTCAGCAATTATGTAAGCCTTCTTTTGGGTTTCAGTTAAGTCTTTTAGCTCAATTGTTGGTACTTTGTCGTACTTTAGCTTTCTAGCGGCCATGACCCTTCCATGCCCAGCTATGATGCCGTTTTCGCCATCAATAAGTATTGGGTTAGTCCAGCCAAATTCCTTTATGCTTGCCGCTATTTGTGCAACCTGTTCGTCAGAATGCGTGCGACTGTTTTTTACATAAGGAATTAGCTCTGATACCAGCTTTTCCTTGATTTGTATCATTTCTTTTTTGGTTTCTTGACCGCCTCACGCTTTTCTGAATACGCGATCGCCACGGCTTGCTTGATTGGCTTGCCGGCTTTTAATTCCGCCTTGATGTTCTTTTTGAACGCCTCGGGTTTGATTGATTTAATTAACGGCATTATTCCATCTCCTCAACAAAACACACATCTTGCCATGACATTACAATGATATTTTCATCTTTTAATTCTTGGTATTTAAGATATTCGTCTTTGTAATCTTTGGCTAGTGTGCCGAAATAAATCTTATCCCCAACACTTAGCCCTTGATCGGCCGCATCATCGCCCAACGCCGTTATGTGGCCAACCGTTGGTGCCTCCGCCGTCTGTATCCACAAATCGGTTTGAATTCGTTGGATTGGCTTTACAAATATCTTGTCTCTTAGTGGCTTAATCATTTTTCCGTGGCCTCCCACGCTTGGGTGCCGGCATAGTTGGTTCACTCATGCCTAAAGCTGAAAAAACGCCCAAGGGTTTAACCTCGGGCAAATTCTCGGCAACTGCTATCACCAAGAGCTTCTCTGCAAATTCACCGCACCATTCATTTTGGCTACGGGTTTTGAAATCCGGATAACGCCGGCAACTACCAATATCGTGGCCTAAGTAAAACCGGCATGATTTACAATTGTCTTCAGCCATATTAACTACCCTCTTAGTTTCTGTGGTTAGAAATGCCCCAATGTGTTCTAGACGTTGGGGCATTTCGCTTTACATTGAATCTTGAACGTGATCGGCGCGTTTGTGTTCGTAGGCAACGTGTTCACGGCTACCCGTGTTCATTTCGCCCAAACGGCCATCGTGGTGCCCCATGTGCTTGGATTCACGCGCACCGATTCCATCCATTTTTCCCATGCCAACACCACCCTCGATTGGGCGGCGGCGCTCTCCGCTTGTGTCGCTAGACAATGCGCCTTTGGGGATTTTCTCGCCCGATGCGCCCGGCACAAACATTTCTCTATCCTCTTTGGGCACGCTAACTTTCTTTTCGCCGGTGCGATCGGATGATTTAGCGCCCATCGGCAACTTTTCCATTTTGGGATATCCCATGATTGATTCCTTTGTTTCTTTGCAAAAAACACTACACTTTGTAGCAATTACACTATATCACATTTTGGGTTTGTCAAGTGTTTTTTTCTTTTAGCTTGGTTTCTGCCGCAATAAGCAATTCTTCCCAACTATATGTGGCCGCTGCAAATTCATATCTATCCTCATCCGTCAGTCCTACCCATGTGCGTTTTGTAGTGGTGTAGAGAGGTATGTTGTATTCGCCTTCTTCACGCTCATGTTCGTCAGGACAGATTACATCATAGATAAGACCGTCTGTTTCCATGCCCCACGCCACAGGCTCATCTTTTTTTTCTAATGCTTCATCTTTAGCAATAGCATCAACAATAGTGCGTACCATGCCTTCGCTAAAGTGTTCCAAAAGTATTTGTACCGCTGTATCTTTAATCATTCTTGTTCCCTTGCTCGTATCCAATCACGAAAATGAAAATATTGCGGAGGTATCAATTCAGCACACGCCTCACGTTCTTTTTCTGCTACCAGTTTTGCAAAGGTTTCAAATCTGTTTGGCGCATCATCTTCCAATGTCCAACCTGTATGCCAATCCAAATCAGCCTCTTTTACCATATCTCTGATTTCTTCTTTAGTCATTTTGCATCCTCCCAAACCCATCCCAACAACTCTGTTGTGTTTTTAATTTGTTCATCAGTAGGCTTTTGAAACATTGCAAATTTTGTCATTGGTGAACCATCATACAAACACCAGAAACCAACTGGCTCAGGTGGTTTATAAAAAGTAAATTTTGTTTTTTGTTCAGTCATACTTTTCCCCTTGCGCCAAGACTTCTTGGATGGTAATAATAGTTGACCAAACTTTATCTTCTGAATAAAGTCTTTCACCATTTCTCATCAGTCTAAAAGTTTCTTCTCGCACTTCTTTTAGTGTATCTAGTGCAAGTCGTAGTGTTTCGTCTTTGTTCATTCTTGTCCCCTTGCTCTAATTGCACCAGCACATTCGCTTGCTCCCTCACCCATGAATTCATATCTACCTTGTATTTCTATCCAAGATAGGTAAAAACCATCACAGATTTCTGCACACGCCTCACGTTCTGCCAAAACCGCCAATCGGATCATTTCGTCAATTTCCCAACGGCGCAATGAAACTAATTGGCTGTCTTTAGATGGCGTATGCCGCCAATCTATTTTGGCAAGCACACGTTCAAATTCTTCATCTTCTAGTGTTTTTTCCATGATTAAAACATTTCTTTTAATTCTTTGTGTCTTTGTTTATGACACTGCTGGCAAAGCCACATGATTTCCAAAGGCTTGTCATAATCCTCGTGATGAGCAAGGGACTTTTCTGCTTTGCATCTAACACATGGCAACCGAAATAAACTGCCATTACGGATGGCTCTAGCCACGGCATTATGTGCTGCGGTTCTTCTTTTATCTTCTGCCCTCCAAGCACGATTAACTTCGGCATTCGTCTTGATGCGCTCTGGCTCTTTTGACCTTTCTCTATCGTAAGCCCTGATTTTTTCAATATTCTTATTCCTGTTGGCTGTAACATCGTTTTTATTGCAGTTCTTACATTTATTAACGTGACCATCAGGCATTCTTGGATGTTTATAAAAATCTTCCAATGGCCTGATGGCTTTGCACTTAAAACATTCTTTAGAACGAACCATGTTGAACTCCTGTGCTAATAGTTCAACCATTATAGACCCGTTCTAATTAAAAGGTACATCATCATCCATAGCCCCGCGCCCCATTGGCCGGCCGCCTTGTGGGGCCGCGTAAGGCGTTTCTACGGGATCATTCATGTAGGCCCATCCATCCCATCCGCCGCTTACGATTGGCACGCAATCAATTTTCATCATTGGACCGCTTTTTGTATCAATCACCGATCCAATCTTTTGATAGCGGTTTTTCTGTTGGCCATCTTTGTTTGTGTAGGTGCCGCTAATCACTTTGATTTCTTTTAATACCTTGCTCATTTGAATTTCCTTAATATTTCAACTTTTTTCGTAACTTCATCCAAAAACTGTGTAATTTCTAATTCCAACATCCGCACATATGTTGGATCGTATGTCACCCTTTCAATGAATATTTGTAGATTTTCCGGAAACCGCGGATCATAGCTAACAAAATCACACCAATTGCGGCCGGTGCAAGCCATTTGCCACATCATTTGTGGAATATATTTAACCGGCACCTTTTGCGTTAGCATGGTTTCCATGTGTGTGGCGCTATTTGGGCACTTTACCTCGATCAACCCATCCGTGCCCACTAGGCCATCGGGGCTTGCGCCTGACATTTCTATCGTTGGGTGATCCACAAAGCCGGTTTCATTAACAAATAGCCCACGTTTTAATTCATAGGCTTGCCGCGCCATTGGCTCCGTTTCCGTGCCCCATTGCATCGCCGCATTGGTGTAGCTTTCCGCTTGTTTATTGGTTAGCCTTTCCAAAACCAATTGTGTGGCGTAGTTTTCGCGGCTTGCACTTGGGCCCGTCTTTGTCTTTGCAATCACATCCGCCACGCGGCTTGCGGTTACTTTTCCAAGGCGTGCGGCAAACCATTCATCACTTCGTTGTTCCATCTTCCATCTCCTTATAAATGTTTAATTCGGCAACAACCATATCAATCACATCAAATGGCTCAATTTCCATAAAATTAGACACACCAACCATTGTTTCGATCAATGTTTCAAATGTTGTTGACATTTTTTGGCCAACAAATAATTGCATAATTTCTTCGTGCAATTGTTCTTTTGTTTTTTGTTTAACTTTTTTCATCATGCGGCCAATCTAAATTTAGGTTTTTTAACAATGCGATATTCAAAGATATCCGCGTATCTAGGATTCAATAAACCAAATAAGCGGCATAGATAAGGCGTGTGATTATTATTCAATTTCCACGGCCCGTTGGTTTCATTCAATGCGGAATGATGCCTTAATACTTCCAAGATTGTGCGGCCGGAATAATGTGTGTATCCCTTGCGAATGATCTTTAGTGTTTCGTGTATAAACGCATCAACAACATGGGTGTTGTTAGGCACCCATTCGATGAATTCATCGCTAAATTCATCATCGTGATATAGCATTAGTTGAATTGTTGAATTAATCATCTTGGCACGCCCCGCAACCAGGGTGATCAGGGTCTTTGCAATTTGGGTGATTTGCCAATTCATTTTTGTACATATCTTCAATTGCGTCCTGTTCCGCCCAATAATCTACTTCATCATCACGATTATTCATGTTGGCACCTTTTCTTTCATTTCATCTTTGACCGCAATTACTTTGTCTTGATGAATCTTTTCGCTTTGGCAAGCCTGAAATGCTATTCGATACGATGCAACCAACTGCTCTTGGTTTTCCGCGTGGCGCATCTTTTCAATTAGTTTATCCAATTCTTTAACATTAACGTGGGTGATGATTTTTGTTTCTATCTTTTTGGATGCGTGGTTTCCATCATCATCTTCAGGCGCTATTCCACAAGCGGCCATTAGCGAATATCGGCGGGCATAGGTCAATGCCGATGCGTAGCCTTGAGGGTCACTTTTAACCGCGGGAAAGTGCAACATTCCGCATTCCAGTCTTTCGCCGCTTTCGTGAATGAATATGGTTTCTACAATCACGCCATCTTGACATTCGTATGTTTTTTGTAATAAGTAAATGCCGTTGTCGTTTAGCGCGTCAATCACCGCCTCCACACAACCCGCCAAGTCAACATAACGGCTTTTGAAGTGTGGGTTAATGGATTGCTTTAACGCTGGGTTAAACATCTTTTGTGCTTTAACCAATGCCGTTGAAATGTTTTTCATGCTAATTCCTTTTTCAATTCTTGAATTTCTGCTTTAAGTGATTCGATTTCTTGTTGTGCTTCATCAATTTCAATGCAAGCATATTTCAATTGTGATTTGTAATAACCAGATTCAAATGCGTATTTGTCATACGCGGCATATTTAATCAATGCTTCTTCACAACTTTTTTCAATTTTGTTAAATCTTTTCATTTCATGGCCTCCAAACAATCATGTCTAATAAAATCACAATGACGGCCAAAGCATAGGCAAACAATTCAAGTTTTGTAAACATCTTGGGGATTGGTTTCTCGATCGCCGCCCCATACTCCAAAGTATTCCGAAATGCTTCGTTCGTCGTTCTGTAATTTGTTGTTCTGTAATTTTTTTGCATTTAAATCACCTGTAATTGTTAGTGCTTGGTTAATAATGTGGGTTGGATATGGAACGCCAACCTTTACTTGATCTAGTATTAGGTTGGCTTGGTCTTTCGTCATTAGTAATCTTCGCCATTGCGTGCTGGCGCGGCACCTAAGAATTCAACATTCAAAGGCGCATCGTATTTCCAATCCATGATTTTGAAACGTGTGTTGTCACTAAGATGCAAATCATATTTGCGAATATCGGCAATACAATTATCGTAATAAGAATCTAAGGCTATCATTTCATCAAATTCGCCCGCCCACAAAACCATACCCTCATTGCTTAAAATAACGTATGGCTTGCTAATGTAAATTGGTTGATCTAATGTTGCGCCTGATTTAATTTGCTTTAATGTTTGCATTTCTGTTTGCTTTCTTAAAAGACCCCATACGATTTGTTAGGGCATGGATGTAATGTACATCAAAATTTACTTTATGCAAATCTTTTTTTATAGGTATATTCCCTAATGTTGTAAATAAGTAAATACTGATGTACAATTACAACATGACATTAGAAAAAGCAATTGAACTGGCTGGTAATAAAGCATCCTTGGCTCGCCTATTGGGCATCCAAAGACAAGCGGTTACCAATTGGAAAATCATTCCCCAAGCACGAATTTGGCAATTAAAGTTGCTAAAGCCGGAGTGGTTTTTGTAAATTTAGTTTATACTTTTTGAGAACGCGGCTAGGTTGGGGGTAGCTATCCAACCGAAAAGGGTTACACCTTCCTCTGCCGCCGTTTTTTTGCAAAGGTGCGATTCAAAAAGGTAAAAAATGCACTACTACAATTTCCACATTGGGGATTATCAATCCCACACCCATCATTTAAGTATCATTGAAGATATTGCCTTTCGCAGGCTACTTGACCACTACTATCTCCACGAATTACCGATAAAACAACGCACTATTGCTCGCCAAATTCGCATGGTTGAGCATGAGGCCGATGTGCTTTCTGTCCTTAATGAGTTTTTTAGGGATACGCCAAATGGATACATTCATCCAAGGGCAGACATTGAAATTAAAAAGTTTCGCGAGCATCAAGCCATTTCATCTTATGGCAGTTATTTAAGGGATAACCCTTTAACAAAGTCTTTAGTAAATAAAGAAAGATACATAAATGCTTACATTGCAGGAGATTTAGATGGTTATTTGTGTACATTAAGGGAACATGGTGGACACATGATGGGTACATCAAGGGTACTTGATGCAACCAATAACCAAGAACCAATAACCAATAACCATATATATACAGATTTTGAAAAAGTCTTGAAAGCCAAAAACAAAACACTAACCGAAACGTTGATCGCATCAATTCAAGCGGAGGCGGCCAAAGCCAACTTGACCATAGATGAGGCCATCAAGGTTTGTTGTGAACGTGGTTGGTCAACATTTAAGGCCGAATGGGTTGCCAATAAGGCCGATATCATCCATCAGACGGTGCCTAGCAAGGCCGGACGCGATCCAACCTTGATCAAGCTAGAGAACGATGCCAAAAACGCCGTGGCGATGCCTGATGAGGTCAAAGCTAGATTCAAAATGATCAAAAATAATGGTTGATTTTGTTGAACACTACGCACGCCTTGCGCTTAATCCCGGATGGATAGATTATGTGCGGCAACAAGTGAAAGAAATGGAAAACCACCCAACCGGAATGTTTAATGGATTGGGGATAGCGATCAAACAAAGAATGGATGAATTAAATGTTTCATGTGACATTTCGGGTTGATGGCCAACCCCACGGAAAAGGCCGCCCGCGGTTTACACGCCAAGGCGGATTTGTTAGGGCATACACCGATGCAAAAACATTGGCCTATGAAAGCATAATCCGTTTGGCGGCACAAAAATCAATGGGCGGATCGGAACCGCTTAAAACGGCGTTAGACGCGTTTGTTTACATATCCTTGGGCATCCCATCAAGCCATTCAAAAAAACGCACCACGGCTTGTTTAAATGGCTTAGAAAAGGCAATTAAAAAGCCCGATGCGGATAATGTTGCCAAATCGGTGTTGGATGCGTGCAATGGTGTGATTTTTGTGTCAGATTCACAGATTGTAAATTTACACATCACCAAAACTTATGGTGTGCCTCATGTTGAGGTTTTAATTAGGGAAACGGAATGAGAATAGTCTGTTGGTTTTCTTGTGGTGCGGCATCTGCTATTGCTACCAAACTTGCGATAGCTGAAAACAATGGCAAATGTCCTTTGATAATTGCTTATACCGAAGTGCTTGAGGAGCATCCTGACAACAAGCGTTTTCTAAAAGAATGTGAAACATGGTTTGGCCAAGAAATCATCATTTTGGGCAATGATTTTTATGATCGTTCTATTTATCGAGTTTTTGAAAAAAACTACATTCGTACACCCAAGGGCGCACCTTGCACCAGGTCGTTAAAAAAACAAGTTCGTGAAAGATTTGAAAAGCCTGATGATCGTCAGGTGTTCGGTTATACGGCAGAAGAACAACACCGCTTGGATCGATTTATTGATGCAAATGCTGACGTTAATATTTGGACTCCATTGATTGACAATGCTTTAAGTAAAGAGGATTGTTTGGCAATGTTGGAAAAGGCCAATATTGAATTGCCAGCTATGTATCGGCTTGGATACCATAACAATAATTGCATAGGTTGCGTTAAAGGCGGTATGGGATATTGGAATAAGATAAAAATTGATTTTCCTGAAAACTTTGATCGCATGGCCAAATTGGAAAGGTTTAAAAAACAAACAATATTTAAAGATCGTTATCTTGATGAATTAAAACCTACTGATGGTAATTACCCATCTGAACAACATATTGAATGTTCTATATTTTGTCAAATGGCAGAAGAAACTTACAAATGAATACCTTGTTGATTATTTTTGGATTGTTTTTAATCACTTTTGTGGTTATTTGTTTTTGCATGGCCTTGTGGGCTTTACTTGAGGAAATGTCTAATGACACCTGAACGGCACGCGCAATATATTTACGACAATGCCACCCAATACGCCGTGGCCAAATCGGCTAGGATTGGGTGCGAATTAAAACTAAAAACCGCCAAGGCGATGATCATGCGATCCGTGGCCGGTGAATTTAACCAAATTGCGGCACAAGAACGTGAGGCGCTAGTGAATCCTGAATACACCAAAATAATTGATGATTTGACGGCCGCGGTGTGTGTTGAGGAGGAAATGAAATATAAGCTAGAGGCTAGCCGGCTATCAATTGACATTTGGCGCACGCGCGAGGCATCCGAGCGGTTAGGCATAAGGTCACACGAATGAAATGCCCCAATTGTGGTTTAAACGGCAAAATATTAGAAACACGCACCAATGATGATGAATCCAAACGGCGGCGATACGAATGTAAGGGCGGGCACCGATATAGCACACGTGAAATCATTTCCAAAGATGAATTACATTCGCAACAAATCCTTACTAAAGATCGTGGCGGCGATGAATTGTCAACGGTGTGGTCATCACGAATCTCAGGCCGCGCATTCTAATTGGCACGGCGGAAAGGGCCGCGGCATCAAAGCATCGGATAATTATGTGGCGGCACTTTGCCAATCTTGCCATCAAGAAATAGATGCCGGCCATTTAATGACCAAGGCGGAAAGAATGCACGCATGGTATTTAGCGCACATTCAAACCATTCACTATTTACAAATCAATAATCTTTGGCCAAAAGGCGTGCCATTAACGGATTTGTATTTAAACCGTTAGCCCTTACGCAACGCTGGAATGCCCGCGCTAGGTTGGCTTGATGGGCTATGTCTTGGGTGCGCGTGTGACATATCGGTCTTTTCGTGCTTTTTCAATTCTTTTTCAATTTTCATAACGTGTTCGCGTTCTTTTTGCCATTCTTTTTTAATGACATAGTGAGAATCATCGTCTTTTTTTGATTCGCCGCGTGTGATTTTAAAATGGGTTGCCATATTTACCTCAATACGCTTAGTGCGTGTTTAGTTAACGAAATTCGATCATCTAGCCCAATTGTGCCCCCGTTGATGCGTTTGGTCAACGCAACCCAATCTTCTTTTTCCGCAATGGCATTGCAACCGTGCGTGTTCCAAAACCACCCAGCGCTTAGGGCGGCATACATTGGCGAGGCAACTAGATCGGGTTCTTTTACCAAGTCTTTTTGAACAACTTGGCCACAATGCCAATAATTATCGTGTCCAGTCAATTGGATCAACCCGCGGCCATGAAACCGCCATCCATCTCCGCTAGATTCATCACGATTGCCCATTCTTTTGGAATAAATGCGATTGGCAATCATTTCAGGTTTGTGGGCATATTTTTGTATTTCATCCATATCCCTAAAATGATGGTTAAACAATTTTTGCAACGTTTCGGCGCGGTAATTAAGATTCTCTTGCAACGTCTTAAAATGGTTTGATTCATGTGAGCATTGGCCGATAAAGGCCGCTTGTTGTTTAAAATCGTTGATCCCAAAGGCGGTAAACGCCGTGGTCAATGGCTCGCTCCATTCCGTTCCAATCCCCAATTGATGTAATTTTTCGGCGCTGATCATTTAACCCCCGCGTTCACGGTTTCCATTACTTGATTGTATTGGGCAAGGCAGGCGTTAAGGCTGGTGATTGCTCTGTCACCGTCTGCGGCGATGGCGATAATATCTTTAACAACCTGTCGGTTAGATTCGCTTGCATTGGTTTGATTTCCATCGGCGGCACTTGGATCGGCTTGTACACAACCGGCGGGGAAACGCAATTCGCCAGAATCAACACGGGCATTAAGACTAGCAACTTTTGTTTGAATGTCATTTTTTGCCTTTCGCAAAGCGCCATTGGCTTTGTCAATTTTGACGTTTAATTCGGCTTCTTTGGCGCGAGCTTCTGAATTAAGTCGGTCAATTTCTGCTTGATCTTCAGCAACGCGGCGCTGATAGCCATTTTCATCTGCAACATAATATCCCCCTAAAACTACTAACACAATTCCCACCACTTGAATCACCAAGGCGTGGGGCTTTAACATGGGTAAAAAACCCACCAAATAGCTTAAAAAGTATGCGCCCATTCCAATACTCAACGCAAATATCGCCAAATAATGGAATAAATGTGTAAAAAGATCAAACATTTTTGGTGCTATCCCTTGCATTTGCCATTCTTTCGCGTTCCGCTTCATCTTCCAACACCGGCGGCCCACTTGGCGGCGGCGGCGGAACCCAAGATTCGTCAAACCTTGGCGCGGCAAATGTGGGCAAAGCACCAAATGTTTGAAACGAATTGTTTTGTGGCATCTGCATACCATAGCACCCCATTTGGGGCGCTGTGGCCTGTTTTATAGCCCCTATGGTACCTGCCACACCGCCTGCTACTTTCTTGCCCGCCACGCCCCCAATAGCGCCGACAATAAGCAAAACAATGTCGTTAAGCATTTTCTGATCGGCCTGATCCATCGGCGAAATTGCTTTGATCGGTTGAATAACAAACGTTGTTCTATAAATAAGTGCAACAACAATAAAAAACAAAACGGCGGTTATGGCCATCACCACAATGGCCCACACCCGCGTTTCTATTTCTTCATTTGTTAGATTGTTCAACCTTTTTCTCCAAAATCGGCGCAACTAAATATTCCGGACACGTTTGGTCAAATTCACATCGAGGCTTTTGGCATTGCGCCGCACCAAAGTTATCAGGATTTTGACAAAAATAGCGGTACTGGTCATGGCAACCTGTACACAAAAATGGAAAAAGTATACATATCAACATTGACGTGTATAGAAAAATGGATTTTTTAATCATTTGCCTTCAATCTTTGCAAGTGCCTTATTAACACGAATTTCCATCATTTTTATGTCAATGTACATCCAACTTAAAATCGGAATAAAAAACAAAACCACAACCATTAGTACTACGACTACATAGACGAAGAACGCACGATCATCATCATTATCCATATCCACGCGATCATTAGAAAGGTTACCGTTATAACTGTTATCTTGTCCTGAACTTCTTGCTCCTTTTGGCGTTTTTGCCATGCGGCCTTCCGTTTCTTGTCCAATTCCGCTTTTCTCGCTAGCGCTTGCACATTGGAAATATGACCAATCATCTTGTTCACACGCGTATACAAGTCTTTCATTTCATCGGGCACATGATAGACCATGTAATCTGCTAAATCTTGGTTTAACTTTTCCATTTGTAAGTTAGCAATCACCAACCTGATGGCAATATCGTTACCTTCATCATTCGTTGCCGTTAGCGCCAATTCTTCTTGTTCTTTGGCATACGCTTTCAATGCGTTATAGGCGTGGAAAAACTTGGTTAACGCATCGGCCACTTGTGAAAAGATCAAATTTTCATCAAATTCAACCGCTTTCTTCTTTTTAACTGGCTTTTCAACGGGTTTTTGTTGAATTTGCTCTTTTTTACCACCAAATAAACCCGTTAAAAAACCCCAAATTCCCTTGGCATCGGCGTGTATCTTTTTGGCGTCCCCAATAACGCCGTCAATTTCCTTTTTTGTATCAACAACGAACTGCCTGCCCTCTTTGTACATCTCGCATGATTCTTTGACCAGTTTAAAGGCCGAAGTTGCCAAAGCGACAAGTGTGAACGGGTCAATTTGTTACATCCCAAAAAACTTGTGAAAGAAAGCACCAGCCACGCCTGGGCCAAGCAAAACCAACAACATCACGCCATAAATCAAATATTCAATCTTTGTCATGCGCCTTTCGCCATCGCGCAAATGATCGGCAATTTGTTTGTAGCGTTGATCGCAAACGGCCACATGGACGGCCAAATCCTTTTCAGTATCACTCATGTTTTCTGAATAAACGCTAGAGCGTAATAAAGCGGATTGTTTGTGCCTGAACTGGTCACCACGCCACTTGATGCAAAGCCTCCGTTATTCCCCACGGAATAGCTATTGCCGGCACCCACAACAAACCTATCACGCAAATCCGGTGTTCCATTTGATCCGTTACAAAGCACATAGCCGGTTGGGATTGATCCAATTGATCCACTCCACATAATGATTCCACCGGCGGGCACCGCGGAAACCGATGGCGTAGTGCCAATAATTCCATATAGGTTATCAAGTGTTTGAATGGTGTTATTGCTTGCATCCGTCAAAACGAATTTATAAGAATAACCACTTGTTAACCATATCTCATTAGGCGGCCGCCCATCGGTGCCCAACACGATCGGATTGGTGTTTGCCGTGTTGCCGGTGTTATCGGTGTAGGTGTTTAGCGGTGTGCTTGATCCGGCTTGGTAAGTGTAGATATACCCGCCGGCCAATGGCACGTTGGGCGTGGTGCTTGATAGGAATTGAAAGCCATTTCCTACGGGTGAAAGATTAACGCTCATGGTTGTTTTCCTAATTCAGATAATAATGTCCGTTTAGCCCAATCGGTTTTGGCCGCCCTAGATTCCATGCCAGATGTGATTTTTCCGCCAAGCATTTCACCCAATCCAGCACCGCCGCCGGCACCCAAGGCCACACCACCGGGGCCAAATACCGATCCAACCGTGCCACCAACCGCACCACCCGCGGCCGTTGATCCCTTTTGAATCATAGCCGGCAATATGCCACGTTTAATAGCGGATTGTGCTTGTGCGGCCGCACCAATATATGATGGATCGTAATCTAATATATGCCCACCGGCCTCCAAATCATCTAGCTTTTTCAATAAATCTGGCCGATCTTTGAATAAAATTTCTTCATTTGCTTTGTGTGCTTTTCTGAAATTAGAAACGTTTTTTTCATTCCATTTCTTTTTATTTGTCGATCCTTTTTCCATTAAATTTTCTAAATAATGGCTTTGCAAAACACTAATTGCTTTTGCGGATTCGGCTTTTAATTCAGGCGGCACACTATCTAATGTTTTCTTAATATGTGCAAATTGTTCCGAGTCAAGATTAATAACATCGTTGGCGATATTTTGAAATGGCGTTCTTCTATTAATTGGCGCATTAATATCGTAATCAAATAATTTGGCAATCCCTTTTGGGTCTTCCAAAGTTTCCTTTTTCAATTTCCAAAGATCACGCCCTTGTTTGTAAGTATCTTCACCGGCGTGTTTTAAAACTGAATTGTCGATTTGTTCTTTTACTTTACCAAGCAAAGCACTATTATCTTTGTTCCAAATAGTATTTAGCCATTTACGGAATTCTTCTGTGTTTTTAACCGTTAACCCATTTGGGTTTGTATCTTCAATCAATTTCAATTGATCTTTAATTGCGCCAACTAATTGGGTTTGATTTTTTGCATTAGCGGTGTTGTTGAATTCACGATCATCCAACAATGTTCTAATATCTTTTGGATCAACAACCGGCAAACCGCCTGATTTTTTATCGGCATCTTGGTATAGCTTGCTTGTTTGGGTATCAAACCATTCACTAAATTTCTTAATTGGTAAATCAACCGTTTTACCTTTTGATGTTAGGCTAGATTGATCATTTCCAATAACATCCGATCCGGTTTCTTTAATAAGATTGCTATTGAAATCGGATAGTTTTTGCCTTTCATTGGCCAAATGTTCATAGGCTTCTTTGCCCAATGGGTGATCAATAAATTTGGATAGGTTTGCATCAATAGCGGCGTTAAGGGCGTCGCCGGTAACGGCACTAACCCGTTGTTCCTCGGGCGCAAACCCAAGGCGCGTAAGCACATCGGATTTTGCCTTGGCAATATGTGGTTGAACGCCATTTGCAAGAGGAGGTGCGGCAACTTCTTCCGGCATACTTGTTTGTGCCGTTAGCCTTTCTTGTGGCGCAATTGTTTCTACCGGTGCCGCCATTTGTTGTGTCATTGGCGTTGTTTGTGCGACTTGTGTCGTTGTTTGCGGAATTGGTTGTGCCGCGGTTTGCAATGTAGGTTGTGCCGGTTGTGCCGGTTGTGCTGTTTGTTCTGGTTCGGCAAAAATAGATTTGTTTTTTGCTTTTGCCTCACGCGTAATTTGCAATTCTTGCATCCACGGTTTAGTGGCTTTTGCAACGCCTTTAACGCCCAATGGCGCGGCAAGCATTAATCCATTTATGGCGGCTTGCACATCTTGAACCGGAACGCCTGTGCGCTTTGCTATTGCTTCTGCGCCTTCATTGAAATGCGATCCAATGTAATCCATCACTTGCGATGGCAATGCTTGTTTGTATTCGGGCGTTTCCGCCATGCCAGTTAGCTTACCAACGGGTTGGCTTAGTGGTGCCGCTACACGATTGGCGGCCGCTTGCGTTTCTTCCGGCGTAAGTAAGTTTTCCGGCCCACCAGTTACTTTATGAATTAAGTGTGAAACACCGCTTAATGCGCGTGGCACCAAATAACCACCGGTGCTTGCAAGCATACTAGGTGCGCCAGCTATAACATCGGCACCACTTGCGGCCAAACCTTGCATTTTCTTTTTAAGATCAAATGCCGTTTGCAATGCTTTACCAACATATTCATTGCCTTGATTTGGCAAATTTTGATTTGGTTGAACGCCCATTGCTTGCGTTATTGTTGTTGGCGCTTTTATGCCAGCCACATCCGGATCAAAATCCAACGGATCAACATTAGATTTAGGATTGATTTGAATGCTTTTGCCATCAGGCCGATGCAAACCATGTTCGGCAAGCAATTCATCGCTTGCTAGGTTTACGTCTTTTAATTCTTTGCCGGTTATGTCTTTGTGTCTTTGTTTTAAAACATTTAGGCGTTGTTCCAATTCCGAATTTGTTCCGGCTTTGGATTTGAATTTTTCAAAAAATGAAACATCTGGGTCTTGATCTAATGCGGTTGTTGTCATTGAAATTCACCTTTTTCAATGCGTTTCATCATCTTTTGCTTGCGTTGCAATGTTTTGGCCTCATCCGGCGTTAAATCCGCAAATAGCTTTGCCCTTTCAAAATCTTTTTGGATTGGTGAAAGATTAGATTTATTAATGTTTTGCAACATAAAGTTTCTGATATCGTAATTGGCGTTGAATTCGGCGCGATAATTTTGTTCGTGGATTGGGCCATTGTATGGGCCATGCTTGGCCATAAACGCCTTTAAACCCGCCGTGTAGGCGTGTGCCGCGGTGTTTGTTGCATAGGCACGATCCGCAATGCTTTTCAATGCCTTTGGATCAATATCGGTTGATCCGCTTATGTTATTTACGGTTTCTCGTGCCGCGTTGGTTGGTGCGCCAAATATTGATTCATTATTCAATTGTTGCATAGCCAAGTTTTTAGCTAATTCATTTAGGCTAGGATTTCCAACAAGTGATGTTTGCAAATTACGCACCACTTGGCCCAATTGGCTACCTGTGGCGGCACCAAGGTTTTCGTAAATCTTGCGAATGTTTTGATCGCTTTCGCTTGCCACTTTATCGGCCGCAATAGACGCATCTTTTCTAGCCATTCCCGCATCATATCGCGCTTGTTGTTGCGTGTTTAATTGCGGAATTCCACCGGGTGCAATTGGCATATCCAATGCAATTTTTGGCATATTTTGCGTATTGGGCGTGATGGCGGATGTGTTTGGCAATCCAGTTGGTATCCCATTGGTTGCTGGAGGCAACGCCATTCCCGCGGGTAATGGGCCACCTTGCGGATTGGCCACACCAGAGGCGGGAATGGCGGCCGGTGCGGCGGCGGCTGGTGCGCCAATTTTTACCGGAGTTAAAACGCCATTTTCGCCAACTTGATATTTGATATTGTTAACTTCAACAAACGATCCTGGTGCGGGGTTGGTTTGCAATGATTGCGCTTGGCGGGTAGGTTGAAACAATGATGTTGGTTGCAATGTTTGTTTGGTGCCTTGGCTAATTACGGTTGGTGCCAAATTAGCTTGTGCAAATTGTGTGGTATTTTGTCCGCGATTAACAATGTTGGTTAATGCTTGCCCCAACACTTCCGGCTTTTCATCAATTAAATTGTGGATTGGTCTTAAATGCGCCTCAACCGATGTTTCATCAATTCCACGCCTAACTAATCTTTTATGTGCTTCTATTACCGCCTCTTTGGCCGCTTTAACTGATTTTGGGTCATCAGGATTAATGTTTTGAATGCGTTTATCTGGGATCAATGCGCCCAATTCATTATTCATATCTTCGGCTTGTTGGCCGGTTAAATCATATTGTGCTTTTCGTGTTGCTATTTTTGCTTGTTCAGCGGCTTGTTCGGAAGAGGTAATGTTTGGTTTTTCTTGGCCTAGTTGTTGCCTAGATAAAGATGTAACACGTTCAATTTCAGGTTTTTGCGTTGCTTGTTGTCTTTCTAATTCAAGGCGTGCTTTTTCCAATTGCAACGGGTTTAATTGTTGCGCTTGTTGATATTGTTGCAAGGTGTTTAGATTCCCCAACATATCGCTTAATGTTGTTGGCTTGCTAACGGCATAATCGGTAAATACGGGCATGATTTATTCCTTATGCGGGTGCTTTAATAACAATTTGCGTTGGTGTTGGTGTTGGCGCAAATGCGGTAACCGCGGCATTTGTCAAATTACTTAACAAATTGGTGTTGTTTTGTGCGTTGGCAACTTGTTGGCCCGCCGCACTTGCCGCCAATCCCGTGGTGACATTTCCATAGGTTTGCGCTAATCCACCGCCTAAGCTACTTAATTGTGCGTTAGCGTTTTGGCCTAATCCGGCTTGGCCCGCCAAATTGTTGTAAATATTGGTGCGTTGGGTTTGGTAATTAGTAAACGCATTTTGATACGCGCCTTGTGCGTAATCTTGCGTATATTTATTTAATCCTTGTAAGGTATTTCCGCTTAATAGCCCACCGCCAACATTGGCCGCGTTTTGTGCTTGGCCTTGGCCTTGTTGCAATTGAAATGCGTAATTGGGTGCTAATTGGGCATTTAAATCGGTGTTGTTAAATTGATTGGTTAGATAGCCTGATCCGGTGCCGGTGCCCGTTACATCACCCGTGGGTGACATGGTGTTATAGGTGCCCGATCCAAGCGATCCTAGCGTGTTTAAAGCATTAACACCGGCCTGTTGATAAGGCGATTGCAATTGGCCTTGTTGGGTATATAGCCCTTGAATCAAGTTTTGTGCGTTTTGGCCGGCGGCGGCTTGTGTTGCCGCGGCGCTATTGTTTGCATTGTTTAGCGTGCTATTAGTTAACAAACTAACGCCGGCAGTGCCTAATGCGGCAATTTGTGCGGCGGTTAAACCAGCCGCCGCTCCCGCCGCC
>TBL_comb48_EPIDRAFT_1000602_pt1 | contig 27783 bp, 21 predicted proteins | sample TroBogEpilimnion_37_FD_10681 | JGI IMG/M metagenome (IMG submission 10681) | reverse complement strand
GTGCAACCGTAAGCTGTAGCTTCTCCAACTTTGGAACCCGTGGCTCGGCCTTCTTGATATCTAATGGCTTTTTACGAGATTGAATTCGTCCAGGCACAGATGGGTAACGGGGAATATTTAAGCCATCACGGACGGTCACAATCGCAGGAAGTGGTGCTTCGTATAGTTCGCGTTCGGAACCGACGACTCGTTCACACTTAGCAATGCCGTCAGCTATGGTCATCGCCTTAACATTGGTGATAATTGGACGATTAAGTGCATGCGCGACTCGGACGTGAATCTGGTAACCAGCGCTGTCAGCAGATTCGGCGCCGAAGAGAATCAAATCAAATTTTGTCTCTTCTGCATTGATTGCATCTACTAAGGCTGCCGCAGTTGCTTGGGGGTCCCAATCTTCGCCATCGGTTTCTAGCAAGATCGCGCGAGATGCACCGATCGCTAATTGAGCCCGTAATTGTTCTTCAGAATCCGTTGGTCCAAGTGTCAACAATGTGAGCGAACCACCCATTTGCTCTACTAATTGGACGCCGGCTTCAACTGCATTTTCTTCGTGAGGGCTTACTCCAAATCCCAAATGCTTGGTTTCTATATTGCGATTATCTGGTGTCAATAAAAAGGTGCCACCAGCAATAGGGACTCGCTTTAAGCAGACAAGGACATCCATTACGCCAAAATCCTCTCGTTTGCTGGGTCAAATAGTGGGGTTGCGCCTACACCAGCAACGCTGACTGGATAGAACTCACCAAGGTATTCGACCAAGAACTTATTACCCATAACTGCAAGTTCGGTAGGCAAGTAGGTCATCAATACATGTTTTCCAAGTGATGGCGCCGATCCAGCGCTTGTTACATAAGAGCGACGGCCATGTGAATCAATTATTGGCTTCTTATCGAGGGTCAGAATTGGTTCGCGACCAAGCATGTAGCGCTTCTCTCCAGTTGATGATGTGTGATCATCAACAAATAGAGAGACCAAAGTTGCCTCTGGTTTTGTAGCGCGGTGTTTCTCATGTGCTGCACGTCCAATAAAATCTTGCTCTTTTAACTTAGGACTTTGCATGCCGGCTTCGACCACGTTGTACTCAGTTTCTAGTTCTGCACCGTATGCGCGATAACTTTTTTCCAGACGGCCAGTAGTTCCGTAGACACCGATTCCGACTGGAATCAATCCATGCTTCTTACCTGATTCCCAGATCATCTCCCAAAGCTTTGCACCTTGTTCGATGGGGATATAAAGCTCCCAACCAAGTTCTCCTACGTAAGAGATTCGTGAAGCCAAAACATTTAGGGGACCAACTTCAATGTTCCGGCAGGTACTGAATTTGAAATTCTCTTTCGTAAGATCTTCCGAGGTAATGGCTGCAAGAATTTCTCTCGCCTTTGGACCCCAGATACCTATCGTTGTGTAATTAGAGGTGAGGTCGACTATCTGCGCCGAACCGTCTGCTGGCAATTGATCCTTAAACCACTTCTTATCAGCCATGCCATGTGCACCACCAGTAACAACGCGGAAGTGATCTGCGCCTAGGCGCATGATGGTTAGGTCGGACTTGAATCCACCGTTGATTCCAAGAACTGGTGTGTAAACAACGCGACCAATCGCGACATCCATTTGGCGAAGTGCAACTTTTTGAACTACAGCTAACGCATTTGGACCAGTGACATCGAAGATTGCGAAGGCGCTCAAGTCAACTACGCCTGCGGTTTCACGCATTTGCAGGTGCTCTGCATTGATTATTGGTGACCACCAGCGTGATTCCCACTCGGCTGTACGTGGCATGACCTTGTCGCCATATTTGGCAACCAATGAAGAATTTGATTCATACCAGAATGGCCGTTCCCATCCAGCAGTCTCAAAGAAAACAGCCCCAAGTTCCTTTTCGTGGGCATTGAATGGAGATAACCGAACATTGCGGTTGCTGCTCCACTGCTCGTTTGGATGCACGATGCCGTACATCTTGTTGAATCCTTCATGGGATCGAGCCTTGATGTGATACGTCATCTTCTGATGCTGATGGAAACGAGCAACATCTGATGAATGTAAATCGATTTCGGATTCCCCAAGGACCATCCATTCGGCAACTGACTTACCAAATCCTGGGCCTTCTTTAACCCAGATCGCCGACGCGGTCCAGAGTCCTTTAACTTCAGGTGTCTCGCCAACAATCGGATTGCCATCTGGTGTGAGTGAAAGAATTCCGTTGATCGCATATTTTTCACGGACGTTTTCATCGCCAACGATTGATGGCATTAGCTCTAGCGAATGCTCATCTTGAATATCAAAATCTTCCTGCGTAAANGGAAATTCTGTGGGGGATAAAGCCGCTGTAGCATTTGAAGGAATGTCTTGTGGGGTATACAAAATTGGACGGTGTGCATACGAACCAACTTCAAGACCGGTTCCGTGCTGGCGCTCGTACATATTTGTATCCATGTCACGAATAATCGGCCATTCGATATCGCCCTTTGTGTCTTTAAAGAATGGGACCGGACCAATATCTTTCATCTGATGTACTGCGGGAGTTAGCGGAATAAATGCACCGGCCATTGCTGCCAATTTTGGACTCCAGCAACCTGTCGCAATAACTACATATTCTGCTTCGATGTCACCTTGGTCGGTACGAACTCGCTTGATGCGACCATTTTCAACATCCATTCCCAAGACTTCTATATTTGCAAAAGTTTGAAGTGCGCCCATAGATACGGCCTCTTCGCGCATCAGGGTTCCGGCGCGTAATGAATCCACGACGCCAACAGATGGCGTATAAAAGCCACCCAGGATTACGGATTCGTCGATGTATGGCACCAGCTCTTTGATTTCTGCTGGTGTAACAATCTTCGTATCTGGGATTCCCCAAGAATGTGCAGAAGACATTCGGCGCTCTAGTTCTTGCATACGCTCTGGTGTACGTGCAACTTCTATGCCACCGCATTCGGTAAATGTTCCGCGCTCTTTATATTGGCGCATTGAGTCTGCAGTGATCGCGGTCATCTCTTTAGAGTGATCGGTTGGGAAAATAAAGTTTGATGCATGGCCAGTGGATCCGCCTGGATTTGGCAATGGGCCCTTATCGATCTGGACCAAATCACGCCAGCCCAGACGTGCTAGGTGATAGGCAACGCTGTTGCCAACGATACCTGCGCCAATTACTACGGCCTTCGCCTTTGCTGGAACTGTGCTCATGATCTTTCCTATCTGTTCTTTGAGGTAGTTGTTTATAAACTCTTACGGATACTTGTTTCAAAACCTTCGACATGTTCTTTCATTGCTTTCGATGCAGCTTTGGCGTCGTTCTTGGAAATTGCTTCTAGCAGTGTGCGGTGTTCGATGATTGCATCAGCAAGTCCAACAACCCGGTCTAGGGCCAAGAACCAGATGCGAAGCACATGGGCATAATAATTATCGAGAGCTGATGCCAAGAATTCGTTATGCGTGCACTGATAAATATGGTGGTGGATTCGCTGATCCAAACCGATCAGCTTTGCCATGTCGGGCTGGCCCTTTATCGCTTTAATTTCGGCGATCAAGGCTTTGGTGATTTCGTGGTCTTCAGGAGTCGAACGTTCGGCGGCTAATTCTGCTGCTTTGATTTCTAGAACGCCGCGTACTTCAGAGATCGCGGATAAATTCTGAACATCGACGCTTGAAACAAACATTCCGCGACGCGGGTAAACTTCGACCAATTTTTCATTTGCGAGCGCTCGCAAAGCTTCGCGCACTGGAGTTCGACCGAATTTTAATTTGGCCATCAAATCGCTCTCGCTGATCAAAGAACCGGGCTTTAATTCAAGACGAATGATCATCGAACGGATCTGGCTATAGGCCTCTTCAGAGAGGGAAGCGCTCTCTCTGGCGAGAATATGTATGGCCTGGCTCACGGTTTGATGATATATCAGTTGCTGTTTAATTGATACACAGCGTTGGGAACTTTTTAAGGCAGCGGGAGCCAGCCCACATCGCTACCTTCTCTGACTCCACCAGGAGGCACAATGGCGAATCCACTCGAGGCGGCAAGCCCCCGGAGCATGCCCGATCCCAGATGGGTACCCATTTCAAAGCGGCCAGATCTCAGGTTTCCAAGTATCAGACGAGTCGAGTCATCTGGCGAATTGAGAGCCTGGGCGCTGGAAACCATCTCTAATTCTGCATAACTTTTCCCGAGCATCGCAGAAGTCATGACCTGCCCCAAAGACATTAATGCAGCTATTGCCGATTGTGGGTTACCTGGCAGTCCCAAGATTGCGACGCCACCCAATTTTGCAAGGATCATGGGATGACCAGGCCGGACTTTGACGCCATCAACCACAACATCGGCAGAGATTTCAGAGAGCGCATTATGTAAGTGATCATGCGAACCGCGAGCCGTTCCTCCAGTTGTGACAATGACATCTGCGTTTTCTACATTCAGAGATAGTGCGGATACAAAATCAGCGTGCCGATCCTGTATGTAGTTGACCTTAACTATTTCGCAGCCCATTCTTTCTAGCCAGCCAGGAAGCATCACTCCTATTGAATCGCGCACGAGTCCTTTGGATGGTAGTCCGGTCTTGATAATTTCATCTCCGCTTAGGAGCAGCACAACTTTGGGTTTGCGGTGAACATGCACGACATCATGACCAGCCGCAGAAATCAGACCGAGTAACCCTGGATTGATTGTGGTGCCTGCGCTCGCAATTATCTCCCCAGTTTTACATTCAGTTCCTGATGGGCGGATATCTTTATCTTTTGTGGTCGAACCATGCAGAATCGTGCCATCTACTTTTGCATCTTCCCACCGCAATATTCCATATGTGTTTACAGGGATGGCGCCGCCCGTAGATATTTTTACTGCAGTACCATCCACAAGATCAATACTGGTTGAGGTAAAAGCGGTTACCTCACCGACTAATTTCCACGGTCCATTTCCGGCAACGGCGTAACCATCCATTGCCGAAGTCGTAGTAGTGGGTAGATCGACTAAGGCCAGAACATCACTAGACAGGGTTCGCCAGAAAGAATTGTTTACTGCAACAACTTCTGACGCATTTTCTGCATTATGTGAAAATGCAAGAAATGCTGCTCTACGTGCGTCTTCCCAACGTCCATCGACAAGTGGAGCCATTTAATTGGATGGCCATTTTTCTGCCAGCTCCGAAATTTTCTTGGTGGAATCGTTCATGTCCTTACCAAGTGCGACGGCGTAACCCAATAAGAAAGTAGTGATCGGCGCAGCTGGCCTTTCGACAGCATGTGCCGCGTCACGAGCCACATCTAAAATTGCCGTGACATCACAATCGACGTCTAGCCCAAGTTCAGCTTTTACTTGTTCAATCCATGTAGTCGTGTCACTGGCTTGGCCTGTCATAAAACTCCACCCATCTTTGATTTATCGTCGCTTCTTAAACTATCAGCAATTGCAATAGCTCTCTCATAATCTGCTGGTGTATCTATGTCTATAAAAGCGGTTTCGACCTCTTGCATCATCGTAACCGCTTGAATTTTTAGCGTAGATATAAACCTTCGCATTGATTCTCCCGTCGGGTCACCCAATTCGGTAAACCTTTTTACAAGCGCAGACCTTCGATATATCCCTGCGAGAGGTTGTAGAAAACCCTTGGAGTCCTGAAAAAGAATTGCGTCATCTTCTTTCTCGAGTAAATCCATTAAAGAGAGGACATAACTAAGGGCGAACGGCATATCTGTAGCTAGAAGAATTAATAAGTCGAATTTAGCTTGGGCTAACCCGGCCATTAAACCGGCTACCGGACCCCCGCTGGGTGGATTCTCGCTGACTACGGTGAAGTCACGATCAGTGGATGTCTTGGGATCGGGCCCAACAATGATCAACGGCATCGAATCTGGAATTGAACCCACAATAAAGTCGAAGATAGAGCGACCATTTATTTGCGCTTGTGATTTATCTGATCCAAAGCGCCTACTGGTGCCACCCGTCAGCAGGACAAGACCTACCTGACCTACCTGGCTCATACGGGAAGACTACGCCTGATTGCATTAGATAGACTCTACTTATGAGCGAATATCAAGTGATGCGGTGGCGCGAAATCCCCTCGATGATTATTGCGCGTCAAGGAGAGACCCAAATCAAAATTGCACTCCCAGCCAGATTCCAAGAGGCGATCGATGAAGCTGCCATGCGCCTTGGAGAAATAGATGCCGACGCATATACCGCCGGTTGGATCCGTGACCCGTGGGTTGAAGCAGAAGGCGCCCCGGATGAGTTGGCTGCAAGAATTGTTGCCGAATATGAAGTTAGTTTGAGTGAAGTAAAAATGGCTGAGTTCTTAGATTCGTTAAACAAAGGATAAATCATGTCAATAATTTATGAAGCGCTCGAAAAAACGGTATTGGCTTCGGACGGCGCCATGGGCACAATGTTGCAAGAAGCTGGACTTGTCGATGGCGGCGCACCTGAGTTGTGGAACGTTGAAAAACCAGAAGAGATTGAGAAAATCCTTGAAGCATATGCATCAGCCGGTGCTAGCTTCATAACAACAAATACTTTTGGTGGCACACGTGGTCGTCTAGCAATGCATGGCCTAGAAGCTCGGGTGCATGAGTTGAATAAAGCTGGTGCAGAGATTGCTCGCAAAGTTGCGGATCGTCATCCCGGTACTTTTGTCATGGGAGATATTGGTCCATCTGGAGATTTGATGGAACCTATGGGGACTCTTACTTTAGAAAGCGGTCAAGAGTTATTTGCCGAACAAATTCGTGGACTTGTGGCCGGTGGCGTCGATGCGATTCTTATCGAAACAATGTCAGATTTAGGCGAGGTAGAAGCTGTTGTTAATGCGGTTAATGAAGTGGCGCCAGGGTTACCGATTATTGCGACAATGAGCTTTGACACCAACTTGCGAACAATGATGGGTGTTAAGCCGGCAATGGCAGTCACTCAGCTCGCCGCGCTTGGGGTTCGAATCATTGGCGCCAATTGTGGTCGGGGTGTTGATGAAATGCTACAAATTGCAAAGGAATTGGTAGGTGCCAGACCCGAAGGCGTATTCATTATTACGCAGTCAAATGCTGGCCTGCCAAAGCTTCAAGGAGATGTATTTATTTACGATGGAACTCCTGAAGAGATGGCTCGATATGCGCACGAAGTAAAGGAACTTGGCGTCAACATAGTTGGATCATGTTGTGGTTCAAGCCCGGCACATACTGCTGCAATCGTTGCGAGTATTAAGTAAAAAACGCCTAACCTTACAAATTGGTTAGTTGCTCGTTAAAGAATTTGGAACCAAAATCACTTTGAGCACCTTCGTACTTTTGCATTGCCCACTCCCAGAAATCGAATTCTAGGTCAGACATTGAATCCTGGATTGCGCCCCATAGGGTCCATCCGTATTTTGCAAATACCGAGTAAAGCCAAGCACGTGCAAATTTATCGGGCCGCTCTTCTCCGTAGTACGCCGTGACCAATTCGTGTAGCGCATCAATTTCTAAATAAGCTTCTGCCCAAATATTGCCGAGTTCGAAGCATGGATCGTTATTGCCAGAATATTCGTAATCGATAATCCAAATTTTGGAACCATCATCAATAAAATTTGCAGGGAGTAAGTCGTTGTTGCATGGAACGAGCCCTGTGCTCGTTGCCATAAATGCTTTAGATAAGGTATCCGCATATTTCTGGTAATCGTCGTATTTAGCTGGCTTACGAAATCCTCTGTCGTTGACGATTTTAAATAATTTTTCTGAACGCTAAACATATTGAATTCGCGTAAGAATGGTCGAGCCGAATGCAGAGTCCGACAACTTTCTGCAATTCGCGGAAGGTTGTTCTTTACATCGCTACTATCAAAGGTTTTTCCAGGTAAATAACCTATGACCAACAACCCGCCGCCAGGTACATAGTCATAAACCGGAGCAGCAATTGCCACTTCGGCGGCAAGTTTTGAATTTTCAAATTCTGACTGGCGATCAATTTCTAGCAATTGGGAGTCGTTACTTGATACTCTGGCCACATAAGTAGCAGAGGGTGTTGAGACTTTGAGGTTTCTGTTTGTCAGTCCGCCAGAAAGTTCAGAAATTTCAGTACGGCCACGCAAAATGTCAACGCGATCCAATAATTCACCAAAAATTTTCTCTAATTCCAGTGCGGACAAAGTCACTCAAGAAGGATACATTTATCATGTGTCTATGTCACAGCTCCCTACTCGCGCAAAGATAGTGGTCATAGGCGGCGGGGTAGGCGGGACTTCGGTTGCCTATCATCTATCCAAATTTGGCGAACGCGATGTTGTACTGCTGGACCGGAGCGAACTGACCAGTGGTTCCACTTTTCACTCTGCTGGTTTAGTAGGGCAGTTGCGAGCAGATCCAACCCTCACGAAGATGAACATGTACTCCGTCGAGCTGTATAGAGAATTGCAAGGAACTGATTCACCCCCTTCCTGGAATGAATGCGGAAGCATTAAATTGGCATCGACCCCAGAGCGCATGGAAGAAATAAGCCGCCAAATCGGGTGGGCAAAAACTTTCAATCTGGACTTACACGAAATTTCGCCACAGGAAGCACAAGCGAAGTTTCCGCTGATAGATCTGACTGGGATTGTCGGTGCTTGCTATATGGGTTCAGATGGACAAGTAGATCCGTCACAACTTGCACAAGCAATGGCAAAAGGTGCGCGTAAAAACGGAGTGTCAATCTTTACAAATACTCGTGTGCTAAAAATTAACCAAAAAGGTGGTCGGGTTACAAGTGTCTTGACCGACAAAGGCGAAATCGAGTGCGAAATCGTCGTGAACTGTGGCGGAATATATGCAGCAGAAATCGGTCGGATGCTAGATGTTCGTATCCCTATAGTTCCGATGAGTCATCAATACCTGATCACCGAGAATTTCTTGCCAACCGGAACTACGACCCTTCCTTCGTTACGCGATCCAGACCTGCTTATTTATTTCCGGCAAGAGGTGAATGGATTGTTAATGGGCGGGTACGAGAGAAATTCACGCCCATGGCTTGCAACTCGCGAAGTTTACGAAGAGATTCCTCAGGATTTCAACTCTAAATTGCTGCCCGAAGATTGGGATCGGTTCGAAGAAATTGCGGTTAATTCGCAGATTCGCGTTCCAAAAATGGCAGAACTAGGAATCAAAAGCTTTATTAATGGCCCCGAAGGTTTTACTCCAGATAACGAATTTTGTTTAGGCGAAACGAGTGTTGGCGGATTTTATGTCGCCGCTGGATTCTGCGCGCATGGTATCGCTGGCGCTGGTGGTATTGGAAAAGTAGTTGCCGAATGGATTATTGGAAATGAACCACCGATGGATTTGTGGCACATGGACATTCGCCGATTCGGTGACTCATATAAGTCCCCCGCATTCACTCTTGATCGAATCCAGGAGAACTATGAAGAGTATTACGACATTCATTACCCATTAGAAGAACGTAAGACTTGTCGCCCAATGCGAACATCGCCTGTTTATGAATGGCATAAAGCACATGGCGCTGTATTTGGCGAGAAGGCCAGCTGGGAACGCGTGAATTATTATCAATCGAACCAGGGCGATGATGCGCTTCGTCCTAACGGGTGGGCTGGTAAAAATTGGTCCAATTCAGTCCAGGTAGAGCATAAATTAACGCGTGAAATTGCCGGAATCTTTGATGAATCAAGTTTTGCAAAATTCAAGGTCGCTGGTGATCGTGCCGGAGAATTCCTGAATCTGGTCTGCGCTAACAACGTTGTCCGGGGTGAGGGCCGAACAATTTATACACAGGCGCTTGGGACCAAGGGTGGAATAGAAGCCGATTACACAGTGACCCAACTGAGCAATACGGATTTTATGATTATTACGGGTACTGCTTTTGCAACTCACGATATTCAATGGCTTCGCAAGAAACAACGCGAACATTCTTATCTAGATGTAACGATTACTGACATTACATCTGATTTGGCAGTTTTTGGTATTTGGGGACCTAAAGCCCGCGACATTCTTGCGCAGGTAACCCGCACTAGTCTGACTAATGAAAATTTTCCCCTTCATGACTTCGAAAGAAATCGAGATAGCTGGGATCAATCTTCGTGCAACCCGCATTACATATGTTGGAGAACTTGGGTGGGAGCTATACATTCCCGTTGTTGATGCGCTTAAAGTATGGGAAGCACTTATCGCTGCTGGCGAGGCTTTTGGTGCTAAACCATGTGGCTATCGCGCGATCGAATCACTTCGCCTAGAAAAAGGTTATTTGGCATGGGGAACAGAAATTTCTACCGAGACTACTCCCATTGAAGCTGGATTAGATTTTGCGGTATCGAAGAAGAAGAGTGAATTTATCGGTAAGAAAGCCTTGGAACTCGCCGGGCCTGCCACACGTAAGCTAGTTGTCATAACTTTTAACAACATTTGTGATGTTCCATTGGGAAATGAACCAATACGCGTCGCCGGGAATGTGGTGGGGCGCGTTAAGAGCGGCGGGCAGGGGTATTCGATTGAAAAGGCGATCGGCTATGCCTATCTACCGATAGCTATGTGTAATCCAGGAACACCAGTTGAAGTTGAATTCTTTGGGGAGTGGAAATCTGGAGTTATAGGGAAGTCACCCCTGTTTGATCCAGAAGGCATACGTATAAAGTCTTAAGTCCTATGCACTTCTCTATTTATATAGTAACTTGCGATATATGGAAACAATCCTTGATGCAATTGGTGATACCCCGCTAATAAATATCGAGGGTATATATGTAAAGATGGAATTTCTTAATCCATCGGGATCCATCAAGGCACGCATTGCAAAATACATGATCGAGCGGGCAGAACAAGAAGGATTGTTAAAGCCTGGTGACACCATCGTTGAAGCCAGCAGTGGTAACACTGGTAACGCAATGAGCATGGTTGCCGCGGTCAAGGGTTACAAAATGTTAGTTGTCATGCCCGAAGGATTGACGCAAGAGCGCACCGCGATCTCTCGAGCATTTGGCGCAGAAGTCCGCACCATCGGAGATTTCCATGTGAATCACGCACTCGAAGAGGTGCGCAGACTTGCACAACTACCTGGCTACTTCGCGCCACAACAATTTGATAATGAATGGAATGTCACCGAAAATCATGATTGGTTAGGTAAAGAAATTCTTAAAGAGTTGCCAGCAAAACCAGACCTTGTGATCAATGGTGTTGGAACCGGTGGAACTCTCGTAGGCGTCGGTAGGGCATTCAAAGAAGTAAACCCCAACTGCAAAAGTTATGCGCTAGAGCCATCGGAATCTTGCACGATCGCATGTGGAGAAGTAGCAAAACATTTAATTGAAGGAATTTCGGATGGATTCGTACCGGGCATCATTTCTCGTCACAGCAAAGAGATAGATGGATTCGTGCATGTGCACTCGCAAGAGGCAGTTGAGGAGACTCGTCGCCTAGCTCGCACTCACGGACTATTCGTTGGACCATCATCAGGTGCGCATATGATCGCCGCAAAGCGTCTTAAAGCACAACTAGGCGTCGAAACTGTTGTCACCTTCTTCTGCGATGAAGGCGAAAAGTACATCAACGATTTCTGGCTTAATCTGTAGTTGCTGGGGACTCCACCAGATCTTTGCGGGTAGATGATCCCATGGCGTAGAAAACCGCACCAACCACCAAAGTGGCAGCAATCGCGATGAATGCATACGTCGTAAATTGAATTCTGGTTACCCCATCTGGCAAGGCACTGTTATCCAAGATCTTTCCATTAGATAGTAGTCCAGGAAAAATTCCAGTTGTGGTTGCAAGTATTGCCCAGAAAGTTGTCACGATCGAACAGATCCATACGCCGGCTACTCCACCTGGTACGCGGTAAGGACGATGAACATCTGGATGGCTCTTTCGCAGTTTAATTAGCGCTGGGAATGTAACGATGTAATTTACAGTGGTGAATAAGAGCACGATACCGATCATGATATTAAAAGCCTTTGCCGCGCTGCCGCTTCCTAGGTTGGCGGCAACCAAAAATGCAATGGTTCCGACTATTCCGGAAACGATATTGGCGTTGATAGGTGTACCAAATTTTGAAGAGAATGTCCCCAGCCATTTAGGTCCAGTTCCATCGATCGAAGCTATCGCTTGAATACGGTCAGCTCCCATGAGCCAAGAAACGCCGCCAGCAAACATAGCTAGAATAAATATGATCGCAGCAATTTTGAGCATCACATTTCCAGCTGATCCATAAACTGTAAAAACGGTTCCAACGGCATCCAAGAACGAATCAACGCCCTTGCCTTTGATCTGATCAGAAGGAACAACGCAGACAATTGCGAGGACCGGGAGTCCATAGAGCAAGACCGAGGTTGTAATAGCCCGCAGAACCGTGAAAGGAACATCCCGCTTTGGATTCTTCATCTCTTCACCAGCAGAATTTGGAAGTTCGAATCCGACAAGATTATAAAAAAGAACTGGTGTCAATGCGATAAAGCTTGCCCATGTTGGCGAGAATTCATGAACCTTAGGAAGATGTAAACCCTTTTTCACGCCATAAATAATCGTGGTGATAGCAAAAATTCCTATGAGAAGTATTCTTAACGCTGCGCCAAAAGTTGGAATCCACTTTCCAATATCAAAAGAGATGATCGCCATAGTGGTGGTGATCCAAATGAAACTTAAACCAATGAGATAGAACCAGATGCTTCCGTTAGAGAAATGGAATATGTAGTTCTGGATGGCAGCAATGGCTAACAGCGCAAGGGTGGCACCAACCCAAACCGGGTTTGCAAACCAGTAAAAAATGGAGTTCATGCCTGCCGTGCGGCGTCCCCAAGCCATTCGATTCCAAACATACGGGCCACCTTCACCCGTGAATGCTGATCCAAGTTCTGCAACCAAGAGGCCATAAGGGGCAAAGAAAAATATTCCAAGAAACATTAGCCACAAGAATCCACGTGGACCGGCCGCCGCCACCTGGCCCAAAGTATCGACACCAACGATTGCACAGATGAGAAATGCCAACATATCGAAACGTCCAAAATGTTTTCGGAGTTTCAACTTTTCTAATAAAGCTGCCTTAGTTATCAAATTGGAACGTGAAATACTTGTTGTGGCCATGTCTATCTCCATCCGCGTCTGTCTAGAAGAATTAACGTAAGGAACTGTACGCAGGTACTAGCCACGTATTCAATGACCTTGCATAAGATTCTTGGGACAAATATTGGGAAATCCATAAGCCGGCACGCTTATACTTAATTACGTGAGGCACCCACTCGATCCACTCAGCGCAGTCGAACAAGAGCAAGTCGTTTCCCACGCGAAAACTGCTTGGAAGCTTGACCATCGACACATTTTTTCTATGGTTCAACTTGAAGAGCCTACAAAAATTCAGATCCTCAATTGGAAGTCAGATGAGGATTTTGAACGAGTAGCAAGAGTCACCATATGGAATATGGCGACAGCAACTGTTTCGGAGGGTTTAATAAGTGTCGATGGTGTTGTAAAGGAGTGGAAAGAGATCCCTGGCGCAAAATCTCCGGTCTCAGTCATCGAATCAACTATTGCGCTGGAAGTTGCGAGAAAGGATCAATCGGTAATTGATGCTCTTAAGCGCCGTGGAATTAATGATCCGCAATCAATACATATGGAGGCGTGGCCTATTGGTGCGCAGATCCCCAAGCACTTAGCTGATGGCCGCCGACTCATTTGGACGCCAATGTGGCACAAGGTAAATGCAGATGGGAATTTTTATGCTCACCCAATTAGTGGACTGCATGCCATAGTTGATATTGATGCTCACAAAGTTGTCGATCTGGAAGATAAAGAAGATATTCCAATTCCACAGACGCCTGGTCCTTATCGTGCAAGTCAAACCGGCGGTACCGTTGAATTAAAACCTTTAATGATTCATCAACCCGATGGCCCATCTTTTACTGTCGATGACTGGAAAATAAACTGGGAACGCTGGCAGTTTCGAATCGGATTTGATCAGCGCGAAGGTTTAGTGATTCATGATGTTCAATTCAACGACAATGGAAAAATGCGACGGATCGCGCACCGACTATCTATTGCAGAATTGGTGATTCCCTATGGCGATCCAAGCCAGGGTGCTTACCGAAAAAACGCCTTTGATACTGGTGAATACGGACTTGGTAATTTCACTAATTCATTAGTACTTGGATGTGACTGCCTCGGTGAAATCTATTATCTTGATGCAGCCGTAACCGAAGGTGATGGCACGGTGCGCACGATCAAAAATGCTATCTGTATGCATGAAGAGGATTTTGGAATTCTCTGGAAGCATGTCGATGTTGATGGCCATACAGAAGTGCGACGTGCCAGACGCTTTGTGGCTTCATCTATCGTTACCGTTAATAATTATGAATACGGGTATTTTTGGTATTTCTATCAAGATGGATCAATTGAATTTGAAGCAAAACTCACCGGAATTGTTCTTACTTTGGCCGACCATCCTGGGGCGGATCATCCATCTGCAACAGAAATCGAACCTGGACTTTTTGCTCCGTATCACCAACATATTCTCTGTGCCCGTCTTGATTTAGATATAGATGGCACCGAAAATAGTGTTGTAGAAGTTGAATCATTTGCCCATCCACGTGGCGAAAAGAATCCTTATGGCGGTGCTTACGAGACCAGAGAGACCACACTAAAGAGTGAAAGCGGTGCTGGACGATTGATGGATGTCATGAAAAGTAGATATTGGAAAGTCATAAATCCCAATCGCAAAAATCATATGAATCAGCCGGTTGGCTACAAGCTGGTTCCAGGTCATAACACCTTTCCACTGGCTCTTGAGGATTCAGTGTTAGGTAAGCGCGCGGCATTTATGTACAAACATCTTTGGGTGACAAGAAATGCCCAACATGAGCGTTACCCCGCTGGGGATTATCCATTCCAGCATGACGGTGGTGCCGGGATTCCAGAATGGATTGCTGCCGACCGAGATATCGAAAACGAGGATGTAGTGGTTTGGTATGTATTTGGAACCAACCACATTCCTCGGATAGAGGATTGGCCAGTTATGCCAGTTGAGAGAGCCGGATTCCACCTCAAGCCAAGTGGTTTCTTCGCCAGAAGTCCCGCGATGGACGTTGCTCCAAGCGAGTAGCTGTTCCTGAGAATTACCCTTTTTGGGCATAAATCGAGGGAGTCGGGCGTTACAGGTAGGCTAACCCTGAGTAGTTAAGTACCCGAAAGAGGTGTTCTATGTTCGAGCGGTTTACAGATCGAGCTCGTCGCGTCGTCGTTTTGGCGCAAGAAGAAGCTCGCATGCTCAATCACAATTACATTGGCACCGAACATATTCTTCTTGGACTTATCCATGAAGGCGAAGGCGTTGCAGCTAAGGGACTCGAAGCCTTAGGCATATCCCTCGAAGCGGTGCGCTCGCAGGTTGAAGAGATCATCGGCCAAGGCCAACAAGCGCCATCTGGTCATATTCCCTTTACTCCTCGCGCCAAGAAAGTTCTCGAACTCTCACTTCGTGAAGCGCTACAACTTGGTCACAATTACATTGGCACAGAACATATTCTTCTTGGACTTATCCGTGAAGGTGAAGGTGTCGCTGCACAAGTCCTCGTTAAATTGGGAGCCGACCTCAATCGAGTCCGTCAGCAAGTTATTCAATTGCTCTCTGGTTACCAAGGTAAAGAAGCTGCGATTTCTAGCGGTCCACAAGAAGGTACTCCAACAACCTCGTTGGTCCTTGATCAATTTGGCCGCAATCTGACACAAGCTGCGCGCGAAGGAAAATTAGATCCAGTAATAGGTCGCGAAAAAGAGATCGAACGCGTCATGCAGGTTCTTTCACGCCGCACAAAAAATAATCCAGTGCTTATTGGAGAACCAGGCGTTGGCAAGACCGCGATTGTAGAAGGTTTAGCCCAGGCAATCGTCAAGGGAGATATTCCAGAGACGCTTCGCGATAAGCAACTTTATTCACTCGATCTTGGAGCCTTGGTTGCAGGAAGTCGTTACCGTGGTGATTTTGAAGAGCGACTAAAGAAAGTCCTCAAGGAGATTCGCACGCGTGGGGATATTGTTCTATTTATTGACGAGATTCACACTCTTGTTGGTGCTGGCGCAGCAGAAGGCGCGATTGATGCTGCAAGCATTCTCAAGCCAATGCTCGCTCGTGGTGAGTTGCAGACAATTGGTGCAACCACACTCGATGAATACCGTAAGCACCTTGAGAAGGATGCAGCACTTGAGCGCCGCTTCCAGCCCATTCAAGTTGCTGAACCAACCCTGACTCACACAATCGAAATTCTTAAAGGACTTCGTGATCGTTACGAATCCCACCACAAAGTTTCAATTTCTGATAGCGCGCTCGTTGCAGCGGCAACTCTCGCCGACCGTTACGTTGCTGACCGCTTCTTGCCGGATAAGGCAATCGATCTGATTGACGAAGCTGGTTCACGTCTACGTATTCGTCGTATGACTGCCCCACCAGAGCTTCGTGAATTCGATGAGAAGATCGCAAACGCTCGTCGTGATAAGGAATCTGCGATCGATGGTCAAGATTTCGAGAAGGCAGCCTCACTGCGCGATAAAGAGAAGAGTTTGATCGCAGAGAAAGCTGAACGTGAAAAGACATGGAAGGCAGGGGATCTCGACGTCGTTTCAGAAGTGAACGAGGAATTGATCGCCGAAGTTCTCTCCCACTCAACCGGAATCCCAGTATTCAAGCTGACCGAAGAAGAGACTGCTCGACTTTTGCGTATGGAAGATGAATTGCATCGCCGTGTCATCGGACAAGATCAGGCAATCAAAGCCTTGTCCCAGGCTATTCGTCGTACCCGTGCCGGACTCAAGGATCCTAAGCGCCCTGGTGGCTCTTTCATCTTTGCCGGTCCATCAGGCGTCGGAAAAACCGAACTTTCGCGCACACTTGCAGCATTCCTCTTTGGCGATCAAGATGCTTTGATCCAGCTCGATATGTCTGAGTATTCAGAGAAGCACACAGCGTCTCGCTTGTTTGGTGCGCCTCCTGGTTACGTTGGTTATGACGAAGGTGGACAGTTGACCGAAAAAGTTCGCCGCAAGCCTTTCTCTGTGGTGCTCTTCGATGAAATCGAAAAAGCGCATCCAGATATCTTCAATTCGCTTCTGCAAGTTTTGGAAGATGGTCGTCTGACAGATTCACAAGGACGAGTCGTTGACTTCAAGAACACGGTGATCATCATGACCACCAACCTTGGAACCCGCGATATCTCCAAAACCCTTGGCCTTGGTTTCCATAATGCTGATGATGTCCTCGGAAATTATGAGCGAATGAAGGGCAAGGTCAGTGACGAACTCAAGGCTCATTTCCGCCCAGAGTTCTTAAACCGTATCGATGATGTCATTGTCTTCCATCAATTATCAGAACAAGAGATTGTTCAGATTGTTGACCTGATGATCGCCAATCTTGATGAGCGTCTGCGTGCCAAAGACATGGGTATCGAACTCACATTTGCAGCGAAGGCTTTGCTTGCAAAGCGTGGCTACGATCCACTCCTAGGAGCACGTCCGCTGCGTCGCACTATCCAGCGCGAAATCGAAGATGTTCTCTCAGAAAAGATCCTCTTTGGGGATGTTAAGGCTGGGGAAATCACTCTCGTTGACGTGCAAACCGTTGATGAGAAAGAGTCCTTCACCTTCACTGGTGTTGTTAAGTCAACAATGCCTGACACGCCTGGCGATCTCGAAAGTGCGGCGCCTACCAGCAACTAATCCGGTAATTTAAAACTATTGCCGACGGACTCTATGAGACCGTCGGCAATTAGTGTTTTTAGGGCTAATTCGAGTTGAGATTTTAGATGCCACAATTCGTGAAGTTGCTTCTTAGAAAGTTTTGGGTTTTCACGCAGGGCTTGCAAAATTGTGCCGCGACATTGTCTATCGGTTCCGGTCCACGGTTGGCTTTTAAGGATTAATTCGGATTTTGGATACCCAGCTTTTCGCCATTCGCATTGCGTCATCACTGGACATTCCGCGCATTGTGGATTTCGGGAGGTGCAGACCAAGGCACCTAGCTCCATCGTGGCCGCTGCCCATTTGGCACCATCAGTAGGGATTAATTCATATCGAAGTTTGCGCTCTATCCTTGATGGAGCGCTACTAGGGTGTTCGACACCATCTAAGACTCTTCCAAAGAGGCGGCGAATATTTATATCGAGGACCAAGGTAGATTCGTTATATGCAAAAGCTGCAATTGCTGCTGCTGTGTAATCTCCCACACCAGGTAATGAAAGTAAATCTTCGATAGATCGAGGAACCTCATTATTGTAATCACGCGCGATGATCGCCGCTGATTCGTGTAGACGTAGCGCTCGGCGTGGATAGCCCAATCGCCCCCAGGCAGTAATTACTTCTGATCTCTTTGCAGCGGCCAAAGATTCGGCAGATGGCCAGCTTCTCATCCACTGCGTCCATACTGGTAGAACTCGATTGACCGGAGTCTGCTGCAACATGAATTCGCTCACCATGACTCCCCAAGGAGTTGTATTACGCCATGGCAGATCTCGTCTGTTCTGATCAAACCATTTGAGGACTAGATCTTGCTCCACTTAATTAATCTTTACCTTGGCAATCGCTTGTTCGAGCCGGCCTACTTCCATGATTTCTATTCCCGGGATTTTAAGGTCAGAACCGACTGGAACCATTGCTCTCTTAAAGCCAAGCCGGGCGGCCTCAGAGATGCGTTGTTGGGCTCCGGTTACTTTCCGAATTTCTCCTGCCAATCCCACTTCACCAATTGCCACAAGGTCTGATGGCAGAGCCAAACCTTTTGCCGCAGATGCGACCGCCAAAGCAACAGCCAAATCAGCAGAGGGCTCGTTCATCTTCATTCCACCAACGGTTGCAACGTAAACATCGCGACCAGATAAACGAATATTTGCGCGGAGCTCTAAGACAGCGAGGGTCATGGCCGTGCGAGGATTGTCGAGGCCAGAAGTCACACGACGGGAATTTCCGAAATCACGACCTTCGGCAACAGGAGTTCCGACAAGTGCTTGAATTTCTGCAAGCAATGGTCGACGGCCTTCTAGTGCCACGGTGACACATGTGCCTGGCACAGGTTCGGTATGACGGGTGGTAAATAAACCAGTCGGATCGGGAAGTCCGATAATGCCGGCTTCAGACATATCAAAACATCCGACTTCATCGGATGCTCCAAATCGATTCTTCATTGCACGAATTAATCGCAGTCTTGAGTGGCGTTCGCCTTCGAAGTTAAGGACAACATCTACTAAATGCTCTAGTAACCGCGGTCCAGCTATCGAACCATCTTTAGTTACATGTCCAACTAAAACCAAAGTTATGTTGCGCTCTTTTGCAATTCGAATTAAAGCAGCAGCGATCTCTCTGACTTGGGTCACCCCACCAGGTGCACCGTCTACGGCGGCACTTGCGATGGTCTGGATCGAGTCAATAATCAGGAGTTCTGGCGAAACCGCGTCGATATGACCTATGACTGCACTTAATTCATTCTCTGCTGCCAGCCATAATTTAGGATCGATTGCATTGAGTCGCTCTGCCCGAAGTCGCACTTGCGATGCTGATTCTTCACCGCTGATATAAAGCGCCGTCATATTTTGGCGGGCCGATTCGGCGGCGACAGATAAAAGGAGAGTGGATTTTCCTACACCAGGTTCACCGGCCAAGAGAATTGCAGCCCCAGGTACTAGTCCACCACCTAGGACACGATCTAATTCGCCAACTCCACTTGTACGCGCCTTAGCACTTTCCAGGCTTACTTCACCTATAGGTGTCGCGGCTTGAGAGACAGGACCTGCAACTAAAGATAGTTTCTTGGGTGCGGCAATTTCCTCTACCGATCCCCATGCTTGGCATTCACCACAACGTCCGACCCATTTGGTTGATGTCCAACCACATTCAGAGCAACGGAATGGATCTTTAGCGGGAGCCTTTGCCATTCAATCCTCCTTGAAATTCCTTTGGCTACTTTTGAGCAGCGACCGTGGCAGGGTGGATGACAAAGAGTGGAAGTTCGCGCTTTTTATTTGCCTTTGCAGTCAGCGCGATTGCTTCTACTCGCGCGTCGCAATGCTTGACAAGTTCGGCATAAGCTTCTTCACCCATAAGGGCAATCAACTCATTGTTGTTAGATTTGTAAACTGGTTCGCGCCCTACATGTGCTTCGGTATTTGCGGTGCAATACCAGGAAAAATCTGCGCCACCTTCTCCCCAAGCCAATCGTTCGTACTCTCCGATGACTGTTACAGAAATCTCTCGGTCACCAAATTCGCGAACCTCGAAGGAACGTCTAATTGGTAATTGCCAACATACATCTGGTTTTGTTTCAACAAAATGTACGCCCTCTTTTTCGGCGAGATGATGGAGCACGCAACCAAAAGTTCCAGTAAAACCTTCGGCCTCGTGACCTTTACGATTTAAAAAGATACAAGAATCTTCGACCATACGCGTTTTACGATCACCATCAAGCCCAACTTCAGAGATCTTTAGTGCGCCGTTCTTCTTCTTGGGTTGTGCCTCGCTATAAAATTGCCACATCTCTGGAGTCAAGCGTTCGGCAACTTTTAGAGTGCGGGTCTCGTCTTCTGCGTCCGAGTAATACGCACCATCGGAACAACAACCGGCATCTGGCTTATCTGCATCGATCCCGCAACAGCCGGCCCCATAGATGCAGGTCCAATAAGAGGTGAGCCACGTCAGGTCGCAGCGGAAGATATCTCCATCCTTTGCGGGGTCAGCAAACTCAACATAATCACGCGCAAAACCATCTTTTACCTCGGGCATAGTGCAAGAGCCTACTAGCAGCCACCCTCGTCGGCATCCACTGCTCCTTTTATCAACAGCTCATTGGCTAGGCTACTTCTATGAACCAGTTCAACTTAGCTACCGCTTCTGTTGGCTTTATCGGTGTAGGCAATATGGGCGAGGCTTTGCTCTCAGCGTTACTTAAGGCCGGTACTCCTGCGTCCAAGATCTCTTTTTCCGAACGTGGCGCAGAACGCAGTGCCCAAATTGTTGAGCGATATGGAGTTACATCTTCGACCATCGCTGAATTGTCTTCCCAGAGCGATGTCTTGCTAATAATCGTAAAACCACAAGATTTGGAGACCGTTCTTGATGCGGTTCGCCCGACCCTAAAAGCTGATTCATTAGTGATTTCATTTTTAGCCGGAAAGCGAATTTCGACGATCGAAGCGGGTTTAGGAAGTCAAACATCTGTAGTGCGAGTAATGCCAAATACACCGACGCTATTGGGAGCGGGAATGTGTATTGTCTCTTTCGGTTCAGTCATAAATGATATCCAAAGAGAGTATGTCCGCAATTTCATGAAAGCATGTGGAAAATTTGTCGAACTTCCAGAGGAATTACAAGATGCTGCCGCTGCAACCAGCGGCTCTGGACCCGCTTACTTCTTCGCTTTTGTCGAGGCCATGATTGCCGGTGCAACAGATATGGGAATTGATGAGGCAATAGCCACACAACTAACAATTCAAACAATAGTAGGCGCTGCAAAAATGTTGGATGAATCGGGTAAAAGCGCTAAAACACTTCGCGAAAATGTCACGAGTCCTAAAGGAATGACCTATGAAGGGCTCAAAGTATTTGCTGAAGCGGATCTCAACTCGCTAGTTGCCAAGGCTATGAAAGCAGCTGCTGACCGATCCCGAGAAATGGCGTGAAATCTTTCGGCGCCAAGTTATTAACGATATTTTTGATCTTGGGATTAACACCTGCCAATGCCACAACAAAAGCAATTACAAAGCCGATAACGGTTACTCAGCTTCTCCCAACTGTAAGTACAAATTTTGCAAGCGGAGATGATCTTTCGCAACTCCTTCCTGCGCAAAAAGCTATTTATCTCACCGGAACAATTGAATCCAATACCGGCTCAGTAGTCACATCTGCTCTTCTGGGGGGCACAGATGGGTATTTGGTCAGCCTTGATGCTACAGGCAAACATCTTTGGGACCTCAGATTAGGTACAGCTAATGATGACGTCGCGACGACTATGACTACTGATAGTTATGGAAATATTTGGGTAGCAGGGGCTTCAACAATTCCTACGCCACCATCAACACCCGCTAGCGCTCCGGCCGCAACGCTAAATCCAGCTCAAGTTACCGCACAGCCAGTTACACAACCACCAGTGGGATTCCAGCGAATTTTGGTCTGGGAAATTACTCCAGCAGGTGTATTACTAAACACCTTCTCAACAGATTTTGCTGATGTCGCAGTTCCATCGGTAATTACTCTAAAAAATAAAGTTTTTACGATTAGTGGATTTTCGACAAATACTAAGCACAATCAATTTTCATTAACAATGAGTGCTACTGGTAAATTTGGGGTTCCCTCATTCACAATTCAAAAAAATTCTGCCCCAAGCCCGGTAGTGATGGTAAAAAGTCCCAAGTATATATGGCAGAGTTTTGTTACCACCGGAGGTATTCAAGGTGTGAGTGGATTCAAACCAAAGTCACCGACATCTGTTTTAATCAAAAGTTCTCTTAAGAGTGGTGCAATTATCAATGTTTATTCTTTCGCCGGAACTTTGATATCCATGAATTACCTTGCAGGGACTGGAATTGTTTTAGCAACAACCTATGGTCAAAGTGAATATATTACTATCATTCATACTAGTTAATTTTAGAGTGCTTTCAAAAGAACTAGCTTTCCGTCAACCCCGACCAAGGCGTATCTGACTTTATTAACTACAACCCAAGATGCGCCAAGCGAACTAGATATATCCCTTGTTGTAACTAGTGATACGGTTTCATCAGAGGTATTAAATGCGCAAAGTCGACTCTGGCAATTGAAGAGGAATTTTTCGCCATCGCTAGCCAATGGCGCACTCGGAGTTCCGTATATGTCCGTACTTGAAGAATTTACAGATCCGCTATGCGTGAAATCCACCCAACGCAATTGATCGGGATGTGGAATCGTCAACGCTTCAGCGACCATCCAGGTTGCAACAATTGTCGATCTTGCGCTGCTTAAAGCCACGTCATAACCCGCAACCGCAGTATCAGCAGATGCGCTGTCTAAGACGTTATATTTCCAGTCCTCTGGATACGCGCTAGAACGAACTGCCAAGCGCACTTCGCCTTGGATCGCTTGCTTCTGTTGGTTCACTTGCAAAATAGAGTCATACACAAGATATACAGTCGGACCAAGATTGGTAGCTTCGATGTGGAATCCAACGTCACCTGTCGTGCGGCCATTAGTTGCCCGATCGCCATCAACTAATTCGTACTGCCAGTTTTTACCATTTTTTACCGCACCAAGCAGAATTCCCTGACCTTGATCACGATAGAAGACTTGCAGTCCATCTTTAGTGTCAACGCACGCACTTGGGCCGCTGACATCACTCGAAGTCCTGACACGATTCGGATCAGTGTATTTGTTGATTTCGGGTCCGTTGCCATCAACAATACTAAAAGTCCACGATTTACCGTCATAGCCTGCGTACCGTAGCCATTTGTTACTCAGATCTGCATAGAAAATATTTAGCCGCTGCTTTGGTCCGGCAGCAGAAGTACAAACTGAAATATTTCCAGATACATCATTCAAAGTTCTGCCAGCAAGAGTCGAATTTCCATCTATCGTGGATTTGACCCAGCCCTTTCCATTCCACATAGCAATTTTAAGATCACCTTTTTTGGTATCGCTATAAACAACTATTGGATTATTTCTGAAAGTTGTAGAAACCAAGTACTTTGCGTCTGCGGATGAATCCAAAACTGTTGATTTCCACTGTGCTTGTGGGAAAATTGCATTACTAGAAGCACCCATGGAAGTCCCCATGGCATTCGTAGCGGTCACGGTAAATGAATAATGCGAACCGTTCTGAAGTCCGCTGATCGTTACAGGGCTATTCATAGCCTGTACGATCGCACCTGTTTCATTAACTTTAATCTCATACGAAGCAACTTGAGAAGTACGGGCATTATCTGGTGGATCGAAGCTAACAATTGCGGTTTTATCACCGACAATGGCATAGACATTCCGTGGCGGATCAGGAATTCCAGCCGGTATACCTGCAGGAGGCTTAATGCGCATATCTTTCATCATGGCTATAACCAAAGGGCCAGGTTGATGGTAAACCGCTCCTGTGGGCCAACTTGGTGTCATAAGTGCATTGGCCCCCGAATTTGTAAATGTATTTTGATCAAGGTGACTAACAGATGAGCCGGATTGATAAGGAGTAGGAGTGTAAAGCAACGGCTTTTCGCCATTATTTGCAATGATTCCATTTTTACCCGACCACACTAATTTATTTTGAAGTGCTAATCCCAATTGAATTGATGGTGATGGTAGATCCATTAACCTCCCACCATCAGGTGTTTGTGAATATGCATCAAAAGGAGTTGGTTGGTCAATTGTCCCGTAGCCCAGAGTTATGTCATAAGTATCGTTAGATAAAAAACCAAGTCCATGTGCTAATTCGTGCAAGATTATTGACTCAAGATCATATTGATTTTTTGGACAGTTACCATCAGTTCCAAGGTAATAACTACTAGCCATCGTGGAATTAATGTTGATTGTAATTTCTGGGTTAGCTGGATCTAAATCTTTTCCGGCAAGAGCGTTGGCGAGTGCTGATGCATACCAAAGGGTAGAGTCTGGGGCGCCAGAAAAATTATGGAAGAAACTCACGGGTGTGGCCGATGCTAAAATTCCGCCAGTACCTTCATTGACATAATTAGTAACAACGTTTACCGGGACGGTAGAAATCCAATTGTCAGACCAGATATCAACTGCTGCCTGAACCGCCGCCTGTTCGAGCGTGGGTACATCTTTATAGGTAACTTTAATTGAACTAAGAGTTCCAACATGTTGACCGGAAGGATTTATACCGACCACATGGGGAGAGCGTTCGGTAGAAGCGGACGCGTAAAAATTGACCCAAGGAGCAGAAACCTTTTCAAGAAGGAGCGCTTGCGCACCGGGGATTGGGAGTAAGAAAGTAGATAACAATGAGGAGACCACAAGCGTACTGAGGGCAATTCTCCTGGCTCGCATAGGAAAGAATCTTACGGCTCTGAGAGGATAGACACCATGCGCACAGTTCAGGTTTACTCCCGCCAGCATTGCCATCTATGTGAAACGGCGGTCGAAACCTTAAAAGTTCTGCAACGCGAGCTGGAATTTGAGATTGTCGTGATTCACATCGATGGTGACAAGGTGTTAGAAGATTTGTACGGCGAACAGGTTCCGGTTATTCAGATCGACGGCGTCCAACATGATTTCTTCCGAGTTAACCCCGAAAGGTTTAAGAACTCGTTTAATCAGAGTCTTTAGACAGTACCTCGTCTGCATCAATGATGCGATACGCGTACCCCTGCTCTGCGAGAAATCTCTGACGATTTTGAGCGAAATCTTGATCAATGGTGTCACGTGCAACTAAAGAATAAAAACGTGCGGTACGGCCATCGGCTTTAGGTCGCAGAATTCTTCCAAGTCGTTGTGCTTCTTCTTGTCTTGATCCAAAAGTTCCGGATACTTGAATTGCAATCGTTGCATCTGGAAGATCAACCGAGAAATTTGCAACTTTTGAAACAACCAAACACTTTATTTCACCGGATCTGTAAAGGTTATATAGGCGTTCGCGTTCTTTGACAGGTGTGTCACCTTTAATGAGAGGAACTCCAAGTTCTTCCGAGAGTGCATCTAATTGATCTATGTATTGCCCAATAACCAAAACTTGGTCATCTGCATGTTGTCGTGCCAATGCAACTGCAACTTTAAGTTTTGTTCGTGTCGTCGAACAGAAGCGATACCTATCTTCCTGCTCTGCTGTTGCATAGTTAAGACGTTCTTCTTCGGTCAGAGTAATTCTCACTTCAACGCAATCAGCTGGTGCAATGTACCCCTGAGATTCGATTTCTCGCCATGGTACGTCGAACCTCTTTGGTCCGATCAAGGAAAATACTTCGCCTTCCATGCCATCTTCTCGAACCAAGGTTGCGGTTAAACCTAAACGACGCCTGGATTGAATATCTGCCGTAAAGCGGAAGATTGGCGCAGGTAATAAATGGACTTCGTCATAAATAATGAGGCCCCAGTCGATCGCGTCAAAGAGGTCTAGATGCGTATAAACCCCTTTACGACGCATAGTCATCACTTGATAAGTAGCAATAGTGACGGGACGAATCTCTTTTTTTGCACCGGAATATTCGCCAATCTCATCTTCGTGCAGAGTGGTTCTACGTAACAATTCATCACGCCACTGTCTGGCTGCGACTGTGTTTGTTACCAAAATCAAGGTTGTGGCTTTGGCATGTGCCATCGCTGCCGCGCCGACGATTGTTTTTCCTGCCCCACAAGGGAGTACGACTACACCGGATCCACCGTGCCAAAATCCTTCTGCAGCCATTGACTGATACTTGCGAATAGACCAACCATCTTCACGAAGCGCAATTTCATGGTGCTCGCCATCAACGTATCCGGCAAAGTCTTCCGCAGGCCAGCCTAATTTTAAGAGCGCTTGTTTGAGAAAGCCGCGCTGTCCTGGATGAACAACGATTGTTTCATCATCGATTTGTAGACCCAACATAGGTGCAATCTTCTTACCTCGAGTAACTTCTTTAAGAATTGCGGGATCGTGAGAGACCAGCGTCAAGCCATGAACTGGGTGGGCTTCTAGGCGAAGGCGTCCATATCTGGACATAGTTTCTGCGATATCAACCAAGAGTGCGTGCGGAACTGCAAAGCGAGAATATTTGAGCAAAATATCAATTACTTGTTCGGCGTCGTGTCCGGCGGCGCGCGCGTTCCATAAACCTAGGGGAGTAAGACGATATGTATGAATATGTTCAGGTGATTTTTCGAGTTCTGCAAAGGGTGCGATCGATTTTCGGCATTCGTCAGATAACGGATGGTCAATATCCAAAAGTAGGGTCTTGTCACTCTGAACGATTAATGGTCCATCAGTCATTAAATTAATTCCTTTAAAAGTCCAGCGATGAGTGAGATTCGATCAGGTACACGACTAGCAAAGATATGTTCATGTGCGGCGTGAGCGCCATTTCCAGATGCACCTAAGCCGTCTAATACTTTAGCGCCAGCGGCAGCTGCGATATTGCCATCACTTGCCCCACCAACTGAGACGTGGCCAACTGGAGGTACTCCCAATTTCTTTGCTACCTCTTCGATCTTTTCGTACAACTCCTTAGTGGCGGTGTGCTCTAACGGTGGGCGATTAATTCCGCCCGTGATTTCGATTCGCGCTTCTGCATGCACAGGCTTGAAGGATTTAATGGCAACATCTATCCGTTGAAGTTCTGAAGCCAAGAATGATCGAGCATCGATATCAAGTGTGGCTGTAGCTGGCACGGTGTTTGTTGTAGATCCTGACTGCATCATCGTTGGTACAACTGTAGTTCCGTGTTCTAAATTTTCTAGCGCCGCCAGTGCCAGAACAAAATGTGAAATTTCTGTCGTTGCATTAATGCCTTTTTCAGGTTCGAGCCCGGCATGTGCAGCTCGTCCACGTACCGTGATTCGATACATAGAAGTACCTTTGCGGCCGATCTTGACGGTGTCATCGATAGAAGACTCAAAAACTAGAGTTGCCTTGCTTGATTTTGCCAATCGTTGGATTAAATCTCGTGATGCATGCGATCCAATTTCTTCATCAGTAGTGCCGATTAATGCAATTTTTTCGTGAGCGTTAGGAATCTCTTTTAACGCATACATTGCTTGCAAGAAACCGGCTTTCATATCGAAAATCCCGGGTCCAAATATTTGATCGCCATCAACGCGCCATAGCGGAAGGTAAGAATCAATCGGCCACACGGTATCTAGGTGACAAAGCAGGACGACTTCTGGATTTTGCGATCCCCACCAAAAAACTGGACGACCAGATTCTGTAATTATCTTTGCATCATGCGG
>TBL_comb48_EPIDRAFT_1000596_pt1 | contig 27984 bp, 29 predicted proteins | sample TroBogEpilimnion_37_FD_10681 | JGI IMG/M metagenome (IMG submission 10681) | reverse complement strand
CACAAACTCCTGCCATAGGTCTTGAAGTTCAAACTTCAGCATTTGCATTCTCAAGTCAAGATTTCTTGAATAATGCTACCTTCTGCAAATACCACGTTATCAATCGCGGTCCATTGCGTATGGATAGTGCTTATATCGCTGTATGGGATGATTGCGATTTGGGTTGGGCTTTTGATGATTATATTGGTTGCGATACCACGCGCGGTTTAGGTATTGATTATAATGGTACTAACCCGGATGGTTCTGGTCAGGTAAATAGCTATGGTACTTTAATACCACAAGTGGGTCTAGACTTTTTCCAAGGACCTTCTAAAATATTCCATACCCCTAACGGCGATAGTTCAGGCTTGTTAGGTATGTCAAACTTTACTTATTATAATAATGATTTCTCTTCAATCGGTAATCCTGTAAACGGTATACAAGTTTATGGTTATATGACAGGCACCATCAGGAGCGGTCAGCGTTTTACTGATGACTTTCATGGTTATGGTGTACAAAGTAAAGGTTATGGCTCAGGTCCTACTACGCACTTCGTATTCCCCGGCGATCCTGGTAATCATAACGAATGGTCAGAATGCTCTTCTCAAAACCCTCCGGGCGATAGGCGTATGATTTTCTCTGCCGGTCCATTTGTCTTGGAACCCGGTGCAGCAAATGATATAATTTTTGGTTGCGTTTGGACTCCAAATGTTGGTGGTTGCCCTAATACCAGCTTCAGAAATTTGCAAGCTGTGGATGATCAAGCACAAGATTTGTTTGATAATCACTTTAAAACTATTGAAGGTCCTAATGCACCTGTACTTACATGCAGAGAGTTAGATAAACACTTAGTTTTCTATATTACTAACCCTTATGGTAGTAATAACTATAAAGAACAATATGGTACAAACGATTCTGCTTTGTATCATCAAGCTTCAACTAAAGCCTATAAATTAGGTAAAAGCGACTCTGTATATAAATTCCAAGGTTATCGCGTATTCCAATTAGCTGATGGTAGCATCACCTCATCTCAAATTTATAATTCTGATGGTACTATTGATAATACAAAGGCTGTTGAGGTATTCCAATGCGATATACATGATGGCGTAAGTAAAATTATTAACTGGTATAAAGATCCGTCAATTAACGACTCTGCTTGGAGTTGGCAAACAAAAGTAAACGGTAAGGATAGTGGTATTGTTCACAGTTTCCAAATTACTCAAGATCAGTTTGCCGCCACTTCAGACAAATCTCTTGTAAACTATAAAACCTATTATTTTGTTGCTGTTGCGTACGCTTGGTTAGATTGGGGTTATAATATGGGTTCTAATGCTCCCGGTTTTACACCTTCAGGTGCCGATACTACTCAAAATATTCCTTATTTGGAAAGTACCCATGGTCCAAGCTCATCTGCAATTCCAATTATTGCTTGTATGCCTAACCCGGCAAATGGCGCCATGGGCACCACTCTTAATTCTGATTACGGTACCGGCGTAACTATACAACGTATAGTTGGTAATGGTAACGGCGGTAACGATGTGTTGTTAAGTACAGCATCAGAAGATTCTGCAGTAGCTAACAATATTGTTAAGAATCCTGTATATGCCTCAGGAAGGGGTCCTATAGAAGTTAAAGTTATTGATCCGGTTAAAGTTCCTGCTATGGATTGGACTTTAATGTTTGATCCGGGACATATCAGTTATGCAAATCCCGATCAAGGTGATTCCGGTGCTGTTACTACCTGGAAATTAATGGGTGTAGATAATGCTAACCCAACTAATAATGTTACCATCATGAGCGAGACTTCAATTGGTACTTTTAATGAACAAATTTTAGCCGCTTATGGTTTATCTGTTTCTATAGGTCAAACTTTAAGGCCCGGCGATGACCAAGTAAATGGCAATGGCTTAATTACATCTGATATTGCTTTTATGGATACCACTAAGCCTTGGTTAGCAGGTGTTCAAGATGGTGCGGATAGTAATGCCCTTAACTGGTTAAGAAGTGGTAATAATACTGCGGTTAGTAAGGGTAATAACCCTTGTAATTTCAATGACGCCACTTATTCAAATGGTATTAAAGTCGATTCGAATGCTGCCTATGCTAATCTTATACCTAATTTCTCATTAGCTAAAAGTACTTGGGGGCCATTTGCACTAACAGCACCATTTGCAAATAACCATAAAGGTGTAGGCTCTGAGTGCGGTTTTGCTCTTATGCCTACTATTGGTGCCCAACCCTCTTTGTTTGATTTGCAATCTGTAGATATCGTATTTACACAAGATAGAAGCAAGTGGACAAGATGCGTGGTTGTTGAAACTCAAGAAGACTCTTCTCTTTCTGAAGGCCATGCACTTAAATTTGGAGTAAGGGCTCACCCTTCTTGGTTGGCAACCGGCGAGCTTGATGCCAATGGAAATCCCAAATTCGAATCAAATCCTGTATATAACACTAATGGCACGCCAAATCTGCAAGATCCTACTTGGGGTATGTCCTTCTTCCCGGGCTATGCAATTAACCCCGAAACCGGTGAACGCTTGAATATTGTTTTTGGCGAAGACTCATGGTTAAATTTTGCTAATGGTAACGATATGTTGTGGAATCCAAATTCTACTATTTTAAGTTCTATTACCGGCGGCGATGTGGAAGTAATTTTTGGTGGTAAACATTTTGTATATGTACTTAACAGCCGTTATGATGCAGACTCTATGTTTAAATCTAAGATTACAAGCACAAGTGTTATTGCTCAAAACCAAGGTTGGAAAACAGCTATGTGGGCAGGTATTCCATTACTTAACTCTATAGGTAATATCCATTACTTACCTATCAGTCAAGGTTTTGTTCCAACAGATGCAAGAGTTAGATTCCGCATTACCCGACCATATTCTTTCTTTAACCCCGATAGAGCAGGTTCTTATGTTTCTCGCACTACACCACTAAATCCGGCAAACTTCCCAACTTTACCATCTTCAGATACTGCTACAACTTTAAATCACGGTTTCCCCGTATATAAATTTAGTACAGCTAATTTGGCTAAAACAGGAGTTACAGATGCTACAAATAAATCTGCCTTGCTAGATAGGATTATGGCAGTTCCTAACCCTTATTATGCTCACTCCGGTATCGAGGCCAACCGTTTCGATACTAAGGTAAGAATCATAAATCTACCGGCTCAAGCAACCATCGATATTTATGCCTTGGATGGTACATTAATTAGAACATTATCTAAGAGCGATTCCGGAACCCCGTATATTGATTGGGATATTAGGAATTCTGTTGGTTTACCGGTATCAAGCGGCATGTACTTAATGCATGTTAAAGCTGTAGGTATTGGCGAAACTGTAATAAAATGGTTTGGTGGTGTAAGACCAATAGATATTACATCATACTAAAGATTGAAAATTTTTGGCTTGCTAAAATTATAAATGATTTATAATACGATTATGAAAAAATTGTCTTTCAGTGTTTTATTGGCCTCCTGCCTTTTGGCTTCGCATAACCCGCTATGGGCAGGTAATAAAGACCGTTCCGGTCAATCCGGTGCAGCAGAGCTTATGATAAACCCTTGGGCTCAGTCTACGGGTTTGTTTGGGCTTAATGTGGCAAACGTAAGCGGTATGGAGGCTATGAAAAACAATATTGCCGGTTTGGCTTTTGTTGAAAAAACCGAAATCGGTGTTTCAGACGGTATTTACCTAACCGGTACCAATGTTAATATTGCTAATGCCGCAGTTGCTCAAAAATTGGGCAATACCGGTGTAATTGGTATTAATATTATGAGTATGGCTTTTGGCGATATTACCATGACTGATTATAACAATCCCGAAGGCTATGGTACTTACCATCCACAGTTCTTAAATGTACAAGTGGGTTTTGCAAAAACTTTCTCTAATAGTATTCATGCCGGTATAGCCGCAACTTTTATCTCCGAACAAGTTACCAATATTAGCGCTACCGGCGCATGCTTTGATGCCGGCGTTCAATATGTTACGGGTAAAAGAGATAATTTTCACTTCGGTATCACATTACGTAATATTGGTACCAACATGCGCTTCTCCGGCGAAGGTTTTGCCATCAATACAGACAACCAACCCATTGCAGCACCTACTTACAATGTAACATTACAGTACCCTTCCGATAAATTTGAGCTACCTACAAACTTAAATATCGGCATGGCTTACGATTTCTTTTTAGATGAGAAATTTAGCAAATCAACCGATAGCATGCCAAAACATAGGCTTACCGCTATTGCCGATTTCCAATCTAATTCGTTTAATAACGATTATTTGGGTATTGGTGTTGAATATGCTTTTCATGAAATGCTAATGTTGCGTGCAGGCTATAGGTACGAGCAAGGTATTGGTAACGAAACAACCAGCACTACTATGTATACCGGTTTAGCTTGCGGACTTACGCTGCAACATCGCCTTGCTGCCAATGGACCCCTTGTGGCTGTAGATTACTCTTATAGGCCTACTCAGCGCCCTGCCAACGGTGTCCACATGATTTCCTTGCGTTTTATGCGTAGATAATTTATTTTGTATATTTGCAATGCAACGCTTCTGTTCAGTCAGGAGCGTTGTATTTTTTTCTTTAAATCATTAAACTAGTATTTATGAACGGTCTTAATTATGTTACTAAAGAAACTTTAGAGCAGATGAAGGATGAGCTCAATAAACTTAAGTCGTCGGGTAGGGCCGAAATAGCGCGCCTTATAGCCGAAGCTCGTGAAAAGGGAGATCTTAAAGAGAATGCAGAATATGATGCAGCTAAGGAAGCCCAAGGTCATCATGAAGCAAAAATTGCCAGTTTGGAAACGGTAATAGTTAATGCCCGCGTTATTGATGCCAAGGATATAGATATCAGCAAAGTTTCGGTCTTAAGCAAAGTAAAGCTAACTAACATGACCACCAAAAAGTCTTTAGAATATCAGTTGGTATCAGAAAAAGAAGCAGACCTTAAGGCAGGTAAAATATCTGTTACTTCGCCTATTGGTCGTGGTTTATTAGGTAAAAAAATTGGCGAAATTGCCGAGGTAAATGCCCCAAGTGGTATATTGAAATTTAAGGTGGAACATATTTCAATTTAATGATGAGTACCATCTTTTCGAAAATTATAGCCGGCGAAATTCCTTCTTATAAAATAGCAGAAGATGATTACTTTTTTGCATTCCTGGATATTTTTCCGCTTACAGAAGGACACGTGCTTATTGTACCTAAAACCGAAACTGATAACTTTTTTGATGTAGATGACCAATTTTTACAACGGTGGTTATTGTTTGCAAAACCTATAGCAAAAGCTATCCAAAAATCTTTTGTATGTAACAGGTGCGGTATCTCGGTAATTGGCTTAGAGGTACCGCATGCTCATATGCATCTCCTACCTATTAATAGTGCAGATGACCTTAATTTTAATCGCCCAAAATTAAAATTAGACGCAGCTGCTTTAATCGCTATACAACAAAAAATAGTTGCCGCATTATAGCCGTTTGTTAAGCTATGCTCTTTACGCTCCACGCCTTTGCCTTATCGTTAAACATAGCCTTGGTTTGTGTCCAGGTATCTTTAAAGAAGTCAGAGAACCTGTAATGATTCAAATCTTGCTCACTATCCCAAATACTATAGGTAAAAAAGGTGGTCTTATCCTTAGTGTCTTGCCATAGTTCTACATGATGGCAACCTTTAAAATCCTTAATCATTGCCTTTCTAGAGTTAAAGAACTCCTCAAACTTCTCGATGTCTTCTTCTTTAAAACTCATTTGCACAATACGTATGATCATAGAAAGTGAATTTTAATTGTGTGGTATATAGTGCTACTGCCACTTAATTTAAAGCCAAATAAACCTGCAGCCTTTCCTCCATTAATAGCTATTTCCAAATAGCCTGCTGCATTAAAACGGCACAGCTTTTGGCCATTAGCTACATCGTTAAAATGTTTGCTTATTTTATTTATGTACTCGTTTCTGGTAAATGCAATCCTAAATTCCCTACCATTACATATAGCTTCAAATTGATTGCTGGTAATATTAATAATTACATTTTCATACCTGTCAATATGTATCACCTGACATTCCACATAATCTGCCTCAATAACCGGACTGAAATTTTTAACCGAGGATTTAAGTACACATGTATTAAAGCCAATATTGGTGGTTCCTTTTTGTTGTAATTGTTCAATTGTTACTAATGCTTTTTCTAGCCATAATTTAAAAGTTATTCCATGCTCGGTTTCAAAACAATTCCAAACATTTTTTATTGCATTGCCAAAAGCTATAGTAAGTAAACCATTGTCGGGACAAATAAAATATTGACCGTCGTGCTCTGCCAAAATGATGCGGTTATCTTTATTACCAAATAGGTCTATTAAAAGTAAATGGCAGGTTCCTGTAGGAAAATTTCGATATGCCGACACCAATAAATAGGCCGCCTGTTGCAAATGAAATGGCTCAACATCGTGCGAAATATCAATAATAGGCACATGGGGTAATTGCTGTAACAGAAAACCTTTTACCGATGCTACTGAGGCATCTCGTAAACCAAAATCCGATAACAGCGTAATGCATTTCATTCTTAAGCAAAATTACACCTACTAGTGGCTATAGCAAGTTTACTTATCAAAAAAGCTAAAATTGTTCATTTTAAACTAAAATATTTACCTATTTAAGGCGTTATGTACTAGCTTGCTTACATTTGCAAGCATAGTTTACAACATTAGCATGAAGCTCAGATTTACTCCTTTACTCAACACCTGTTTAGCCCTTGTGCTAATTGTTTTGTTTTCGTGCAAAAAAGAGCAATCCGTACTAGCCTCCGGAGGCAAATTGTTGTTTTCGGTTGATACTTTAAGTTTTGATACCGTCTTTACTCAAATGGGTAGCTTTACAACTTTGGTAAAAATATATAATCCGCAATCTAGCCAAGTAAACATTAGCAATATTAGGTTGCAACATGGTACTGCCTCTTTTTTTCATTTAAATATTGACGGCGCTTCCGGCAATACAGCTGCCAATATTAAAATTGCGGCTAATGATAGTATTTATGTTTTTGCTACCGTTAAAGTAGATCCCAATAGCTCACTAAGTCCTTTTTTAATTACCGATAGTTTAATAGCTACCATGAATGGCTCCGATTTTGTATTGCCCATGGAAGCATACGGCCAAAATGCAAATTATGTAGTGGGCGATACGCTCGATACGCAAACTTGGGATCCGGACCTTCCTTATGTAATTATTCATAGCGCACAGGTAAATCCCGGACAAACACTTACAATAAAACCGGGTTGCCGCATTTTTATGCATGCCGATAGCCGTTTAATTGTATCAGGTACATTAATTGCAAAAGGTACTTTAACCGATTCTATTATTTTTCAGGGCGATAGGCTCGATAGGTCCTATTTTGGTTATGAAGGTTATCCCGGCGAGTGGGGTGGATTGTATTTTGACCCCCATAGCTCAGGTAGTGTACTAGACTATGTATTGATTGAGAATTGTGGCAACTCCGCCCTAAATGCATCTCCGGCTGCAATAGAAACAGTGCTCGATTCGGTAAATAACCCCCTTCAGCCCCAACTTACGCTATTGCATTGTGTAATTCAAAATTCAATTGGTTATGGCATACTCAATTTTGCAGGAACAATAGTAGCATCAAATTGTTTAATTAATACTTGTGGCTCTTGGTGCTTTGCCAATTTAATGGGTGGTACCGATTCTATTACAAACTGCACCTTTGTAAATTATGGCACTAATAAAGTAGATCATAGTCAGTATGGTACAGTTGCCTTACTAAATTATGTAGATACAGGCTCTAGTTATTACGAGTATAAATCAGGAAACTTAATTGCTTCTTTTCGTAATTGTATTATTTATGGCTCTTTAGAAAATGAATTGTATTGCAATCAAAAGCCCGGCGCTAACGCCAATATAAGCTTGCAGTATTGTCTCGCAAAAACCGATAGTATACCTGTATTTGTTTATAATAGCCATTGTTTGCTTAATACCGACCCTTTATTTAAAGATGTAAGTAAATGGGATTATCATTATAATGCCGGATCTCCGGCTATTGATGCTGGAATATTAGTGCCATTAAGCGATGATCTGGAAGGCAAACCCAGACCTCATGGCACAGCTTACGATTTGGGTTGCTACGAATACCAAAACTAAATTACCTTTTTAATACGGCAGCTTTAAATTGCGGGAATGCCAAATGTAACCAAGCTGTAAAAGATTCAGGATGCTGTGCTAACTCTTCTTCAAGGTCTTTAAGTGATATAGTTTTAAAATCATGTACCTCATCCTTATTTATAGTTACCTTACCATTGTAGGTGCCTAAAAATATATGGTCATATTCATTTTCAATAAGCTCGCCTACATTAGCCTTATATCTTAAGGTAAAAATGGGTTCTAACTCACAGTCAAAACCCATTTCTTCATGCAGCCTTCTATGGGCTGCAGCTAATGTGCTTTCGGCAGGCATAGGGTGCGAACAACATGTATTGCTCCACAAACCCCCACTATGGTATTTATGTAAAGCCCTTTGCTGTAAAATCAGTTCATTATTATCATTTAGCACAAAAACCGAGAAAGCCCTATGCAGGGTGCCACTCTTATGAGCCTCCATTTTATCCATGGTGCCCATCCATTCGTCCTTCTCATTTACTACAATCACTTCGTTTTTGGATGCTTGCATAAAACTATCTCCTTATTATTACTGCAAGTTAAAGGCAAAAATTTATTTTGTTGAACCCTTGTTATAGAGTTTTTATATTTGCCTATAAGATTACAGCTTGCAACGGGCTATATTATGCTGTTCTAAGCATCTTAACACAAATTTTTGGTTATGGATATGGCTTTAGCCGCTTTGCTGAAAGAAAAAGCAGCTTTTTACAATTCACCTGCTTTTATAGCTAAAGATCCTATTTCGGTACCTCATAGGTTTACCTTAAAACAAGATATTGAGATTGCTGCTTTTTTTGCAGCTATTTTGGCTTGGGGCAACCGAACTTCCATTATCAATAATTGCAATAAACTTATGGCATTAATGAATCATCAACCATATGCTTTTATTACCCGGCATCATGACGAAGACTTAAAGCCATTTGTGCATTTTGTACATCGTACCTTTAATGCCACCGACCTCCTATATTTTATTTCATTCTTAAAATTTCATTATAACCGACATTCAAGTTTGGAGGCAGCATTTGTACCTGAAAAAAATTATAACTACAAAACTGTACAAGAAGCATTAATATACTTTCATCAATATTGTTTTTCCATACCACATCCCCACCGAAGTAAAAAACATATTGCAACACCACTGCATCATTCTGCATGTAAGCGCCTAAATATGTTGCTACGTTGGATGGTGCGCAAAGATGAATGTGGTGTAGACTTTGGTATCTGGAACAAATTATTGCCTGCACAATTAATATGTCCGCTAGATGTGCATGTATCAAGAGTAGCACATAGATTAGGATTGTTGCCTAATGAAAAAGCCAATTGGCAAAACGCAAAAGCATTAACTGCCAGGCTAAGCTTAATAAACCCCCAAGACCCTGTACTATACGATTATGCACTGTTTGGTTTAGGTATGGCAGAGAAATTGTAAACCCATAGCAAGCAGATATTGCTCTGCCTTTTTGAAGTAGGGTAGAAAGGGGCTGTTTTTTTATTAATAAAAGACCATCTTTAACAGTTTGCATAAGACACGCTTAGCTGTTATACCCCAATAAATTAATTAACTTGCAGCACAATAAATTCTTATAAATGGATCTGCCTAAGGGTAAGAAAATATATTTTGCTTCCGATTTTCATTTCGGCGTACCCGATAAAGCCAGCAGTATGGATAGGGAACGTAGGGTATGCAAATGGTTAGACGCTATAAAGCATGATGTGTACCGGCTTTATTTAGTAGGCGATATTTTTGATGCTTGGTTAGAGTATAAAAATGTAATACCTAAAGGATATTCCCGATTTTTAGGCAAATTGGCCGAAATGACCGATGCCGGAATACAAGTCGTAGCATTTACCGGTAATCATGATTTATGGATGAGGGACTATTTTCAACAAGAGTTTAATATACCTGTGCACCATGCACCAATAGAGGAAACTTTTAATGGTAAAAAGTTTTTAATTGCACATGGCGATGGACTAGGTCCCGGCGATTATAAATATAAATTGTTAAAGGCAGTTTTACGAAATCCAATCTGCCAATGGTTATATCGCCGCATTCATCCCGATACCGGGGTTGGCATTGCCAGTTTTTTTAGTTACATGGGCCCCAAGCATAAAGACTTTAATACCTCCAAAGCATTTAAAGGCGCCGATAAAGAGTATTTGGTGCAATTTGCGCTAACAACCCTTAAAACAAGGCATATAGATTATTTTGTATTCGGACATAGGCATATTGCCATTGAGTATCCCTTACCTGATAATAGTATGTATGTAAATTTGGGCGACTGGTTGCAATATGACAGCTATGGCGTTTTTGACGGTAATACACTCTCCTTACAGTTTTTTAAATAAAATATATGGAACGTACTATTATATTTATTCGTCATGCCAAATCGGCTTATGCAAATATGGGGCAAAGCGATTTTGATAGACCTTTGAATGAACGTGGCGAGCGTGATGCACCTACTATGGGAAAGCGTTTGGCAGACAAAAAATTACTTCCACATTTAATTTTATCAAGTACAGCAAAGCGAACTACACAAACTGCCAAAAAAATTGCTGCCGAAGTATGCTATGATAAAGATGCAATACAATGGGTAGATAAACTATATCTTGCCTCGCAAGAAATAATTACCGAAATTGTAGAAGCTATAGATGATAAACATTGTATTGTATTTCTTATTGCACACAATCCGGGTATAACCTACATGGTAAATAGCTTAAACCCATGGTTGAAAATTGATAATGTACCCACTTGCGGCATGGTGGCCTGTAGCTTTACAGCAAAGCATTGGAATGATTTTACAAAAACAGATAAAAAAATACTATTTTTCGATTATCCTAAGAATTAATTATGCAGAACGGTAAATCAGCAGCACAAGTAATAAGTATCGTAGAAAAATTATTTGAAGATCATTATGGTCAAAAACCCGATAAAACCGAAGCGCTCCCGGTTTCCGGCAGCGATCGCAGATATTATCGCATATCTAAAGGCGAACTTTCGGCAATAGGAACCTATAATTATAACGTAGCCGAGAATAATTCTTATTTCTACTTTACCGAGTTGTTTCGCAAGCACGAAATTAATGTGGCCGAAGTTTATTTAATAAATAAAGATAGAAGAGCCTATTTACAACAAGATATAGGGAATACTAGCCTCTTCTCTTTACTATTAAAAGATGGTTATACTGAAGATGTAAGAAAATATTATCACAAAAGTTTAGAGCAATTAGCTAAGGTACAATGGGTGGCAGGCCGTGAGGCCGATTATAAGCAATGCTTTGCAGCACACCAATTTAACGAAAAGGCAATTATGTCAGATCTGCTGTACTTTAAATACTATTTTGCCGATTTGCAAGACATCCCATATGACAAAATTTTGCTCATCAGCGAAATGGAATTACTAAGCAAGGACTTAGGCAGGGTGCAGCCACAAATGCTCATGTATCGCGATTTTCAAAGTCGCAATATTATGTTGCACAATAATAAAGTTTACTTTATCGATTTTCAGGGTTGTATGCAAGGTCCTCCTCAATACGACATCGCATCTTTGCTTTGGCAAGCAAGAGCGCAATTACCCGAAGCCTGGAAAGAAGATTTGTTGAATGGCTATATTCGCAGCCTTAATAATTTACCTGTTCCGCGTATGGATGAAATTCATTTTCGTCGCGGTTATTCTCAATTTGTATTATTACGCTTATTACAAGTGTTGGGTGCTTATGGGTTTCGTGGTTTATTGCAGCATAAGGCACATTTTATTAGCAGTATTGGCCCGGCACTTAAAAATTTAGAGTCGTTTTTATCTAATCATCCTCAAATTCCGGCTTACCCCGAAATGCGTTCTCTATTAGAGAAAATTTGCTCTAAGGAAATGCAAGATCGTTATTTTCAAACGCGCCATACAGAAAATCATAAGTTACATGTGCAAATTGCTAGTTTCTCCTACAAAGAAGGTATGCCTAAAGATAAAGGTGCACATGGTGGTGGCTATGTTTTCGATTGTCGTGGTATTTTAAATCCGGGTCGGTATGCCGCATATAAATACCTGAATGGTAAAGATGAAATTGTAAAACAATTTTTAGAGCGCGAAAGTAATATGCCCGAATTTATGGACCATGTTTATGGCTTAGTTTCGCTTAATGTTGAAGATTATCTTTCTCGAGGCTTTGAGCAATTTAGTGTCGCATTTGGCTGCACCGGCGGCCAGCATAGGTCGGTTTATGCCGCCGAACAATTGGCAAAATATTTGGTTAATCGCTATAATGTAAATTTTACGCTTACCCATTTAAACGAAAAAAAATGGGTTACCGGCCCCGACGAATCGGTAGGAAGCTAAACAATAAAATTGTTGTACATGAAATAGACCAAGCATTTGAAATATTTTCCCAAAAATGAAAATATTTTATATGCCTATTGCCTTTATCGATGTATGTAGCCTAAATTAATTAAGTATTTTTGTTCAAAATTATCAATACCATGTTGAAGACCGGCAATACCATAGTAAGTATTTATACCGAAATGACCCCCAACCCAGAGACTATGAAGTTTGTGGCTAACAAATTATTATATCCCGGCAAAAGCATCGATTTCCCAGATGAAACCTCTGCTGCTCCTTCTCCCTTGGCTAAAGAATTGTTTGCTTTCCCTTTTATAAAAAGTGTTTTTATAGCTAGTAACTTTGTAACGCTTACCAAAACTCAAGATACGCTGTGGGATGATGTAATCCCATCTGTACGCGAATTTCTGAAGCAATATTTAGAAGAAGGTAAAGTAGTTGTAAACGAAGAATTAGTGCCTGCAAAAAAGGAATTTAATTTGGTAAATGGCGACGATAGCGATGTTGTGGTTCGCATTAAAGAATTATTGGAAAATTATGTAAAACCGGCCGTTGAAATGGATGGTGGGGCAATTAGTTTTAAGGGCTTTGATGATGGTGTTGTAAAGCTTATGTTGCAAGGGTCGTGCTCAGGTTGCCCATCATCTATGATTACTTTAAAAGCCGGTATTGAAGGTATGATGAAGCGTATGATTCCTGAAGTGAAAGAAGTTGTAGCAGAGGCAGAATGATATTTACATATATAAATTATAAACCAAGGGAGTATCTAAATTAGCTCCCTTTTATATACTCTAAAAAAGCCGCTCTCAATTGGGAGCGGCTTTTTTAGAGTATATATTCGTTAAGTCTTACCTTCTTTGTGCAGGCTCATTTCTTGGTGGCGCTTGCCTTTCAGGTCTTGCCTGTTGTGCAGGTGGGTTAAAACGCTGCGGCTGTTGTTGTGCAGGTGGGTTAAAACGCTGCGGTTGCGGTTGTGCAGGTGGGTTATAACGTTGTGGCTGCTGTTGTGCAGGTACTACATTATTCTGGTTATTGTATTGCGGTACATGCTCGCCTCCTTGTGGCCTGCTATTGTTATTATAATTAGGGGCCTCAATGGGTCTTACAGGTTGTATTGGCTGCACCGGCGGGGTAACATGCTCATCTGTTTGTATATTATGTCTTGGTGCTACCTCTTTTTTAATAGGGGCAATGGGTAATGTATTTACATCTTGCCTTATGGGTGTAACACTAGGCCTAATATTATTGTTATTATTAACCTCATTTCTAAAAGTGGGTCTAATATTAGTAAACCCGGTTTCCCTAGGTTTTCCCACATTCTCAGGTGCTTTTATAACATTTCTTGGCGCAGGTCTACTACCATTAAATCCACTTTCTTTTAATTGCAAGGGGTGATACATTCTTAATTCGTTGCCAGTTACACTTGTACTAGTGCGTGATGGAGAGCTACGTAAATGATAAATAGGTACTTGCCTGCCCGTAATTCTATGTACTTCAGTAGAACGTGGACCAATAACATAGGTTACATTATTATTAACATAGGTATTATTAATAAAGCTGGTATTTCTAATAATAGTGCCGTTTTCTCTTGGGCCATACCAATATCTGTAATAGTGGCGCTCATATAAATAGGCGGGTGCTAAAAATATCCACCAATCATCCGGACAATTATAATAGCCAAAATTGGCACCAAATTCAAAACCCGGACCTAATGGCGCCCAACCATAATAGCCACCGCCATAACGCCAGCCTACCCAAGCAGGACCCCAAGTATGACCCGGAATCCAAACCCAACCATAATAGGGGTTATATGTCCAACGACCGTAGTGAAACGCCGCCCAGCCCCATGGGTAATCAGATACCCAAGTATTACCATATTCAGTCATTACCCAATGGCCTCTGCTATAATAGGGCCTGAAATCATTTTCAACTTCAGGAACCCACACATACCCATATTGCGGGTCTTGAATCCATTGGCCATATTGAGAAAGATCATCATAAAATGTTTGGGTATTAGGTTCACCGTCACCGTATACATTATCCTGATTATACTGTGCATGCGTTACAGTGCTATTAACTAGCATGAAAATCATTGCTGTTAAAGAGCAAATGGTCTTTAAACTCAAACGTATTGTTTTCATTTTATTATAATGCTTTAAGCTTTAATTGGTATAGTGCAAATTAGGCTACATATATAGCCAATAAAATGTTAATTGATTTTACCGCTTATACCAAGTCAATAAACCGTAAAATTACAATTTACAAAGCAACTTATTGATAATTTATTGAAATACTAATCCTATACAATAAAGAATGAGTACGAAAAACTTGTAAAAAAACGAGAAAATAATATCTTTACGTATAAATACGCCCAATATGAATCGGTTTGTAAAATCATTATTACTAGTTACTTCTTGTGGAATACTATTTAGCGCTTGTAAAAAAGCAACTGTAGATACATCCGAACCTAGTGGTAAAATGGATGCTATAATCACTGCTAATAAGTGGGTAAATGGCAATCAGTGGTCATCAACCGGAGCATCTTGCATAGGCTATATGGGCCAAACACCATATGGCTATACCAAAACATTAATTGTTGCAGCTACCAAAACATCAGGTACAGCCTTAAATGGCGCAGTTGTACTTACTATCGATAATTATAAAGATACGGCAACTGCCTTTTACATAGACAATGTAAACAATTTGGCTACCTATTTAGAAATAAATGGTAGCGATACTATTGCTCACCCGGCATCTTCAGGAATAATAAATATTACATCGGGTACAGCAACTACCGCATACGGCTATTTTAATTTTACTACTACCGATAATATTCTAGTAAACAACGGCATATTTAATGTAAATATTAATTCCAAATAGCGTTAAGTTTTTTTATTTACTGTATTTAATACTATCACTATGAAGAATTGTTGGGCTATAGCAGCCTTACTTGTTGTTGCTGTATTTTTTGGTGCATGCTCTAAAAGCAATTCTAGTCCGGCAACTATTACTTATGCATTTAAAGTTACTATAAATGGTATGTTGTGGAATTCAAATGCAATTTATGCAAATACTGCATGGTCAGGAAATAGCGATACCACATTGTTTATAACAGGAAAAGATACCATTAGTGGTAAACAGATTACAATAGGTCTAAAACCTTATAAGGGCAAAACAGGTACCTTTATTTTAAACGATACTTCCGCTTCTAGTGTTTATATCGATTCCAACAGCACTACATTAGGAATGGCTCGTTACGGGCAAATTACACTGTCAGCCATTAATAGTAACAATATACAGGGAACTTTTAACTTTACTTGTTACGATTCTTCAAAATATACAATAGGTAGCTTTACAGTTCCGGGAGGGTTTTAATATTTAATATGGAATGGCAGATAGCAGATAATGCGCTTTACAGGAAATTTGTTTTTAGGGATTTTTCCGAAGCTTTTGCATTTATGACCCGTGTAGCTTTTATATGCGAAAAGCAAGACCATCATCCCACTTGGAAAAATACTTGGAATACAGTAGAAATTTGGCTTAATACCCATAGTGCAGGTAATACTGTTACGCAAAACGACTATACTTTGGCGCAAGCTATTAATACTTTGATATAGCCTTTTGTTTTTAAGGCAGCGATTCAGTAATATTAAACTTTTAATTATTATTTTTCTATTTTTGCAATTAACCGGATGGTTTTTCAAAAGTAAATATGCAAATTTTTGTTGTAAGCCTTAAACGTGCCAAAGAAAGAAGAAATAGGCTAATAGGCCATTTTAAAGAAAGGCAACTTGAATATGATTTAGTTGATGCAGTTGATGGCTTGCAGCTTACCCAAAGCGAGCTGGATGCTTATTGCGATATGGAGGTGGTAAGAAAACATCCTAATTGGCTAACCAAAGGCATGATTGGCGCCTGCCTATCTCATTACAATATTTATAAAAAAATTATTGAACAAAATTTGCCTTATGCATGCATTATAGAAGATGATGTGGAGGTAGATGAAAATTTTAAAAGCCTTCTTGCTATTCTTGAAAAAGATATTTTAGAACGAAAATTCATAATGGCCCATTATACCTCTTGGCAAAATATAGAGCTTAAAAAGGTAAAAGATTTAAATGCATCTTATGGTCTGTATGATATGCAAGTTCTGGAAGGGGTAAATTCAGCTGCTTGCTATATTATAAGTAATGAAGTTTGTAAAAAACTTATTAATCTTATACTGCCTATAAAGCAAGGTCCCGATAGTTGGACAGAATTTGCAAAAAAAGGGACAATAAATCATATTTATGCAATATACCCCAAACCTGTAAACATCATTTATGCTAAGAGTACAATCGATTATATTCCTAAAGGCTCACTAAAATCTATAATTTCAAATGTAATTAACGATTATAAAATATTCCCATTTTTTCAACTGCTAAAGTATCGAAGAAAACTACTTAACAATAAAATTAATCGCATTAAAGTAATTAGCTAATTCCCTCAACCATCATTATTGTTTTTAATTATATAGCACACCGAAAATATAAATAAACCCACCACTAATCATTTAGCCAATTAGGCTAATAGCTTACATTTGTTTACCGTGTAATTGTACGGCTACAATGAAGGCTCAAAAAAAATCAGTCAAAAAAGAAGGTTTAAATAACACTACTCCAATTTTGGCAAGTAACACCATCCATATTAAGGGGGCTAGAATGCATAACCTTAAAAATGTAGATGTAAGTATCCCTCGTAATAAATTGGTAGTAGTAACAGGTGTAAGTGGTAGTGGTAAATCATCTCTTACTATGGATACGCTTTTTGCCGAGGGCCAAAGGCGATACGCCGAAAGTTTAAGTGCATACGCCAGGCAGTTTCTAATGCGTATGGATAAGCCTGATGTGGATTATATTCATGGTATTTGTCCCGCTATAGCTATCGAACAAAAGGTAACTACAAGAACGCCCCGTAGCACTGTTGGTAGTATGACGGAGATTTACGATTATCTACGCTTATTGTTTGCTCGCATTGGCCGAACCTTTTCTCCAATCAGTAATACCGAGGTGAAAAAAGATACAGTTGCAGATGTAGTAAATTTTATAAAAAACTTACCCAATGCCTGCAAAGTACAATTAATTGTTCCGCTGCAAACTCGCTTTGGCCGCAGTCTTACAGAAGAGCTGAGTATTTTAATGCAAAAGGGCTTTTCTCGTATTTATGCTAAATCAGCCGGCAATAAGCCTATAAGAATTGAAGAGGTTTTAAATGGTGAGCAAGGTATGCCCAAAGGCCCAATATTTTTGCTGATAGATAGAATTGTTGTTAAGGAATTTAACGAAGATGATTTGCACCGGTTGGCAGATAGTATACAAACTGCATTTTATGAAAGCGATGGTGATTGCATGCTGGAAATTGATAACGAAAAAGAGAGGCATTTTAGCAGCAGATTCGAAGCAGATGGAATGACTTTTGAAGAACCGACACCTAATTTATTTTCATTTAATAATCCATATGGTGCCTGTCCACAATGCGAAGGCTTTGGCCAAGTTTTGGGTATTGATGCAGACTTAGTAATTCCGGATAAAAGGTTAAGCGTGTATGAAGGTGCGGTGGCTTGTTGGAAGGGAGATAAAATGGCAGAATGGAAAAATAATTTCATTAAAAAAGCCGCTAAATTCAATTTCCCGATTCATAAACCTATTATAGACTTAAATGAAAGTGAATTAGAATTACTTTGGCAAGGCAATAGCAATATACAAGGCATAAACGATTTTTTTAGTATGGTGGAGCAGAACCTATATAAAGTGCAATATAGGGTTATGCAGGCTCGTTATCGCGGTCGCACCACTTGTCCTTCTTGCAATGGTAGCAGATTACGTAAAGAAGCACTTTATGTAAAGGTGCAACAAACTAATATTGCACAACTGATGCATATGCCCGCTTCTAATTTGCAGCAATGGTTTAAATCGCTGCATCTCTCTACTCACGAAACTAATATTGCTAAGCGTATATTAATTGAAATTGAGCAGCGTATGCAAACGCTCCTCAACGTAGGCTTGGGTTACCTTACGCTAAGTCGCTTAGCAAATACATTAAGTGGCGGCGAAAGTCAGCGTATACAACTTACAAAATTCTTAGGAAGCAATTTAACCGACTCATTATATATTTTAGACGAACCAAGTATTGGCCTGCATCCCAGAGATACTGAACGATTGATTGGAGTTCTAAAAAAATTACGAGATTTAGGCAATACGGTTGTGGTTGTAGAGCACGATGAAATGATGATGCGCGAAGCTGACCATATAATTGATATGGGCCCCCTAGCCAGCCATTTAGGTGGGGAGGTAGTTGCAGAAGGTTCTTATGCTCAAATAATTAAGAATAAGCACAGCCTTACCAGTAAGTATTTATCAGGTGCCATGAAAATTGAAAGTCCCCTTATAAAACGTAAATCAAACGGCACTATAAGGTTAGAAGGATGTAGGCAACATAATTTAAAGAATATAAATGTAGATTTTCCACTAAATGTGCTCTGTGTTGTTACGGGTGTAAGTGGTTCGGGTAAAACTACTTTAGTAAAACAAACGCTATACCCTGCATTGCTTAAACATTATGGCTTGGGCAACGATAAAGCAGGCCTACATCGCTTTTTAGGCGGCGATTTAGCTAATTTAATTCATGTCGAGCTCGTAGATCAAAACCCTATAGGTAAATCATCTAGAAGCAATCCCGTAACCTATGTAAAGGCTTACGATGAAATAAGAAAGTTATATGCTAAACAGGCGCTTTCTAAAATTCGTGGTTTTGCCGAAAAACATTTTTCTTTTAATACTGATGGCGGCCGTTGCGATACCTGTAAAGGTGAAGGAGAAGTGGTTGTGGAAATGCAATTTTTAGCAGATGTACATTTGCTTTGTGAAAGTTGTAAAGGCAAAAGGTTTAAAGATGAAGTATTGGAGGTGCGCTATAACAATAAAAGCATTTTTGATGTATTAGAGATGAGTGTGGATGAGGCTATTGCTTTTTTTGCAAACGAAAAACGATTAGCCGAAGCCTTGATGCCCTTAAGTGATGTAGGTCTTGGTTATATTAAATTGGGCCAAAGCAGCGATACACTAAGTGGTGGTGAGGCACAACGTGTAAAATTAGCTTCATTTTTAGGCAAGGGCAAAGTTAAAGCCAACGAAAAAATACTTTTTGTGTTTGATGAGCCTACAACCGGACTGCATATGCATGATATTAAAAAGCTTTTGGGCTCCTTTGACGCACTCATTGATCAAGGCCACTCAATTATAGTAATAGAACATAATACAGATGTTATAAAAGCTGCAGATTGGGTTATAGATCTTGGCCCCGAGGGCGGCGAAGCAGGCGGACACTTATTATACACCGGCCCGGTGGCAGGCTTATACAAAATAAAAGAGAGCTACACGGCACAATACCTGTAGCTCTCCTTAAATAGCCTTAAGCAATATTATTTTTTTGCAGGTGGGGTATCGTCATCATCATCTTCGCTTTCTTTAATGTGTCTGCGCAAGTCTGCTCCTGGTTCATGATGAGTATGTGACTTGTGATGAATTTTAAAATTATCCGTTATGCCTAAATTAAATTGTTGTGCAAAGGTTACATTAATGTGGCTCTCGGTATAATGAGTGCTATTAAGGTCTTGACTCAATGTGGTATAGTTAATACCACCAAAATCAAAAATAAGAGAAATACCTTTGTAGATATGTGCACCAAATCCGGGTATTAGTGCTACCTGCATACCATTACTGGTTGCCTTAGCATCTTCGTATAAATTTGTAACGGTATTGTAATTGGCATTAGAATAGGTTTGTGATCCTGCTAAATAACTCATATTCAATTGGCCATAGAAAAAGAAAATATTACTCAAGTTATGGTTGTAACGAGCAAACGCACCTAGGCTCCAATTGTACATACTTTTAGGTGTACTGCCATAAAGGTAATAACCCAATGAGCTATTATTATACAATGGATAATAATAGTAATTAGTATTGTTATTAGTTGTGTTGTTATAAGAGCCTTGTATACCCACGGCTAGGTTATCGGTAAATTGGTATCCAATACCCGGATTAACAGACCAATTGATGGAATTATTAGTTGAATTGCTAGGTAAATTATTATTACTGGAATTATTGCTATATCCTGCAGTACCATATACAAACCAAGTATTGCTTTGGGCAATTAAGTTACCGGCAACTAATAGCAACAATATAAAAAGGCTAATTTTTTTCATGCTTAAGAATTATTTAATACACAAATATAAAAGCAAAAGCCTTTACTAGTTAGTATATCAATAAAAAAGCCCCTGAAAAGGGGCTTTTTTATGAAAAAAATTGAAATTTCTTATTCATCTTCTTTAGATGCTTTTACACCACGAAGGTCAGAACCTGGTTCATGACTGCCATGGTGATGCATACCACCGAAGTTTTTAGATATACCTACACCAAGTACTTTGCCAAAGGAAAAATCCATGGTACTAATAGCAGAACCGCCATCTGGAGTAGTGCTGCTATAACTTAAGCTACCTAAAGATAGGTTAAGGCCATAACCTTTACCTAAATTAATGCCCAATGCAGGAGTAATACCGGCACCAAAACCTGTTGCCTTTAAATCAGCTGCATGGTCTCCCGGAGTGCGGTAAGAACCCATGTAATTAACATCTAACTGCGCATAGCAGTAAAAAAGTTTAGAAATTGTATGTGTGTAACGAACAAAAGGACCAAAATGGTAATAATTCATTACAGTGTCATGACCGGTGCCATTTTGGTTTTGTGCCCATGATACGTTAACACCTACAGTCCAATTGGTATTAAATTGATAACCAACACCCGGAGTTAAAGACCAGTCCGTACGTGCCCACTGATTGTCGGCAGTAACACTTGTATTGCCATACAACAACACGCTATTAGATTGGGCGTTAGCCGCAATCATGCTGCAGGTGGCAACTAAGGCTAATAATATTTTTTTCATTTTTTATGCAATTAATTTAATGATCAAGATTGTTTAAAATGCGCTTTTACAAATCGAGCTTATTCGTCGTCTTTGTCTTTTTTAGCAGCTTTTTTACCTTTTTTAGGTGCATCTTCATCATTACCTGCTTCTTCTTTTCCTTTTTTGCAGCTCTTGTGGCAGCAACCAAAGTTTTTAGACAAACCTACGCGCACCGCTTGACCAAAAGTGAAATTCAATGTATTGCTAGCAGTACCACCTGTTGGGGTCGAAGACATATAGCCTAATCCACCCATGTTAAAGTTTACAGCATAGCCATGTCCTACCTTAATACCAACTGCTGGGGTAAGCATAACGCCAAAACCGGTTGAAATATCATTGCCGTTATTAGAAACTTTATTATAGGCAACATCAACTTGACCATAGCAATAAAAAACATCGCCCATGTCATGAGAATATCTGGCAAATAAACCTAAACCTAAATTTGCAGTTTGTGCAGTATCCTGTCCGTAGTTAAGGGCTATACCGGCAGTCCAATTTTTGTTCAATTGGTAACCTACACCCGGATTAATAGCATACATAGCATTGGAAACCGTGCTTACTTTGTTGTAAGAAAGGTCACCATAAAGAAGGATTGAACCGCATTGTGCACTTACTGAGCTTACAGAAGCAGCAGCGATTAACGCAAGAAATAATTTTTTCATAAAGTACGATTGTGTGTGATTTGCCCACAAATATATAAGCAATTATGAAAAAACCATAACATAAATTATGTATTTCTTAAATATTGCTCAAAAAAATTGCAGAATTCTCTAAGAATCTAATAAAATCAAGGCTTTGGCAGTTTAATAAAGCAAAAAATAAAAGAAGAGTAATCTATTTTTTAGCTGTCCTGCTTAAACCAAGTGCTATACATTAAATAGTTATTGGCTATACGCTCAACTTCTCCTTTTTGCAATTCAGGGCTAATATCCTTTACTTTTTTGGCCGGTACACCGGCATAAATGCTACCCTCAGGAACTACTGTACCTTCTAATAAAACAGCGCCGGCAGCTATAATCGTATTACTGCCAATTACACAATTATCCATAACAATTGCACCCATGCCTATTAAAACATTGTCATGTATGGTGCAGCCATGTACTATGGCGTTATGACCAATGGAAACATTGTTACCAATTACCGTTTTGGTTTTTTGATAGGTACAATGTATACAGGCGCCATCCTGAACATTTACTTTATTGCCCAAGGTAATGCTATTTACATCCCCTCTTATTACTGCATTAAACCAAATGCTACATGCTGCTCCCATTACAACATCACCAACAATAGTAGCATTGGGTGCCACAAAACAATTGTCGGGTATTTGGGGTAAAATACCTTTAACAGGCAAAATTAAAGCCATGGTAATGCTTTTATTTAAATAAGTTGTATTTAATAATGCAATATAATGCTCTAAAGGCATCCTTCCATCCTATTTTCTTTCCTTCCTCATAGGTACGACCATAATAAGAAATACCAACTTCATATATCCTAATTTTAGGAATGCGCGATATTTTTGCAGTTACTTCCGGCTCAAATCCAAATCGTTTTTCTTCAAGTTGAATGCCTTGTATGATATCGCGCTTAAATAGTTTATAACAAGTCTCCATGTCTGTAAGGTTCAAGTTAGTAAACATATTAGAGGCTAAGGTAAGCCAACTATTGCCTATAGAATGCCAAAAGAATAAAATTCGATGGGGCTTTCCTCCCATAAATCTCGATCCGTAAACTACATCTGCAAATCCTTTAATTACTGGCTTTAATAAAATATTGTATTCTTCCGGGTCATATTCCAAATCTGCATCTTGTATTATAATCCAATCGCCGGTAGCGCATTTAATGCCGGTATGCAATGCCGCACCTTTTCCTTGGTTTACTTCGTGTTTATAATAACTTATTGGCAGTTCCGGATAGTTGGCCTTATAATCTAATATAGAAACTTCTGTATTATCTTTCGAGCAGTCGTTAACAATTATCACCTCCTTCTCAATATCTTCCAAAAGCTGCACTTCCTTAATTTTATTAAGAATGTGGTGTATCGTGGCCCCTTCGTTATATGCCGGGATTACAATGGATAATTTGCTCATATTATTCATCAAAAGTAAAAATTCAAAATCAAAAAGCAGAATCTTATTGTATTTTTGGTTTAGGATTGCAATGATTATTGATTTTTGCCCTTAGCTTACAATTTTAAGTTTAATTTATTGTTACCTTATGCATGCGTATTTAAATCTTCTGCAACATATTTTAGATAATGGCGTAGCCAAATCAGATCGAACCGGCACCGGAACTTTAAGCTGCTTCGGATATCAAATGCGATTTGATTTGCAAAAGGGATTCCCATTGCTCACAACAAAAAAATTACATCTTAAATCAATTATTTACGAATTGCTATGGTTTTTAAATGGCGATACCAATATTAAATATTTAAATGAGCATGGTGTAAAAATTTGGGATGAATGGGCAGATAAGGATGGTAATCTAGGACCAGTATATGGCCACCAATGGCGAAGTTGGACTGCCCCCGATGGAAAAACCTACGACCAAATTAAAGATGTATTACACCAACTAAAAACTAACCCCGATAGCAGGCGTATGATTGTTAATGCGTGGAATGTGGCAGATTTACCCAAAATGGCCCTAAGCCCTTGCCATGCATTGTTTCAGTTTTATGTGGCTAATGGCAAACTTAGCTGCCAGCTTTACCAACGCAGTGCCGATGTTTTTTTAGGTGTGCCTTTTAATATTGCATCCTACGCTTTGCTAACCATGATGATAGCACAAGTTAGCGGACTTCAAGCAGGTGAATTTGTACATACTTTTGGCGATGTACATTTATATAATAACCACATAGAGCAAGCAAAACTACAATTAAGTCGCACGCCTTTTGCTTTACCTCAAATCAAAATAAATCCCGAGGTAAACGATTTGTTCTCCTTTAAATTCGAGGATTTTACTTTGGAAAATTATCAAAGCCACCCTCATATTAAAGCTCCGGTAGCCGTATAGTTAATGTTGTGCAATAATAAATAATAGCTTCATGACCATATCCTTAATAGTCGCACTGTCTCAAAATAAAGCAATTGGTATAAATAATAACCTGCCATGGCATTTACCTGCCGACCTTAAGTTTTTTAAACGCACTACATTGGGTAAACCCGTAATTATGGGGCGTAAAACTTTCGATTCTCTTGGAAAAGCCTTGCCTGGCCGCACTAATATTGTGGTGTCCGCAAATAAAGATTTGCAATTACCCGAAGGGGTAATTCTGGCGCATAGCCTTACCGAAGCAATAAATAGGTTGCAGCATGAAGGGGCAGATGAAATATTTATAATTGGTGGCGCACAATTATTTGCACTTGCGCTCCCTATAGCCGATAGGCTTTACCTAACACAAGTTCATACTATAATTACCAATGCAGATGTGTTTTTCCCGGATTTTGATCATAGCCATTGGAAACTGGTATGGGAAGAAAAGCATATTGCCGATGAACAACACGCACATGCATTTACATTTCAACAACTTGAAAGAATTAGTTTGTGATAGCATTTGAGCTAAGTGCCAAGTTTAAATATAGAATTAAGGCTAAAAACAGACATGGGTTACACTCTCCATTTGTTTACCGTCTTATGGATGAAGTCCTGCTAAATAAAAATAGCAACATACCATTATCAATTCCACAAGAACTTAATGCTTTAACCTCAGCATATAGAATTTTGGCCGCTAAAATTATTCAACATTGTAAAAATAACATCGCGAATTATCCCATTTCACCTCAGTGCATGGTAACAACTACTGCCAATTTCTTGGCGCAAATGCCAACAGTTTTCAATCCACAGCAAATCATTATATTGCAAAATCTGCATAATACCCCCACCAACCAAAAAGCATGGCAACAAATTATTGCCATGCCTAACATAAAATTAAGTATCGATTTATATGGTATAGGTGTGCTGCTTTTTTGCGATTCCTTTATAGAAAAACAGCACTTTGTTTTGCAACGTTATCTATAGCTATTGCCCATCAATAAAATCATCAGCCTGCTTTTGCTGCATGCCCAAAAAGTTATCTACCATACCGCTCATCATAGGCGGCAGTTTGGCTTTTATATATTCTTGTATAGTTTGCAGCGTTTTAAGTGCCTGTTCATCATTAATACCTGCATTTGCTTTTATAAGTTCTATAAGGTCTTGCATAAATAAATGTTTTGGGCAAATTAAGCCGCTTTTAAATAACTCAATTTTGTATGGTCTAACATGTGGCGTGCATAGTCGGCACTCAAATGAAATACATCACTTTTCTTTTCAGATGGTAGGTCAAACATCGCATCTGTTAGTATCATTTCGCAAATAGCACGTAAGCCGCGTCCGCCTAATTTATATTGTATCGCTTTCTCCACCATATAGTCAAGCGCATCATCATCCACCTTCAATGTAATGCCTTCGTATTCAAATAATTTTGTGTATTGCTTAATCAGTGCATTTTTCGGTTCGGTTAAAATGCGTTTTAAAGCAGATGCATCAAGTGGATTTAAATAGGTAACAATGGGTAAGCGACCCAATAATTCCGGTATCAAACCAAAGCTTCTTAGGTCTTGTGCATTTATATATTGCAACATATTGGCCCTATCTAAGTCTTTGGTTGATTTTATGGCGTTATAACCTATTGCGCTGGTTTGCACTCGGCGCGTTATCATACCGTCAATACCTTCAAATGCTCCCCCACATATAAATAGTATGTTTTGTGTATTTACTTTTACCATCTTTTGCTCGGGGTGTTTGCGACCACCTTGCGGAGGTACCAAAACTTCCGAACCTTCTAACAATTTCAATAAGGCTTGTTGTACACCCTCCCCACTCACATCTCGGGTTATAGATGGGTTATCGCTTTTACGACCAATCTTATCTATCTCATCAATATATACAATGCCGCGTTCTGCAGCAGGAACATCATAATTGCTCACTTGTAGCAAACGACTTAATATGCTCTCCACATCCTCACCTACATAACCTGCTTGCGTAAATACAGTCGCATCCACAATAGCAAAAGGTACTTGTAATAGGCGGGCAATAGTTTTTGCCAATAAGGTTTTACCTGTACCGGTTTCCCCTACCATAATGATGTTTGATTTTTCAATCTCTACATCTTCTTGTGCAGGCTGCATCAGTCTTTTATAGTGGTTGTATATAGCTACCGATAATAGTTTCTTAGCGCTATCCTGCCCAATTACATACTGATCCAAAAAACTTTTTATTTCTCTGGGCTTAAATATCTTTTGAGTGTCAAAACTTGGCTTTTTAGGCTCTTTTTCTTTTGCTACAGGGCTTTGTGCATCTTGCAATAAACCATGTGCATTTTCTATGCATTGGTCACATATATTACCCTTTATGCCGGTAAATAAAATATTTACTTCACTTTCTGCACGTTCGCAAAAGGAACATTTTCTTTCGTTGGTCTTGGCCATTACTTGCTGGTTTCGGTGCTATTAAACCGCAAAAGTAAGGAAATATTGCCTACGCACAGTTCATTTGGCCTAAGCCTTTATCAGCAACTATTTAAATGGGTAGCCTCAATTGATGATTACTAAATATGCAATAGCCGCTAAATGTTTACTTAGCTTTAAGTTGATGTGTGTTTAATTAATACTATAGCCTGTAAAGCCCCTAACAATTATTTTGTTAATAAGGAATTCTGCTAGTTACCAGCCAATATGTTCTCAGCGCAGCTACTGTTTTTATTAACCCTTCAAAGCTGCTTGGTTTAGTAATATAAGAATTCGCACCCATTTCGTAGCAGCGGCGCATTTCCATTTCGTTATTGGTAGTACTAAAAACTATAACAGGTATTTTTTTAAAAATGGTACTTTGTTTTATTTCCTTCAATACCTCTCGACCATCTTTTTTAGGCATGTTCAAATCCAATAAAATTAAGCTAGGCCAGTCTTTACCCGAATCTTTTTCTTGTAAACCCTCTAAAAATTCAAGGGCCTTAATCCCATTTTCTACAAAATACAAGGTATCATTAAACCCATTCTCCTTAAATGCCGCCTCCAGTAAATACCTATCATCGGCATCATCTTCAGCTATTAATATGCTTATTTCAGTTGTATTTCTGGTCATATACTATCCAATAAAAGTACGCTAAATTCATATTGCCACTTTAATATCTTCATGATTGTAGCAGCACGCTTACAGTTTCTAAAACTTTTTTTATGGTGTTAAACACAATGCAGTTAGGCGTTTCAGCGTTTTTAAGCTTTTCATTTTTTAAAATTGTATCCACAAAATTTGGTTAAGATAATTAGATTCATACCTTTGCACTCCCGTTACAAAAATGGGGCAGTTACAAAGCAGTTCTTAGATAGGTTGAAGGGTGTAAAATAAGGCTTGAAAAAAGTTTTAAAAAGATTTTGCAGGTTGAAGAAAAGGCATTAACTTTGCGCTCCCGTTTTAGGGTTGCAGATAACGGGTTAGTAACAAAAAGTTCTTTAAGAAATAACAT
>TBL_comb48_EPIDRAFT_1000593_pt1 | contig 28068 bp, 33 predicted proteins | sample TroBogEpilimnion_37_FD_10681 | JGI IMG/M metagenome (IMG submission 10681) | reverse complement strand
TTAAATGAGTAGAGTTTGCCCAGCTGGTCTTGGTTATTTGGAGCTTCCTGCTCCTGTTTTTGTGCTAAAATAGCCATTTTCTTTATTGTTAGTTAGTTTAAATTCAAAACTTTTTGACCTAACCAACGACAAACGGCTTGACTAATAGATAATACTCTATTATCCTAAGACCAATCGTTGCTGGTTTAGTTGTTATTAGTTAAAAAAGCACGGTTGACGTATCGTTAGATACATCTGAGTGTTTAGAAAAGTTTTATAAAAGACCGCCAAGAATTTTAATAAAAGACTTTTCTCTGTGTGTTTTGTTATTCTATAATTTTCCTTTTAAAAGATACCTCCAATAAACTTAATTTATCAAAATTCTCATCCGAGAATATAATCACAATATTATCCTAAAACTTAAAATCAAGCTTTACAAGGGTAGCCTAATGGTTACTGAAGAGATTGTCAATTTACTTTTTTGATTTATATTTTTATGACTTGGGGAAAATAATTTTATGAGCGAATTATTTAACGCTATAGACACTACTGGTCTTTTATCTAAGAGTCAGAAAACAATAATTAAATACATCCTTTCTTTTGATTCAAGTAAGGGGTTAACTGCTAATTCAATCCAGAATTACACAAAATCGTCAAAACAAGCAGTTAATACTAACCTTAACCTTCTTATTAAGAGAGGTTTTTTGTACCGAAAAAAAGACAGAATTTATTTGTATTATTGTAATGACAAAAAAATACAAGAGATAGTAGAAGAGTATAAGCAATCTTTAAAATAAGACTTTTTATATAACTTTTTTATTGACTTCTATTTTTTCTACTATATACTTATCTTAAGTAAGGCATAAAAAAACGCCTTAAGGCTCACAGCTTAAGACGTTTTTATGTAATACTTGTTGAGAATATTTTAACCTTCAAAAATCTAAATATTCTCAACTTTATCAACTCAACCTTTAACAGGAGAATTATATGCATAATAGCAACAATTCCGCCTTAAGTAAAGATACAATCTTTGGGGCATCAAATCACACCAATATTAATTTCACATTAAACAATTCATCAGTTCTAGAGGAAATCAGCGTTTCTAAGGCTAAAGAAGCGTTAAAGAAAATGCTACTACCTACAAAAGAAGCGGTACAAGTATTTTCTAATCTTGAGCAATTAAGAGAAGCGGTAAAACTTAACAATGAGCGTCAAGCCACCGAATTACCTGAGAATATAAAGGAAACTCCTAAGTTTCATGAAGTTAAAAGCGAGAGTGTAGAGCTATCTGATTCTGCTAAGGAAACTTTTGCAAGGATCGGAGCAAGGGCAAGAGAAGCTTTCATAGAAGATCAGATAGAGCGGGCTATTGCTTATAATATCCCTTATGAGCGTTATAGTGATGATTACTATAGGCTTATGCAGGATATTGACCAGTATGAGTTTCTACTTGAGAAAGCTGAAGACCTTGGAATTTATTTTGATACTAGCGAATATGACCCTGTGGCTTTAGAGCAAGAAATCGAAGCCTACAGAGAAAGTGAAAGAAGAAGTAATAACCTGATGCATAGCGATTACTTTTATTCTGGGAGGGTAGCCCTATGACCCAGCAGAATAAAGGTACAAAAGGAAAGCAGAAGTTCAAGGCAATATTTAGCCATTACGTTGCTGTTAAATACGAGCCTCATTATGTTTTTACTACTGAGAAGGCACTTTTAGTTAAATGTAACGATTACCCCGACATGATCGGGGAATTGAATGCATATGAGAGAGTAAGCCTTACTGCTGAAATTCAGGAAACGTGCAAAGCCGGCGTGATACTAAAGAACGTAGAATGGAGGCCGGCAAATGAGTAATAAAGAACAATGGCTTTTAGAGCGTAAAGTTTATTTGGGTGGGTCTGAAATTGCCCCTATCATGGGGTTGTCTCCATGGTGTACGCCTTTAGATGTCTACAGAGACAAGATGAACCCTGCTGTTATTTATGAGGAGGAAAGCGAAGATTTAAAACGAGGTGTTAGAGTTGAGAAGTATATATTGCAGGAATACAGCGAAGTAAATAACTGCTCCCTTAAAACTAACCTACCGCCTTTTATCCATCCAGAATATCCGTTTATGCGGGGTAATATAGATGCCAAAGTTGTCGGTGAAAATGTAATAGTTGAGGCTAAGTCTACGAAATGCCCGATTGCCAAGTGGGAAGAGGGAATACCCGAGTATTATAGAACACAGGTTGCATATTACGCTATGCTATCAAATGCCGATAGGGTAGACGTTCCCGTGTTATTCAGTAATTGGCAATATGCCTGTTTTACTTACTGGCGGGACTATGAATATGAGGCTCGTATAAAAGAAGCCGTTATAGATTTCTGGAACAATCACATTGTAGCAGGTATTCCGCCTGAGCCGTCAACCCCTGCTGAGTTATATGAAGTTTATCCTAAGTTAGAGACTGCCAAAACAATCAAAGCTGATAGTGATATTAGGGAAAAGATTAACATATGGCAGGAAACTGCAATGAAACGTAAAGAACTTGAGAAACGAGAAGAAAAGCTAAAAATTGAAATCCAAAGTTTTATGGGGGATGCAGGTATTCTTGATGCGGGGTTCTGCAAAGTAGCCTTAAAAGAGCGAACTGCTACCAGACTTGATACCGGTGCATTAAAAGAAGCGATGCCCCAGCTTTACAAGGAATACTCAAACGATAATACATATAGAATTCTGCAAATTATAGGAGGGTAAGAAATGAGTGCAACTATGCCAAACGGAAGTTATCAAAGCGAGGAATTACATCAATCGGCAATATCGGTTTATGAAGTAGAAACACCACAAAACCAAAATAACGCTCATAGAGAGGTAAAAACCGACAATATAGGTAATCATGGCTTAAATAACGACTCTAATGCTGCGGGAGCTTCTATAGAGGTTATAGAGCAGGATAAAGTCGCAACAATAGTACCGAAACCAAAAGATGGAATATATGAGCTATGTAGTGCAAGAAAGGACAAGTTATTACCGTTTTTAAATAACAATACACTGCTGTTTGAAAAGCTTGCTAGGTCTTTTGCATGGGAAATCAATACCAATGATAAGCTTAGGATATGCAGTCAGTTATCGATAGTAAATGCCTTTTATAAATGCTGTGAGTACGGACTAGACCCTGCCTCATCACTTGGACAAGCTTGGCTTATTCCTTATAAGTCAACAATTGACTTGCAAATCGGCTATAGAGGATGGCTTAAACTGCTCTTCAATAATCCGCTCGTGTCTAACGTTTACTCTTACGGGGTTTATAAGGATGACCTCTTTGAGTACGAACTTGGGATGAATCCTAATATTAAGCATATTCCCTCTAAAGAAAAGCAACATAAGGATAACCTGATAGCGACTTACGGAGTAGTAAAGCTTAAATCAGGTGAGGCACAAATAAAGGTGTGTTTTAGGGATGAGATTAACGAGAGTATGGAATCTTCCCGTAGTTCGCATAAGCCCGACTCGCCATGGGTAACACACTTTGAAGCGATGGCGTTAGTCGTGCCTATTCGAAAATTGGGAAAGAACTTAGGATTACCTCTCAAGATAGAGGATTATGACGAAGGTGTAAATTACGAAATAAAAAATAATTTATAAATAATTAAAAAACAGGGAATATCCCGTATGAAAAACAATAAATACAAATATCAGATATTGTTTATAATCTCTACTTTAATTATAATGGGGGTTAACAGTGTGGTATTTGCTAATCCGCAAATTGCCAACATCAGTTACTGGTATGGGGATGATGACATTAGAGCAGTCATTAAAAGCCGTCTTGGTGATAGTGTATATATTGCCCCTGCAGTACCAAATAATGCTGAATTAATTAGGGACGTAGCTGCTGCTGCTTTGACCGAGGCACAAGCAGGAAAACCTGCTCTGATACCGGTAAATCTGAATAATAATCACTGGACGGGAATTGCCATCAGGATGAAAGCTGACGGTAGTATTATCGTATTTTATAACGATTCTTTCGGCACTCCTGTTGTTGGCGTAAGTAGTGAAAGCGGCCAGTATATTGATGCCATAAGGAAGATACTACCTATGGCCGAAATTGTTGATCTGCAAGTCCATCAACAGAACGACGGATCGAGTTGCGGTGCATTTACGGCCGAGAATCTGATAGCCTTAGCGGGTTTAAGTCAGGTAAACCTAACCCCTGAAGCAGCAAGAGGTTTACTTGCTAATATTAATGACGCAAGAACCATTCGTATTTTGCAGCTTGGAAGCCTCGAGGCAAAAATAATAGCAGCTAGCGAAATAATAGCAGGAAGTGTGGCCGGCCAGTATGTGGAAGCAGTAAGCGGCGTTGCCTTTTCCGATATGGCAAATGTTGCCGTAGCTACAGCGGACAGGCTTACTCATCTGTATTTGATTGATACCGGCAATATGGGTGTATCCGGCGGAGACGAGGAATCAAGTTACGGATTGTGGGCACTGGGAAGTTATGGAAGCGGTATATTCAAGCCTCAAGATTCTCTGCAAGTAAAACAGAAATCTACGGGAGGATCTATCGGTTTTGACAGCAAGTTGGATGACGATACCATTATTGGTATTGCTCTAAATCATAATCAAACAAAACTTACGCCAAAATCCACTTCTAAAACTGTAGTAAATAATATTAGTAACAATACCGGTAGCAAGTTTAGCGGTGAGATTAGATCACTCATCGGTAGTCTTTACGGAAGTATCAACATGAATGAAAGGCTAGTACTCAGTGGTGAGATTAGGCTCGGTCAGGTTGATGCTAAAATGAATTATCAGTCCTTGCTTAATGGGAATAGCAGGTTCAGGTTAAAAGGTGAGTTACTTGGGGGATCGTTAAACGCTGATTATTATTACCCTATAGGTAAACTGTTTTTCGTTCCAAACCTTGGCATATCTTATGAGACCATAAGGTTCAAGGGCAAGAATCAGGGAAATCTGAAGATTGAAAAGCTTGCTATTCGGAGACCTGCAATTACAGGAGGACTTGCTCTAACAGGGATTTTTGAAATTGGAGAATGTCAATTAATCCCTGAAATCAGAGCAGCTTATGAAACAGGATTTTCTGTTAAATCAAACAGACTAAAAATTAGCAATAGCGGTGGCATTCCTCTTTCTGATTACAGAATACCTGTGCCAAAGGATACATACAGACTGGGAGCAAGTATGGGGATTGCTTTTTCAAGGTTTGAGGCAAGTGCCGGTTATGAGCAGGCACGCTCCAAGCGTTACTTAGGGAACAGCTTTTATGGAAAGCTGCGGATAAACATTTAATCAAAAATATTTAAGGAGGTAAAAATGCTAACTACGGCAGAAATTGAATTAATAGGATATGCGGGGAAAGATCCGATATTCCCAAAACCTAATGAATATCCGAACTTTGTAACTTTTCCGGTAGGGGTATCTAGAACATGGAAAGATAAACAGGGGAAAGAACAAAAAGAAACAACGTGGTTTGACTGCAACACTAATTCGGAAAGCTTAGCAAAAGTAATAAAGGCGTATGTAATGCAAGGGGTGGGGGTGCTGGTTAAAGGTTATCCGAAAGTAAGGGTTTATAACAATAAAAGCGGTGAGGCAAAAGGTTCTATAGAGGTAAATATCAATCACATAAACCTCTTAACAAGTAGCAAAGAGAAGCAGAGTAAGGGCGAAATCTCAAGGGAAAACTATATAACCGAGATTGAAGAATTATCAAAACTTGATGATGAGATTCCCTTTTGAGTGAATAGGTAATTGATTAATACAACTTGATAAGTGTACATATATCAAATAACATCAGAGTAAAATAAGTTTATAAGGAGTAATTAAATGTTAATCAACAAGAAAAAACAGGTAATAAAACAACATGGAGAATATATGAAAAACGAACAAGAGGAAATTAAGGAATTACTTAGTCATATTCTAAATAAACTGGAAAGAATAGAGAAAAAAATAAAAAGAGGTATTGGCGTTTATCCTGTGAATACCCCGGATGATGAAAAAAATATTTAACTAAAGGAGAAAATAAAAATGGAAAATAAAGAAAAGACTATGAAAGCAGATAGATACAGCGCCATAAAAAACAGGTTAGTAATTTATGCAAAAGCAGGAGCATATCTTGGAGTAATAGCGGTTGTTATGTCAGGACATTCGGCTTTAGCTGCCGATTGGTTTAAGGTTGAAGATATCGAAAACGGGATGATTTCGCCTCTTTACAAACTTGTAGTTGACAACATAGGCAAGTTAGCCATGGCCGTTGGATTAGGTACGACATTTCTTGCTCGCGGGGGTGATATGTACCAGAAAGGAATGGCATTTGGAGTAGGTGCTCTTGGCACTGCGGGAGCAATAAAATTGTCCCAACTCGTAATACCGGTGGACTAAAAGATATGCAAACAAGGATGTGGGAGACTCTGCGAGCCGAAATCAAGATATACGGGATGCCTTTACTTGGAGTGATTATGGCTATGGTCGGAGTACTTATAGCAATGACGCTATTTAGTCTTATGGTTAGCGTGGTAGGAGCTTTACCTGGTTATTATTTAGGCGACTACCTCTCTAAAATCCTACATGACGGTAAGGCTCAACGTTTTATTCATTGGTACTTCCCGTCTCGGTTAAAAGGGTCAATGCCCGATTCTGCAATTAAATATTTTTATTAAAGTAAATGGACATAAGAGAGCATCAGAAAAGTATTTATTTAACTAGGCAACGTAATTTCTTTGCAGGGCTTAGCGGTTTAGCGGTAATTGCCAACTTTTTACTTGTAGGGAAATTAGCCGTAATTGAAGAAAAAATTATCATGATACCCGGTATTGCTAGGGAAATGATAATAGAAGGCGCACAGGTATCGCAGAGTTATCTGGAAGAAAGCGCCCTGCTTTTTGCCTCCTGTTTGCTTGATTTAACGGCAGATACTGTTCCTGCAAAAAGGGACATGATTTTAAAACATGCATCGTTGAGGTCAAAAAAGAATATAGAGACTTTGCAGAGCTATTTTGCCGTTAAGGAAGAAGAACATAAGAAATTTGGCTTAATGACGTTCTTTGCTCCTAAAAAGCTACAGGTAGATACAAAGAACCTACAGGTAGTAGTTGAAGGAACGCTCACTAGTACATTCGGTAAAAAAGGGATTGAGCAAGAAAACGTTAAGTATCTGATGTCTTTTGATTTTGTCGGCGGTTTACTGAAAATAAAGGAATTTAGCCGTCTTTTACCTGAAAAGAAAGAGAGAAACAAATGAGAGTAAATAAGTTATTAAGGTTTATCGCTTGTTTAGTAATTATTTGCCAAATAGGTATCGGCAAGGGAGACGTTTATCAATATACCGCAGGTAGCATAATAAAGGGTGAGATATCGAAAACGGGTTTAAACAGGCTAAGTAATCCTCCTTATAAGATAACGCAGGTTACGGGAGATGAGAGTAAATACAGGCTTAAACATGATGAAGACGGATTAAATATTTACATAATGCCGTTATGCGATGTGGGCGAGGATATAGAAATCAGCATCAGGAATAACGCAGGTCATGTTCAGGATTTATTACTCAGGGTTAGCGATACTAAAGGGAGAGTTATTGTCATAGACGGCCATTGTGCAAATAATCTCGAGCAGTTACAGACTTCCATATTATCTCGGATGCTAAGAGCAATGAAAGATGATGTAGCCGATATTTTCTATGTTCAGTCTGGATTATTACAAATAAGCGATATTGGCGGGCTTAAAGCAAAACAGATAAAAACCTATCAATATAAAAATTTAAGAGGAGGAATATTTGAATTACAGAATACTACTCGGGAAATAGTTAATTTTAGCGGGAAAATATTTGCCCGTGATTTTGATAAGGTAATTGGTGTTTACCCTGATGAAGTAGCAATCATGCCAAGGGAAAAAGTAAAAGTAATGCTGGTGCAGGAAATAAAGGATAAATAGCCATGGACAGAATAAAACGCATATTACAAAACATCAGAGAGAAGAGCGGTAGTTTTTTTAAGGGGAGTAATGTTTTGGAAAGCAAACGGGCCATTACCAAAAAGCAATGGATCAACTTAAGCTTGGTGGTTGTTATAGGGTTTACCGGTTTAGTAGCTTTTCTTGTATTAATCGGCACAGTTAACAATCCCGAGAAAAAACCTGTAGATAAAGAAAATATCGTACCTGAGCATCAGAAAATAGAACTTGCAACAGATGCCACAAGCGGAGATACGAAATGGCGTAATTTTTTAGAGGAATCGATAGAGACTGAAGGTAAGACCCGAGCCGAGCAAATAGAATTACTTAAAAATACGCTTATTAAGCAGCAGCAAGAGGAAAAGTCTAGTTTAGAGGAAGTGTTAAAACAGTTAAACTCTAGTCTATCTTATGCTTTACATGAAATAGATCAGTTAAAAGCCGATAAGGAAAACATGAAAACTGATATAGCAGCACTTAATCCTGAGGAAAAACTGGCGGCAGTAGCGGCGGAGCTCGGTATGACAACAATTAGTACCAAGACGGCAATAACGCCTCCAGTATCTTCATATAGTTATATACCTGCAACTAGTTATGTTAGCGGGCATCTACTCGGCGGCATTGCGGTTTCGACTTCCGTAAATACGCAAGCAGAGCCGATCCCTGTAGTAATCAAGCTAACGAGTAAAGGAAACTTACCGAAAGATTTTGCGGTAGATATAAAACAGTGTCGTTTACTCGGTAGCTGTTATGGGGACATCTCATCGGAGCGGGCAATTATTAGAGCCGAGGAGCTAGTATGTGAGGATAAGGAAGCAGGGCTTGTAATTTCTACAAAAGTTGCGGGGGTAATATACGGAGATGACGGAGCAAACGGTATACGAGGCGTTGTTGTGTCCATGTCCGATAAACATCTAAAAAGTGCTTTTATCGGAGGCGTGCTTAGCGGTTTTACTAATACTGCAAAAGGACAAAGCGGGCTTAATATTAGTCCTTTGGGAGCGATTAACACAAACAAACGGAGTATGCAGGATATGGCGCAGGAAGGGATACTAGGAGGAAGTAGTAGCGCTGCCGAAAAGCTAGCTGACTACTATATTAAACAAGCGGAGAATATATCACCGGTGATTTTAGTACCTGGGGGAACGAAAGTGGATGTGGTATTTACTAAATCGGTAGAAGTCGGGGCAAGTGATGTCGCAGAAGTGATTAAGGACGAAAGGAGTGGAAAATGAGCATTATTTCTAAGATGTATAAAGCGGTGATAATAGTGCTAACTGCTTTTTCCATTATTTCTTGTTCTACTTATCCAAACAAGTTCAAGTGCGATGATGCTCGGGGGGTTGGTTGTACTATGCTCCATGAAGTAGACAAACAGATTGATTCGGGACAAATTGCAGAGGCATACAAAAAGAAAAAATGCTCCGGTAAAGGGTGTAAGAATGAGCCCCTTGATGATGGATTGATATTAAAAAGGGAAGATAAAGCCGCTCGTTATGAAGATGAGGATATAACCCCTCTTTCAGACGGCAAGAACATATATTTTTAAGGTTCAGATGAAGAATTTATACGAGGATTTTGCTAATAAAGCAGCTGACATAATAGGATTTAATCGCACTGAGCTTGAGAGTTTTAAGCGTGCTAAGGATGCTTTATTTGAAAGTAGCTTAAAAGGCGGCGAGCCGTTAAAAAACTATTTAAATTATCGATATTTTGACCCTGCATCTGAAAACTTTTTAATGTCGGAAGGAGCTGCCGGTTTTTTACTAGAAATTTGCCCGTTAGTTGGAGTAAATGAAATGGTCGTTAAAAACCTGAATCAGTTTTTTGCCAAGGAATTACCTAGCGGTGGGTATTTACAGTTTTTATTGATTGCAAGCTCTGATATAGGGGAATTTCTGGAGTTCTGGAAACAAGGAAGAATAAGCAAAGACCCTATATTACAAAGGATAACAAAGGAGAGGGCGGAATATTTAAGGGTTAGAGCGGCAAATTTTGCCAGTAGCGGTAAAACGTTACCAAGAATGTTTAGAATGTACGTTGCTTATAGTAAGACCTTATCAAATCCTAACGAAGCGGGTTTAAATGAGCTTTCTGAATTTCGTAAAAAATTAACGGCCAAATTTTCAAGTTTAAATCTAGCACCAACAATATGCGGAGTTGATAGTTTAATAAGAATCTGTCGTGATATACTGGAATTTAGCCCACATAAAAAAGCTGATTATAGAAGTGTTGCGGGTAGCGACTTAATAAATAACCAATGCCTATCGGGCGGTAATTATTACGAAAATAGAAAGACCGGTTTTATAAATACAAGTACAGGAATAGTGCATCGAGCATATACCGTCTCTGGGATGCCGAAGTTCTGGTCATTGCAACAGAATATAGAACTTTTAGGGAGGAGCACAGGTAGTCCTTTGCCGGCTAGATTTGTTATAAGTTATACAATTAGTAATGACCAAAGAACAAAGAAAACATTTACGGCAAGAGGTCAGAGGGTAATTGATGCAGCAGAGAAGCCTTATTCAAGGCACAACAAGGCTTTACATCAAGAAGCGGTAGAATGGCGGGAAATAATCCACCGCCTTGTTACTGAAGATAACATACTAAGCGATAGCTGGACTCTTATATTAAGTGCAAAAGAGGAGGATATCGATAAATGTTGCTCTGAAATAGAATCGGCATACAGCACCAATGATTGGAATATAGCAAGCCTTGATTATTTTCATTTGGAAAGCATCATTAGCAATTTACCAATGCAGGCTACGAGTTATTGGTCTGATTTAAAAAGAAAAAAGCTAGTACGACCTGCTCTCTCATCAGAGGTAGTAGCTAAACTTCCCGTGCATGGGGAATGGTACGGAGTACCGCTTTCAGGAGTGCCGTTAATTGGAAAAAGAGGAGAGTTATTTAACTGGAATCCGTATCATCGCCTTGGAGCAGGTAATTTTAATGTGTGCGTATCAGGACCATCAGGAGTAGGTAAATCGGTTTTTCTACAATCCTTAGCAGAAAGCATGCTTGCAAGTGGGACTCGGGTATTTATTTTGGATATCGGGCAAAGTTATTCATCACTTGCAAAGTTGCTAGGGGGCGAAATCATAGAATTTGGTGCTATGTCCAGTTTTACGATTAACCCTTTTATCGGCTTAAAAAAGGAAATAAGTGAAACTGACTTTAACCAGCTGGTAGTCTGCGCGAAGGAACTTCTTGCCATCATGTGCGGTGCAACCGGAGAATATGAACTTGCAAGTTTAGAAAAAGCCATAAAGGAAGCGGTCATAGCTTGCAATTATCAACTTGATTTAAAGAAGTTCGTAGAGTTTTTAAAAGCTTCAAAAGAAGAGTTGTTGCTACGTTTTGCAACCAGTCTTTTTTCCTATACTCCTGATGGAGTATTCGGTAAGTACTTTTCAGGCGAGAAACCTGCGCATTTTGATAAATCAATAACTATATTTGAGTTTGAGCATATCAAGGAGCAACCGACACTGGTATCTATTATCCTGCAAACACTGTTAATGCAGATTACGAGTCAATTTTTAACTGGTGATAGATCACAAAAGTTTATGATTTTAGTAGATGAGGCATGGAAGCTACTTGACGATTGTGCTGGCGGTTTAGCGGCATATGCCCGTAATTTAAGGCGTTATGGAGGTAGTCTAGTAGTATGTACCCAGTGTTTTGCTGATTTACAGACAGCAGGTGATACTCAGGATAATAATAACCATCGTAGAGCGATTTTTGAAAATAGTGCATGGAAGGTAAATCTACCGCCGAGTTCGTTTAATGATTTTGAAACACATTCAGAATTTAAGGAAAAAGTGCCTTTGCTTAAATCTCTTTCATTTGAGCGGGGTAAATATTCAGAAATGCTGCTCTCAAGTAGCGGGATTGATGTTGTAGGAAGATTAATGCTCGATAGTTTTAGTAATGCGGTGTTTTCAACGGAAAGTACTGATTTTAACTTTATCAGGAAACAGGAAGAAGAAGGGATACCGATAGAAATAATAATGGATAATTTAATTAAGGAGAAAGCACGTGTCCGTAAATAAAGGAATAATAGGGTTAGTTATAGCTTTAATTTTAAGTGGTCTTAGTTTTTACGCAGGCGGCTTATGGCGACAAAAGAACTTACAAGTGGCTTATATTTCGCAAAAGGAAATATTGGAACTTGAAAAGATACGAATTGAGAAAGAGCCGAGCGGTAAAAAACAGCTATTCTTCGGTAACCCTGAAAAAGCCATAGAGTATATAGAGCAAGCAGAAAAGCAAATGCAAACAAGTGGCACTCTAGTGTTACTTGTTGATAGTAAAATATATGGTAGCAATGTTCGCTCTGCATCGACTGAGGTTCATAAAAAGATTACCGAAGAGTTAAGCGGTAGTAGGGATAAGTAAGAAAGTATTTAAAATTGTGAACAATATAAAAGGATAAAAAATGAACGTTATAGAAGCGGTAGAAGAGGCATTTAAGGGTAAGAGGATAAGACGTAAGGAATGGTTTTTTATTGATAAGGAGAGATGCGTTTATGTATACGGTTATCGTGGTTTTGACGGGAAGATAACTTATTTACTTGAGCATAGAGAGGGGAGCAAAGAAGAAACACCGGCAAGTTTCTCGGGAACGGATATTTTAGCAAACGATTGGGAAGTGTTGGAAGCATGAGTATAAAAAATGAAAAGTATTAGGTTAATAATGTTAGGTATGGTGGCATTAACGACATCTATTACCTTTGGTAAAGATTTTGGGACGCAAGGGCATAGCTATCAAATAACTGAGCAGGAATTTTTGCAAATGATAGCCGAAAGGTTAAAAAAAATAGATATGAAGAAAGAACAAAAAAAAATGCAATCACTTGTACGTGATCGGGTAGAAAACCCAAGAGCCGTAGAGGCGGTAAAACCCGCTACTGCTACGAGGAGTTTTTACTTTGACCCTACTTATACCTTAGATCAGGATGTAGTACTTCCTTGCGGCAAGATACTCCATAAAGCAGGCACAAAGGTTAATCCGTTAGAACATATGGATTTAAACAGAAGGCTACTTTTTATTGATACAAGGAGAATAGAGCAAGTTAAGTGGCTAATGGAAGAATTAGATAAACCTTTGCTGGGTCGAAAAGAGCCTGTAGAGGATAGGGTTATTTTAGTCGGCGGTAGCCCGTCTACATTAAAAGAACTCCTTAAGGATGAGCATAAGAACAAGGTGTATTTTGATCAGGGAGGAGAGCTAACAAAGAGGTTCGGTATTACGGGAAGCCCTGCGGTGTTAGTTCAAGAGGGCTTAAGGCTTAAAATTGATGAAATAAAATTAACAGAGGTTAAGAGGTAAAAAATGGATATAAAGCAAAACATACTAGTTGAAAATAAAAAGCCATTTTGCTCTCTTGTTTTGAACTTTTTTAAAATTGCTGTGTTGTTGATATCCTTAGTTAGTCTTCTTCAGGCCAAGTTTATGATAGAAGGAGTTATTTTTACAGTTTTTAGCATAATATCTTTTATCTTTTTATGGAGTGATTTTATTAACAAACAATTTGTACAAAACAAAGATTTATACATCAAAATAGTAAAAAGCGTTCCTATAATTGCTGCAATTATAGTGTTTCTATTTATGACACCGGTATTCATAGGAGTTTGGAATGAGAATACGGATTTATTACAAATGATAGGTTTTTTGAATAATGATTTAGATCTCAATACACAAGGGGTATTTGTTAACATATTCGGAGGGCTAACAATAGTGGGATTGTTTTTTTATATTCCTATTATTACTAGCATTTTGGAGGTGATTTTTTATAAAAAAAATATACGCAACCTTTATTATTGTGCGACATTAAATTTCCTTATTTCTACATGTGGGGGCGTATTATACATAATACTTAACACGTTAAATATTATGGATGGTATAACACGTCTTGTTTTATTTTTTAGTATCTGTGTTCCTATGATATCAACAGGTTTTAGTGTTTTTGTATTAGTAATCACCTTATTTATTTTGAGTATTATAAAAACTCAGAGAGTAAAGGGGGAAAATAAAATTAGTAAATGAATCAATATCGGCAAATGCCGGTCTTTAGTTCCGATCCTGCAAGATTACAAACTAAAAACCGGTCAGGCACAAAACAAAGGCTAATTATAGCTGTAATAATGGCTATTATTATGCCCCTATCTGCGAGTGCAAGCGTAACGTGCGGCGCGCGTTTCGTCAACCCTATAACTGATGTCTGCTGGTCATGTTTATTGCCTCTTTCTATCGGTAATATGAAGATAGGTAGTGATGGTAGCGCTCCTGCAAAAAGGGATACCAAAAACCCAAAATCTCCACTTTGTGCCTGCGGTTCTCCTATACCTATCCCAGGTATAACACTAGGATTCTGGGAACCGGTTAGAATGATAGACGTAACCCGCAGCAAGTTCTGTATGGTTGGTCTTGGATTAGACCTTGGTACTAATGATCCTACAAGCATGGGTACTTATAACAAAGCTCACGGCAACGGTAGGAGAGCCCATAACAGCTTTTATCATCTTCATTATTACGTATACCCGCTTATTTATTGGCTTGAGCTTATTACCGATATTCTCTGTGTTGAACAAACAAGCTTTGATATTGCTTACATGTCTGAGCTAGACCCTACGTGGAATGATGAAAAGCTACAAACATTAATGCAACCTGAACTCTTTTTATTCGGTAACCCTATTGCCCAAGCGGCTTGTGCTTTGGACTGTGCTAGCAGTACGTTAAGCCTTCCAAGAGATGAAATGTTCTGGTGTAGTGGATGCTGGGGCAATATTTATCCGTTTTCTGGTAGTAATGCCAATCATAACGGAGGAGTACAAAACAGCAGTTTACTTAGCTCTAGGATACTTGCCAAGATGCACAGAGTTGGACTTGCAGAACGTACAAGCACTGCTAGCAATAAAGTTAATGGCGAAATATGTAGAAAAGAGACGGCATTAAAAATCAAGAAAAGCCAGTACAAGATACAGATGCTTTATCCGAAAGCTACAAGCGGAGCTTTCGGATGCTGGCCTCTTGGTTTTGCCGACATGCTTTACAGTTCTTTTAAAGAATATCCGTACGACGGACAGGATTGGAGTTATTTAGTATGGAGGAAACGAAATTGTTGCGTCTTTTAGTATTAACAATGACTAGTCTTTTGCTTTTTAAGCATTGTGTTTATGGCGATGAACCAGATATGGAGTGGGCACAGAGTTTAGCGGCGGATAATCAGCGAATATTTATGGATAACTTAAAGGAAATGATGGAAATGTCCGGGTTTGATGAGAATTTAAAAGCCGAAGTGCTAAAGCCGAGACCTCGGTTGCAGATATTTGTATCTAGTTCCATGCCCATAGGGTTACTTAAAAGTTATGCCAAAGAAGCTGTCAAATATAACGGGGTTTTAGTTTTTAGGGGATTACCTGCGGGGAGTTTTCATCGGCTCGCCAAGTTGGTCAGTGATATATCGGGAGATAATGCCGAGGGTATAGCAATGCAGATAGATGATGAGGCTTTTAAAGCTTTCAACATAAAGATTGTACCGACAATAGTACTAAGTAAAGAGGCAAGTATATTTTCCGAGCAAGTAAAGGGAGGTGCTTTTGATAAGGTCGGCGGTAACGTAACGATTAGGTATGCTTTAGAGCGTTTTGCCAAGGAGGGTGATTTGAAAGCAAATGCCTTGGAGTTATTAAAATGAAACAAACCACTCTTAACGTAATTGTTTTTCTAATTAGCCTGTGGTGCTGTAGCTCTCTGGTATTGGCAACAGGTAAAACTAATGTCAATGAAGTAAACGATTTATTTGACCGCCATATTGAGAATAAAAGTGAGTTAATGAGGGATTTACAGGAGCAACAAAGCGGCACAGTAACGCAAATTCAATCAGGTGAAGGGCTACAGCACATAGAGGGAATAGGTGAAGCAGAAAGTACGGCAAAAGAACTGGAATCAATTAGAGAGGTTGATTTAGAAAGTAGCGGTAGGCAAAAAAGAGCATCTGAAGAATATAGTTTTTATGATAAAAATGAGCTTGAACCTGATTATAGCAAGTCAGGTAATATTGCTCATAAACAAGACTGTGATGAGATTGTATCTCAAACTGGCCTATCCATGAAAAAACTAGGGTCAGATTTTCAGACAAAGCTTTCAGCTGTAGGGATTAATTGTCAAAAAGATAAAGCTGATAAAGATGCACTTGTTTGTGAGGCAATACCATGTATAGACGGCAATTGCATAGATAAATCATACAAGATGGATAGTGATATTGTTTCCTCCATTTCTATGCTTAAAGCATTATCGCAAGGTAAGAATACTCCTGCGGGTTTTAAAATATTTGAAGGAAGAGGTCAGCACTGCTCCAGAAAAGCTGCTGATTATCAGAATTGTTGCCGTATGTCGTCAGGTTGGGGTAATGAGCTTGGAGCTAGATGTAGTAAGGATGAGCAGATATTAGCTGAAAAAAGGGCAAAGAACCTATGTATATATGTCGGTAAGACAACCAAAAAAAATATGGGTGTAGTAACCCTTACCAAGCATTATTACTGCTGCTTTTCAAATATGCTAGAGAAGATTATTCAGGTTCAGGCAAGAAAACAACCTGCTCTTCGTGGCAATTTTTTCGGGTCTGACAGATTTGGTAGCGGAGGTAATCCCGATTGTAGGGGGCTTACGATAGAAGAATTAAGTTTAGTGGATTTTAGTCAAATAGACTTTACAGAACTTGCTACTGAAATATTTAGCAAAGTAGTTATGCCAAATGTTAATGACGTAGAAATGAGGGTCAAGAACTCTTTTGATCGTCTCTCCAAAACACAAGGAAGGTAAGGAGTATTATGAGCAGAAATATCATTAAAATTATTTTTGTTTTTATCCTTGCAACTACTTATGACGCTAGGGCAAACGTAGGTCATTTTTACCAAGGAAAAGATAGATATCGAGGTTTTTATTGGTTTGAGGATAAAACTTTTTTAAAGGAAAATAAGAAAGAAGCTTTTTATATTCCTACTCCTCTTGAAGCAGAAAGCTCAATTGAAGCACGCAAAAAAGCCTTAGACGATGCAAGAAACCAGATGATCGAGCTTGCCTTTATAAAAGATACGCCGCCCCAGATACTCAGAGAGGCAATAATAAAATACAAGAAACTGGAACAAGAAATGTATGACGGGGCTATTCGTCTATCAAATGCAAATGATATGGCTAATTTTACGAATCCAGAAATAGCCGATCAGATTGAGTTACCTACTAACGTATTTGCAAACAAAATCAAGCGTAAGGTAGATGAAGAAGAAAAAATAAAAACAATCAGGGAATTTGCAAGTAAGTTCGATCTGGTGCTGTTTGTAAATGACGACTGCCCTTACTGTAAAGCTTTTCTGCCTGTTGTAAGTAGCTTTGCCAAAGAATACGGATTTACCTTAAATAGTACAGGGCTTAATACTCCACAAGGAAAGATGGCTATAAAACTCGGTATAACTGCTGTTCCGACATTAGTTGCAATAAGCAAAGATGCTAAAGAATTATTTGAGCTAGCAAGAGGATTTATAAGCTTTTCAGAGTTACAGGATAATGTTGTGCTAGGTCATGCCTATAGCATCGAAAAACAGCAGGCACAAGTTAAGAGGTTTAAATGAGAGAATATAAGGTGCATAAGTTAATACTAATAATTCTTATACAGTTAATAATAGCTGAGGTTCTTGCCACTGGTCTTGATAATTTCATGTTATATAGTACCAGAGGCGGCTCAATGACCAGTATAAACAAGGGAGCAGTTATCAGCGATCAGAAAGCCGGTTACATGACGGGAGGTTCAATAATTAGTAGAGGACCAAGACCGATGGATTTGCAACCGCTTGGCGTGCAATTACCGAGTGCTGCCTTTGACTCTTGCACGGGTTCTTTTGATTTACGTTTTGGTGGTTTTTCATATATTAAAGGACCTGAGTTTGCTAAATATTATAAAGCTGTTGCCTCAGGTTCAGGGGCTTATTTTATTAAAATGGCAATTACCCAAGCTTGCCCGCAGTGTGAGGGTGCTATGTCTGATCTGGAAGCTATAGCAAGAGATATAAATGGGATGACTTTTAATCAATGCGAGCAGGGCAAAGCTATAGCAGAAGGCTTAATGGGAAAATTCAATGCGGCTCAAAACCAGAAATGCCTAGCAAAATCCTCTCTTGTTAAAGGTGGCAGTGATTTACACGATGCAACACAGAAGTGTCAGGATAATCCTGATCGTTACGGCGAAGCAGGCGATGATAAAGAATTAAAATCAATGTTACCTGATAATTTTAACCTTGTATGGCATGCTCTAAATCGTGGAAGAGAATTACCAGATGCACGTATGATGGAACTAATGATGTCAATATCGGGCAGTATTATTGTTACCAAAAAAAACGGAGTTTCTGCATTTAAAACCTTACCTTCTCTTGTTGAGAAAGAAGATTTACTTGAAAAATATATGGGAAAATCAGGAATGGGTACGAGCAAGATTAACGTATATATTTGTGATGAAAAACAAAAATGCTTGAACCCCATAGCTCAGGAATGGCTTGTTTCCGATAAAAGCAGTACTTTATACGGCAGAGTGGAGACTGCCTTGCAATCAATTATAAATAAAATCGATAGTAATAAAGGCGAGTTGTCTGATGAAGAGCAGGCCTTAATCGAATATTCCCAGATACCTATTATTACCCTCTTTGAAATTGAACTGGCACTTAAGAACAAGGATAGTGTTTCTCTATTTGCCGGTAATTCAGAGTTTGTAGAGGTAGTATGCTATGACATGATAACTAATTTTATGCAAAAGATGTTGCACGAAGCAAAAACTGCCGTAGATAGTATAGAAACTGCCCAAATTGATAATACGGCAATAGAGAGATTTAACAAAAATATTGAAAGAGTCCAATTGTTACTTCGAGACAAGAAGTATAAGGCAATGGATAAACTCCAGACAATTATTGCGGTAAAGGAACGCCTGACAAAGCAGCAGGACGTTTTTGAAATGAATTTTAACAGATATGGAAACAGTAGGAGCAGGTAATTTATGGGAATACATTTCGCAGTACATACATACGGACATTTTGAGGCAATGTTTTATGTCTTAAACGGCATAAAAATGATCATGAACAGCGGTTTTATGGATAGCATGATTAAGCTTATGGCACTTGTTACAACCAGCTATTATTCCTTGCGTGGAATAGCTGCGGCAGCACAAGGAGGAACAGGCCATTATTTTTTAAAGACAACAGGGATGTTAATACTAATTACTTCTCTACTAATCCCAAAAGCCGATATGTTAGTTATTGATCGAATCAGCGGTAAAAAAGAAATAGTAAGCGGACTCCCTTACGCATTTGTTTTACCAGTTGGAATACTCGAGGCTATGGGAGCGGGGATTACTTCTCTGTTTGAGCAAGCATTCTCTACAGTCTCATCAATGCCTTATAAGGATTATGGGCTTATATTCGGTCAAAGATTAGTACAGGAATCAAGAAACTGGCGAATAGGAAACCCTGAATTTGCAAAAAACATGAACACCTTTATTAAAAGATGTATCGTACTTGAAGCTATGATAGGCACTAGATTTACTCCCGATGACGTATTTGATAGTACCGATATATTTCGTTTGGTTACAGAAAGAGCAGGTACATTCCGCCAAGTGGATTTTAGAGTTGACGGAAAATTTGAACGCATAAACTGTAAGGAAGCAGGAGCACTACTTAAAACATATTTACCAACCGAGGTAGAGTTCCTTAAGTTTAAATATAAAGGTAGTGAGTTCTCCTTAGCAGGCGGTAGCGGCGGAATGGGTATGCAACAGCTACTTACCAGAAACATTGAAATCGGCTATGCCACTTCTTTCGGGATAAGAGACCAATCAGCTGCCGATATAATCAGGCAAAATCTGATGATAAATAGCCTTAAGGACTGGGGCAATACCAATGACTTATACGGCTATACTAGAGCCGATGACTTGCAGAAAAGTAACTGGAAAATAGCGGGGGATCTGGCTAAAGAATATTTGCCTTTGCTTCTAAATATTATGAAAGCTTTAATCTATGCCTCATTTATATTCATGCTACCGATGATGATACTATCAGGCGGAATGTCCAGATATCTAAAATACTGCACAGTAGTATTTAGTCTTCAGATATGGCCTGCGTTAAATGCAGTACTTAACCTGTTTATTGAGTTATATAGCGGCGTAAGGGGAGCAATGGCAACAGACGGGCATATAACTTTTACCAATTTTAATTCCGGTCATGACAGCGTAGATACTATCGTACTTGTAGCTAGCGGTCTGCAAATGGCAATACCTGCTTTAAGTTATGCAATAGTACAAGGAGGTGTAGACGGCTTTATTCATCTAGCAGGCAATATACAGTCGGCAAGTAATAGTGCTGCCTCCGTGGCCGCAGGTGAAGTTACCAGCGGTAATCGGAGTTTTGATAACATTACTCAAGATACGGCTAGCATCGGTAATAAGTCAGGGTTTAAGACCGACTTTAACCAATCATATCAAGAAGGAGCAACGCAGGTACAAACCGCTGACGGCTCAATACTTAGAACCTTTGCAAACGGGCAAAGCGGCATGAGTTCAGGAGCAGGGGTAAACCTATCATCAGGTTCAAGAAGCTTAATGTTAGAAAGCGGTAAAGCTAGCAATCTAACAGAAGCTTATACTCAAGGGTTAAGTTCAATCAAAGGTCTTGAGCAACATTTTCAACAGGCGGAAACCTCTACTATTAAAGACACTACTGATAGAGTTGCACATTTAGCTCAAAGGCAAGCGGCTGGTAAAAGTACTAATATTGACACGAGTACTGAAGAAGGAAGAAACATGCAGCATGCTATCAATAATACGATTGCCTTACATGATAAAAAAGGACATGGGTGGACTCAAGCAGCAAAAGCTACTGTTACTGCTTATGCAGACGGAAGTATAAATACTCCTTCGGCAATGCCTTTATTCAAGGCTTCAGCTGGAGTTAGAACTGATGGTAGTGCAAGTACTGAAAATAATAGTAATCAGTCTTTGGATAAAGAAAATTCTACTAGAACCGAAAATAGTGCAGGTTATAACATTAATAGTTTAGTCAAAGCTGCTTCTAACAAGAGTTATACCACTGATGATAGTATTGACCAGACTTTAGCAAATAGCACAGCTGCCAGTCATGAAAAAATGCAAAATTATGGTAGTGCGTTGTCTCAAAGGAGAGAAGAAGTAGAAAACTATAACGCAGCTCTACAGGCTACCCAGCACAAAGCAGCTACCGATAGGCGTGATATGACCCATGAAGTAGAAGATAGGGTTATGAAGCAATTGGGTGTATCAAGGGAAGCGGCGCATGAAATGGTACAAACTGCCGATCCAAGAGCCGAGAAAATATGGAATTCTATAGTAGAAGCTGAAACTGCAAAAGAAATAGCACAAGTTAAGGCAAGCAAACAGCACATAGAAGATAAGTCGGCACAAGACGCTATCCTATTTAAAAATGAGCATTCAGGCAAGGTTAATAACCAAGGTTTGTTAGACTTACAAAAAGAAGCTGCCAAGGATGGGTTAGATGCTAACCTGATGAATACCAAAATTCAAGGGACTAAAGGAGATATTAATAATAAGCAAACCGAAATGACCGAAAATGCTAATAATCAGATTCACTCAATAGAACACCATAACAAGGTTATGGAACAAGAAATGAATGACAAAATCAAGGAGTATGAGAAAGCTGAAATTAGTCAAAGCGGAAATAAAGCTCCGCAGATACCTAATAAAAGCATTAAAAATTAAATTAATTTTTGACGTTTATGGTTTCATTAATAAAATCTGCAATCATTTCTGCATTTTCTAGGTTTTTTAGGCAATAGTAATGTTGATCTCCTGCTAGCCTTATTATTAGATCGTGCAACTGAAATTTTGCTTGGATTGGGTTTTGGTACTTAGTTATATCCAAAATATTTTTATATTGGATGATTACTTCGTTAGTAACAATTAGTTTCGTTTTTTTAATTAAATAATCTTTATGCAGCTCATATACCGAATTTTTATAATACTTACATATTAGTAAATACAAAATACCAATTAAAAATATACTTATGCAAAAACTACCGACAATAGAAAGAAAAACAATTATCACAACAGATAATATTATAAAGATAAGACTTGTTGCTACGATTAACGGTATAACTTTTGGTTTTATAACAAAAATAGGAGATTGGTTTTTGTTTATCATTTTTCTTATTATTTAATCTTACATAATTTATGACTGATAACATTAAAGCATATAACAAATTGATATCAATCAATACAATATATAACTTCAAAAATAGAGTTTATTTATATAAATATTGTAAATATGTTGTATTTACGTTACTATATAATTATGTCAATTATTACAAGGTATAAAACAATGAGAGATATATTACTAAATGTCAGAACAAACAGTGAAACAAAACAGCTTCTAAAAGAAGCTGCAACAATGCTAGGAACTACTGTAACAGGGTTCTTATTATCTACGGCAACAAAAGAGGCTCATGAACTAATCAATAATAAACATCATTTTATTTTGAATACTGAGCAATGGAATAAATTTTGTAATGCCTTAAATACCAAGCCTAATGAAAATAAAGCCTTACAAAAATTATTAAACAGTAAAGGGGTGTTTGATGAGTAAAAAGCTTGTATTCGTTGCACCTGAATTAATTAATAAATCGCATAATAAAAAGGATTTTGATTGTGGTAACGAGCATTTGAATATTTTTCTAAAAAATTATGCGTTGCAGAATGACAAAAATAATTCTTCTAGAACTTATGTATCTATTGACCGATCTACAGAAAAAATAATCGGTTATTACACTTTGACTTATGGTTCAATTGCTTATGCAGAAGCAACAGAAGAAGTAAAAAAGGGTATGCCTAAATATCCTATACCAGTAATGATTTTGGCTCGTCTCGCTGTAGATAAAAATTATAAAGGTTTAGGTATTGGGGCAGGCCTATTAAAAAATGCTATCTGTAGAACTATACAAGCATCTGAAATAGCTGGTTTACGTGCAATGATTTCGCATGCAAAAGATGAAAACGCTAAGCATTTTTATGCTTATCACGGGTTTCAATCTTCACACTTAGACAATTACCACATGATGATTACGATTAAATAATAAGAAGAAAAACTTAATGACTAAAGTACTGAATATAAAGAAAATAATAATAGGAACTATCCTATTCCTATCCTTGCTTATTTTATGGAATACAGGCACATACGCAACAGATATCAACTCTTCTAATGGTTATTGGCTTAAAAAACATATCACTTCTGTAGAGCAAAGAAATCGGATACCTAGAGGTTTACTTAGTGCTATCGTGGGCGTTGAGTCTGGTTTTAACCCTACGGCTATTAATATTGAGGGTAAGACGGTTACCATAAATGATAAATCTGAAGCAATCAAAACAATTAAGAATGCTTTAAATCAAGGTGTTACCAATATAGACGTAGGAATAGCACAAATTAATTATCGCTGGCACAAGGATAATTTCAAGAATATTGAAGAAATGCTTAATCCAGCTACTAACATTGAGTATGCAGCTAAATTGTTATCATCATTATTTAAACAGCATGGAACGTGGCATAAAGCTATAAGGCACTATCATTCTGCAAATCCTAATCATCACAAGCAATATTCAAGAAAGGTAGTTATAGCTTGGCTTGGCAATAGTCAGTTAATTAAATAAAGGTAATTATGTCAAAAAGAAGATACCACACCTTATTTAAGGTAATAGCAATATCATTGTTGGTTGGGATATTTATAGGATATGCGGGTAATAACCGAGATGTCCTAGGATTTTTAGATAACTATTTAAAACCTCAAGTAACAAGAGAAGTAAATCCAGTATTAATCAGCGATAGCGAAGTTGCTACGTGTTTTACTCCGCCCTCAGGGTGTGGAGCAGTTATAGCTAATCAAATATCCAAGGCACAAGAGTCAATCTATGTCCAAGCTTACGGGTTTACTTCGGGAGAAATCACAAAAGAACTGATTAACGCTAATAATAGAGGAGTCAAAGTTAGGGTACTACTCGATAAAAGTAATATAGGCGCTAAATACTCCAAAATGAGGGACTTAAGAAAGGCGGGTATTGAAGTTTTAATAGACGAGGTTTCGGGTATTGCCCATAACAAGATTATTATCATTGACGGCTCGGCGGTTATTACGGGCAGTTTTAACTTTACGACTTCTGCCGATATTAGAAATACCGAGAACGTTATTATTGTCCAAAACAAGCCTTTAGCACAAAAATACTTACAAAACTGGCATGCAAGATACGAAATGAGCCATGCCCGAATAACTAAAAATTAAACAAAAATTATGCTCAATAACTTTATAGGTGGTGGTCAGGTTTTCCTACATAAAGTAAGAATGTTCCGTCAGGTATTACGTACTACTGTTTTTGTCTCTGTAATAACAGGGATAATTCTTGCGTGGAGCTTTAATCATCAAAGTAATAAGCAAATAGATATAGACGGAGCAATTACCTATGCCAAGGCACAACTCGCCGTAACAGTACACCCAGCAATATCGGCTATATCTATTGGTAAGCCAAGAGCAACCGTTGATGCTTATTCAAACGATAAGCTTTGGCAAAGGAATATGTCTGCCTATAGCGTAATTAACGGCGGTAAATTTAAAAACGCTTGGAATACTGCTATAAAGGAAGCAACGCTACTCGGTCTTAAGTCTTTAGTCTTTGGTAGCTGCGCAGGCCTTATTGTATTTATTGTCTGGAGTTATTTTGGTAGTAACTTAAAAACTGATAAAAAGAAAGAAGGGAGTGCAGAAGTATTAACTCCTTTGCAGGTAAAACTAAAGTTACAACTAATGGGCAAGGATAGCGACCTGTATATTGGTAATATGCCATTAGTTAAGGATAGCGAAACTAGACATTTTTTAATCATGGGTTCTACCGGTTCAGGAAAAACTAACCTTATGCATAACTTATTACCTCAAGTAAAGCAAAAAGAACAACCCGCTATTGTTATTGACCAGACAGGGGAGATGATAGCAAGGTATTATAACCCGCAGCGTGGAGATATTATCTTCAATCCTTTTGACGGACGAAGCAAAAACTGGGATTTCTGGCAAGACTGTTCTACCTCTGAAGAATTAGAAAGATTTTCTAAAATTCTGTTTAGTTTTAATAGAAAACGAAGTAGATCGCATTCCGACCCTTTCTGGGAACAATCGGCACAATATGTTTTTAATGACTGCGCCGAGTATCTGATCAGAACAGGTAATACCAGCTTAACGGCTTTAAAAAGACTAGCCATTGAAGCTAATCTTGAAGAGTTACAGAAGAAGCTAAAAGGTACAGCAGCAGAGCGATATTTAAATGATGACAGTAAAGGAGTAGCAACTTCAATATTATCAACACTAGCAACAAATGCTAAACCTATAAGCTATTTATCTGACGATAATACAAACGATACTTTCTCATTAAAGGAGCATTTTAAAAACATCAAATCGGGTTCTAATGCGTGGCTCTTTTTAAGTACAAAACCTAGCAGTAGGGAACTGACTTTGCCGCTAATAGCATGCCTTACCGAACTGGGTTTAAGTGAACTTATGAACATCGGTATTGATCAAAAACGTAAAGTATGGTGCATATTTGATGAACTGGCATCTCTTGGCAACTTACCTGCATTTACGCCTTTAATGGCAGAGGGGAGAAAATACGGGGCTTGTGTTGTTGCCTGTCTGCAAAGCTTAAACCAGATATACGACCATTACGGGGCATATGCAGGATCAAGTATTTTCGGACAATTTGGTACGTGTTTCTTTTTCAGGAACACCGAGCCTGCTATAGCGAAAATGTTTAGCTCAATGTGTGGTAGTGAAACAATTACCAGACAACAGAAAAATACCAGCTTTGGAGCTAATGACTTCAGAGACGGAGTCAGTTATCAGGAAACAGAGAAAAAAAAGGAACTGGTTGAGTATAATCAGCTGGCCTCTTTAGCAGTAGGTGAGTGCTATACTCTGCTACCTGAACCAAAAGTCAGGCTCTCAAAAATACAGATACCACAGGATAAGGGAAAGGATATAACACAAGGATTTATGCAAAAATAATTAATTAAAAGGTAATATTATGACTACAAAAGATGATATTGATAACTTAAAAACCGAAGCCAAGATACTTGCAGAAACGATAGATATTCAAACAGGTAAATTTTCCGAAAGCATGCAGAAGCATACATCAACTCTAGAACAGGAATTAAATAAATTCAAAGAATATAACGTCATGTTACAAACTGTACCTAAAAAGCTTGATAGTCAGATTCAAGAATTAATACCTAAAATCGCTCTAGAGCTAGATAGTATTAACAGCAAAAAAATAGATGAGTTAAAAAAACAATCTGCCAATATTGAGCAGGAACATCATAACTCGCTTATGCAAACTGAAAGTAAAATCAAAGAAATATTGCAGGATATTTATAAAATTGAAAGAAGACGTATTTTACGGTTCTTGTTAGTAGTGGTTACTGCTACGGGGGTTGCTTCAGGTATAGCGGCTTATACTACGAAGTATGTAATGGATAAGTATTTACGGAGAGTAATGATAGATAAGCCTAATCAAGTAATCCTACAGGATAGCGATGTTATGGTAATAGATACATCAAACGATAAAATATATAAGCAATCCGCTAAAAAGAAGAAGTAGATTAGCTTTTTAATTGTGTTACAATGCAAGAATACATTAGATAAATATAACTGCACCCATGTTAAGAATAAGAGTATTTGGGACATCGGGATTAAGATTCGTTAATATTTTAGAGATAATATAAGAATATGGAAAAACCGCTTATCAGCTTTGATTTTGCTATTAAATACCTACTAAAAAATAAAGGTGATTATGATATTATCGAGGGGTTTATTTCTGCTCTATTTGCCTCTCAAGGATATCCGCCAATCAAGATAAACGCTCTGCTTGATACGGAGAGTAACAAGGAGGAGCTGGAACTGAAAAAATCTATAGCCGATCTTGTAGTAGAAGACGGGGAGGGTAATAAATATATTGTTGAGATAGAAAGAGCCTATACGCCAAACTTCATGCATAAGGCTTGTTTTAACAGCTCAAGACTTGTAGTTGACGGTATCTATGGCAGTCAGGATTATACGACCATTAAAAAGATATTCCATATTAGCTTATTATATTTCTCTACTAAGGGAATGCAAAAACCTATTTATCACGGAAAAACAATTGTTCACGAAGTAGATACCAAACACCCCGTAGACGTAAGTATTGCCAACGAGGGGCTAGTCATATTTAATACTCCCAATGTATTCCCTGAGTACTTTTTTATCTCTGTGCCTATGTTTGACGATATAATTAATAGTGAAATAGACGAGTGGCTATACGTAATGAAACACTCCGATATCAAACAAAGTTTTAAATCGCCGTACATGGCTAAAGTAGCCGAGCGTTTAGCAGTAATAAAAATGAGTGCGGCAGAACGTAACGAATATATCTATTATCAAAAACAATCCGTCCATTCTCAGGATATATTGCAGGCAGCAGAAACTAAGGGTAAAGCTGAGGGTATCCAAGAAATCGCCAAAAAGATGCTTATTCAGAACTATCCTTTTTCTGATATTTCTGCTCTTACAGGGCTTTCTAACGATGAGCTTAACGAGCTTAAATCCAAGCTATAAGCTCATTCCTCCTCTACCCCTGCTCATATCTTTTGAGTGTTGATTTTGCTTCTCTACTTCTTTTTGTTGTTCATGAGAAGTTTTTAACATCTTTTCCTTGTGAGCATCACAACTAAATTTAACTTCACGATGTACACTCTCAATTGCTCCGCCACATTCGTTAATTTTACTCATTATTTTGTCTTGGCTTACAATGTTATTTTTAGCAGCATAACCCAGAAGACTAATCGCCTTGCCTGTTGAATAGCGGGAGTTAATACTACAGGCATCATGGGTAATCATGGAGAATTTTAAATTGCCGTTGAGTTGATCTAATGCACGAACGGCAAAACGATGGTTGTTTCTTAAACCGATATGAGCTTCCTGTTCTTTAGCTACTACATTTAAAAATTCCCAGAAATTACGGGCATTTACACGCTCATCGG
>TBL_comb48_EPIDRAFT_1000582_pt1 | contig 28329 bp, 26 predicted proteins | sample TroBogEpilimnion_37_FD_10681 | JGI IMG/M metagenome (IMG submission 10681) | reverse complement strand
AACCATTTATTTGAACATTGGTTTGATGAAATCACTACGACTGCACTTACTAAAACATGCGCTAAAGACATTATTGATCAACTCACGAATAAATCAGAGCCTGAACTCATTGAGGAAGTAATGCTAGAAGAGTTAGAAAGCAACTTTGATAAGCTGGAAACAGACTCAGACTCAGAGCAAGATGCTTTATATGATGAAGCGATCAAGTTTGTTACAGAGTCGCGTAAAGCAAGCATTTCCAGTATACAACGACAATTTAAAATCGGTTATAACCGTGCGGCAGTGATTGTTGAGGCGATGGTAGAACGAGGTATTTTGAGCGAATCTGATACTGATAACGAAAGGATTGTTTTAGCGCCACCGCCTATTTAGCTGGTTAAAAACTGACATTATTACCATAGACTCTACCCTCTACTTCAAAAGGTTTTACGATGTTTGCCGATACTTTGATTGAAAAAATACAAAAATCTCAACACCTAGTTATTCTTACTGGCGCCGGTGTCTCTGCAGAATCTGGCATTGCTACCTTTCGAGATGCGTTAACGGGCTTATGGAAAAAATATGAGGCTGAAACTTTAGCCAGCGAACAAGGTTTTAGAGCTGATCCTGCTTTGGTTTGGGGTTGGTATGAATGGCGACGTAAACGGGTTTTACAAGCCCAACCTAATCCAGCCCACTACGCTATTGCTCAACTAGCTGAGCAGATACCCAAGGTCACGCTGATAACGCAAAACGTGGATGATCTGCATGAGCGTGCCGGCAGCCAAAATGTCTTGCACCTGCATGGCAGTTTGCATCAGCCTCGTTGTTTGGAGTGTGATCAAGCTTATGATTTACCAGAACAGACTGTATCAAAAGACACTGCTAATGTGGAAAACCGTATTGATCCGCCTCATTGTAATGACTGCGATGGCCCTATTCGTCCAGGTGTCGTTTGGTTTGGTGAACAACTCCCTGTTGATGCTTGGAAATTAGCTCAAGAAGCCTGTCGACAATGCGATTTGATGCTGGTAATTGGCACTTCTGGAGTTGTTTGGCCGGTCGCTGATTTGCCTAATTATGTAAACAAAGATCGGGGCTGTGTTGTGCAAATTAATCCTAATATCACCAGTCTTAATGGCCTAGCTAGCTATAATTTATCGGGGAAAGCAGGTGAAATATTGCCTAAGCTTTATGCTGCGGCATTTACTTAAACAGCACGCGACTAGTGATCAGGGTCTGATTTGGCAGTATTGAGAGGAGACTTATATCAAGGTCGCAATTAAGTAAAATTAAATTAAGTTGATGCTATTTTATGCTTGGAATGGAGGTTAATATCTGTCTTTTTTATGACTGAAAGGTTGGCTATTGTTGCGGTTTATTGTGATCTTTTATTTATATTTGCAACGTGAAGGAATTTTAGACATAAAAAAAGCACTTCGACTAATCGTAAGTGCTTAATTCATTTGATCTTTGGTGGTGGGTCGTGCGCGATTCGAACGCGCGACCATCGCATTAAAAGTGCGGTGCTCTACCGGCTGAGCTAACGACCCAACAAAGATTGACCATTATAATGATATATTTGAACTATGCAATATTTTTTTATTTTTTCTGATATCGTGTTGGATCTTCTACATTGGCTTCGGAAAATCCTGTGATTCTTATACGGCATGCATCACATATTCCACAAGCCTCCCCTTGCTCATCTGCTGAGTAACAGGAAACGGTCTTTCTGTAATCAACACCTAAAGCAATGCCTTGTTTGATAATATCAGCTTTACTTAGCGAAATTAGAGGAGTGTGTATATGAAAAGAATCGCCATCGACACCCGCCTTTGTAGCTAAATTAGCCAATTTCTGAAAAGCACTAATGAACTCTGGTCGACAATCAGGATATCCTGAATAATCCACTGCGTTAACACCTATAAAAATATCACTTAGCTTTAATACTTCTGCCCATCCTAAAGCAAAGGAAAGAAATATAGTATTTCTAGCTGGAACATAAGTGACCGGTATACCAGCTTCAAGCTTGCTAGGTACAGCAATGTTTTCGTCGGTTAATGCTGAACCACCTATGCTTCCTAGACCAAGCTTAATTATTTTATGCTCGATAACCTGGTAATCTTTTGCTATTTGAGCAGCAGCTACTAATTCTGCATTATGTCTCTGGCCATAATCAAAACTTAAGGCGTAACATTGATAGCCTTGTTGTTTTGCAAGAGCAAGAACTGTAATTGAATCTAATCCACCTGATAGCAGAATAATGGCTTTTTTTTGCATGATAATTTATTTGCCTTGAGCGTCATTCCAAAGCAGCTTATGTAATTGAATTTGAAATCGAACAGGCAGTCTATCGCGAAGTATTTTTTCAGCAAGTTCAGTTGGATTTTGTATCCCCATCACTGGTGAGAATAAGACCTCACAATGATTAGTCAACTCATATTCAGTCAAAATAGTTTTGGACCAGTTATAGTCTTCATCATTGCTGATAACAAATTTAACTTGATCTTTACTATTAAGATATTGGATGTTTGTATATTGATTTTTATTAAGCTCACCTGAACTCGGTGTTTTAAGATCCATAACCTTTATAACGCGTTGATCAACGTTGCTAATATCAATAGCGCCACTCGTTTCAAGTGAAACCTTAAAATTTTTATTAAGTAACTCTACCAGTAATTCGATACAAGCTGCTTGTGCTAGTGGCTCTCCACCTGTCACCGTAATATATGGGGTATTATATTGTTCAACTTCAGTAATAATTTCATTGATGCTTATCTTCTTACCGCCAGTAAAGGCATAGGCGGTATCACAATAAACGCATCGCAATGGACACCCGGTAAGTCGAATAAATACAGTGGGAATTCCTACTGTATTTGACTCGCCTTGTAGAGAATAAAAAATTTCAGTTATGCGAAGACTGCTCATAACTAATGAGTTGCTTCACTAATTTTGGCTAGTTTCTTTGATGCAAGTATCGCTGCAGGTGATTTAGGATAGTCAGTAATAATACGATTAAGATACCCGTTTGCTTTTGCTAAATTATTTTGATCCAACTCAATATATCCGAGCTTTAATATAGCATCAGGTACTTTTGCACTATCAGGATATTTCTCGAGTACGTCATTAAATGCTTTCCGAGCCGAAACATTATCTTGATTAACCCTATAAGCCTCACCTAACCAATATTGCGCATTATTAGCATATTCACTTGTTGGATAATGATTAAGATACGCTTTAAATTGCTCTATAGATTGAAGTGTATGCCCATTTCTAAGTTCATCATAAGCCATAAAATAGCCCTGTTTATCAGGGGTATTGGCTTGGCTTTTTAGCGAATCGTTCTGTGATTTAGGTGCTACTGGTGCTGGGCTGTCAGCATCCTTACTAGACTGTATATTTTTTTGCGCTGGAATGGTCGGAACTACTACTGTTGAAGTCGTAGCTGGCTGCATTTCTTTAGCGTTACTATTAATACTGCTAGGTTTTACTGTTTCAGTAGAGTTTGCTATAACACCACTAGCCTTATTTTCTATGCTTTGCAGACGCTCATCAAAATCTGAATACATTGTGCCCTGATGTTTTTTTAATTCATCAATTCGATTGGCTTGTTCGTCAATCTTACCTGTAAGTTGTTGAACTTCAGATTGCATCTGCTCTAAACGTCCCATTAACTCAAACAAAGTAGTTGACGATTGAGTATTGCTTGAATTATTAGGAGCCGAAGACTGTGGATATAATGAATGATCTATAACGACAGGCACCTCAGCATAAGCACTGCTAAAAATAAATGACAGCAAAATAAGGCTAGTTTTTTTCATTTACTTACCTTGGTTGATAAGCAACTTCAACACGACGATTTTTTTCCCATGCCGCCTCGTTATTACCTAAGACAGCTGGCTTCTCTTCACCATAACTGACTATATTGAGTTGGCTTTCAGAAACGCCACGAGCTTTCATTAAGCTAGCAACAGATTTCGCACGCTGCTCACCTAAAGCAATATTATATTCACGAGATCCACGTTCATCTCCATTACCCTCTAAGGTAATATGCTGCGCAGGGTTCGCTATTAAGTATTGTGAATGTGCTGATATAACATTAATGAAATCTGGCATCACTTCACTACTATCTAACATGAAATAAATAGTACGTTTTGATAATGGGTTATTAGGATCATTAAATTCAGGGCCTAAAGTGCTAGCGTAATCGCCATTACCACTCATCGCCGAACCATTCATGCCATAACCTTTATTTAGGCCACTGGTAGATGCATCGTTAATACCGCTATTAGCATTTAAATTACCATCTAATAAACTAGTGTCTTTTTCGTCAGTATCACTACATGCAGATAGTACTAATGCACTTATTGCTAATGCGATTATCGTTTTATTTAGTTTCATTTTTGATTCTCTAGTTGAAATGTGAATTGTAAAAATATTTTGAGTAATCTTTAAATTTAAGGGCCCCAAGAAGGCTCTCTAACCTCACCGCTATTAAAAAGCAACCTCTGTTGTATTTTACCATCGATTGATACAGCAGATAAAAACGCGGTGCCGCCTTTTTTGGAGGCATAAAGGATCATGCTTCCATTAGGTGCAAAACTAGGTGATTCATCCGAGCGACCACTCGTTAGTACGTTTATGGATTTATTTGACATATCCATAACAGCTATTCGATAGTCATTACCGTTCCCATGTACCATAACCAAGTTTCTGCCATCAGGAGAAAAGCTAGCTCTAGCATTGTATGATCCTGAAAAGGTGAGCCTTTTTTCCTCTCCACCTTGGCTAGAAACTATGTAAATCTGAGGCTTTCCACCCCTATCAGATGTAAAAACAATTGAGTTGCCGTCGGGTGACCAAGAAGGCTCTGTATCAATAGAAAAGCTTCTAGTTAATTTAGTCAAAGCATGTGTAGATAAATTAAGAATGAAAATATCAGGGCTACCGTCTTTAGATAAAGTTAGCGCTAATCGAGTTCCATCTGGTGACCAAGCGGGTGCACCATTGATGCCAGGAAATTCAGCTACTCGAGCTCTTTCACCGCTAGCCAAAGTTTGCACATAGATGGCTGCTGTTTTTCTTTCAAAAGAAACGTATGCTATTTTTTTACCATCAGGCGACCACGATGGAGACATTAATGGCTCAACTGATGTAGCGATAGTCTGAGGGTTAAAGCCATCGGCATCAGCCACTTGAAGTTGATGAGATTGTTGTTTACTAGCAGGATTAGTTGTTGTGATATAAGCAATACGGCCACTAAACACTCCTTTTTTACCTGTTAATTTTTCAAAAATGAGATCACTAATATGATGAGCCGTTTTCCTCAAATCAGCTGCTGTAGAGGTCATACGATAACCTAACAATTGTCCACTTTTATAAACATCAAATAATTGAAACTGAATATTATATTGACCACCACCGGCATCCGCTAATTGCCCTATAACCAAATAATTTTGACTTGCGGCTTGCCACTCATTGAAATTGACAGCAGATGCTGCGTTAGGTTTGCTCGGCATGGCTTGTTCTGCCATCATTTTAAAATAACCGCTACGTTCTAAATCAGCATTGACTACAGCACTGATATTAACTGGAGCGCCAGTTGAAGAAAATGGAACTATGGCAACAGGCAAAGCACTACTAACACCCTCAGATATTTCAATTGTTAAAGCCGCATGACTATTTTGAACAAATAGACTAAAAGCTATAAGAAATAAAACTTTATTAAAAAAACTCACACTCACCTCTACTAAGGTTTTCAAAAATTAAAGTCATTATTACATGATGTTAGGAATTAATTTCTCTTATCTTGAGTTTGGCTGAAGTCATTATGACTATAAGCTATCAAATTTCAAGTTTTGAAGGCTGAATAATACTTTTTAGGAGTATAGATCAGCCTTTAAATATCCATAAACAGCATAGGAATGCCATAAGTTAAAATAAAATAACTAATCGCTAAAATAACGCTTAAGCTCATTTTTACTTCAAATGCTTGCCGCAATATGTAACTCACAATTGCTATATACCAAACAACCAGCAATGCACCAATGCCGATTGAAATTTCTTCAGCATTTTCCTGATGATTCATTACCATTATAAAATAGAGTCCTTCAGTTAATGTAGCCAGCGTCATAATAAAATTTTCGCAGACAAAAATGGCAATGAACAACTGATCAAAATATTGCCATTTTTTAAAGACTAACAAGAACGCAGCGACTGATGAAAATGCCATGACAGTCCGTAAAAAAACTTCTAGTGAGCCATCAGCAGGATCAGAAATTAAACCTTCAACTATACAGCCAGAAATAAGATAAAACGCCACCGTTTTCCACATAAACGATTTTGATGGTACTAAATTGGCAGGATTATTTCTAAACCAGCATAACGATAGGTATTGGCTTAATAATTTCATGTTAAAAATCTTGGACTAAACAAAGTGAAAATCAGGTTAGGAAAATAACGGCTCATTATAACCACAATTACCAATTAATTGATCAGATAGCCCATGATTTTAATAACCTAAGCTATCAATTTGTAGACCTTTTAACGGCTCTGACAGTCTTGAAATGAATGTTTGGATATTGCCATCCGAGCACAAGGTAATCTGACGATAACCCGGTGCAACTTTGTCATCCAAACTAAAAGTAGGACTATTGGGTTTAAATTGAAAACAAGTTGATGGCGAACCTAATACACGAACGCCAAAGTGTTCAACATCTATTACCTGATGAATATGCCCGTTAATAACAGCCTTAACCTGCGGGTGCTTATTAATTAATGTCCATAATTCTAGGTTGTTTTCTATCATCATGGTATCCATCCAAGCGCTTTTAGTTTCTAAACAATGATGATGGACTGCAATCAAAGCATGATAATCTGGATGTCTACTTAAACATTCATCTAGAAAATTTAATTCTTGATTCGATAATCGGCCGCCAGACTCCCCTTCTATCTGACTATTCAAAAGAATACATTGCCACTTACCTAACAAAAATTGCTTTTGACAATTTACCAATGGAGTATTAAATGCTTGTTGCATAAACTGAAGATCATCATGATTACCCGGTAAGCATACACAAGGTATTTGAGTTGCCTCAAGATACTTTAAAATTCGCTGATAGCTTTCATGACTAGGATCTTGAGCTAAGTCACCACTAACAATTATTAAATCAAAATGACGATTTTCCTCTAAGGCAAGTTCAAGTACCGCCCGAAAATAATACTCGGTATTAATGCCTAAAAAAGTATCATTTATGCAAGGCAGAATATGACAATCTGTTATATGCAATATTGATAGGTCAGTCATGAAGTTTTACTTTCTATGTCTTTACGCAAAATTTTGGAGTTTCTTTCCGGGTTATACAACGCTTTAAGTGGCTCTGGTAGATTATCAATATCAGATACTATAAAACCTCTCTCAATAAACCACTGCATAGTTTGAGTTGAAAGTACAAATAGGGTTTTCAGCTTCATTTCCAGTGCTTTTTGATCAACATAACTTAATAGCCGAGCTCCGCGACTAGCACCTTGATAATTTGCATGGACTGCAAGACTAGCGATTACGCCATAATAATCATGTTCATTAGCATAAAAAGCTGCGCAAGCGATAATCAAACCATCTCTTTCTAAAACAATATAATCGGCTATTTCCATTTCAATTTTTTCTCTGGAGCGCTTGACTAATATTCCTTGTTTCTCTAGCGGCTTAATAAGTTCGAGAATTCCACCTATATCATCGAGTTTAGCGGAACGTAATACTTCGAAAGGTGCAGAGCTAACCAAAGTGCCAATACCATCGCGGCTAAATAACTCTTGCAACAAAGCTCCATCAATATGGCGATCAATCAAATGAACTCTCTCAATACCCGCTTGGCAACTTTGCATCGCTGCTTTAAGCGGCAATTTAGTCAGATCCGATATACCTTTATGATGCTCTAAGAAATGCTCGGTTTCAACGGTCGTCATTTGTCGAATTTGCTCCCCATCTTCAGGGTTACAGTAACTGTGTTCCGTCAATAAAATTAACTTTTCGGCTTTTAAAGCAATGGAAACGGCGGTAGCGACTTGCTCTGCCGACAGATTAAAAATCTCTCCGCTTAAAGAATATCCTATCGGTGAAATTAGAACTACCGTATTTTGATCAAGTTGTTGATGAATTGCAGCGCTATCTATACGACGAACTTCACCAGTATGGCAATAATCTATGCCATCTATAACCCCTATTGGTTTAGCAACAATATAATTTCCAGACACTACTTTTAGACTAGATCCAGCCATAGGTGAGTTGGATAAACCCATTGATAGCAATGCTTCAATTTCGACACGAACTAATCCTGCAGCTTCTTTTACACATTGCAGAGCTAAATCATCTGTAATACGCAAATTTTTATGAAATAGAGCAGGAGTGTTAAGTTTTTCAAGTCGCTGGTCTATCTGAGGCCTTATGCCATGTACTATAACTAAACGTATACCTAAGCTGTTAAGTAAAGCGATATCGTGTATATGATGATCAAAATCATCTGCCTGCACAGCTTCTCCACCAAATGATATAACAAAGGTTTTGTTGCGATGAGCATGGATGTAAGGAGATGAATCCCTAAACCAACTAACAAATGACTTTTCTGATTGCATAACGATTCAGTTTAAAGTGATAAAGATTAGCTTCATTTGCATTTAATCAGCAAACGGCTATCAGCTTAACAAGGGACAAAGCTTGCGTAGGTCGGATTAGGCGTTAGCCGTAACCCGACACACCACGATTTTGTGGGGTTTTCGCTATCGCTAACCCGAACTACAGCCAATAACATTATTCACACTGTACCGTCTTTAGTGATAGCCCAGCAAACGAAGCCAATACTTGATTGTATTTAATTAACTCAATCCAAATTATCAGTTACTGCTCCTTGAGACGCTGAATTTACCAATTTTGCATATTTAGCCAATACACCACGCGTATAACGTGGAGCAGGTTGCTTCCATGATTCTAAGCGACGAGCTATTTCATGTTCATTGATATCTAATTTCAATTCATTAGTTTCTGCATCAATTGTGATGGTGTCACCATTTTCAATGATAGCTAATGGGCCACCCACATAAGCTTCTGGAGTGATATGGCCAACAACAAAACCATGGGTACCACCAGAAAAACGACCGTCAGTAATTAAGGCGACTTCCTTACCTAAGCCTTTACCCATAATGGCAGAAGTAGGTGATAGCATTTCGCGCATACCCGGGCCACCTTTAGGTCCTTCATAACGAATAACAATCACATCGCCTTTTACGATATCGCCATTTAATATACTTTGTAACGCTTGTTCCTCAGCATCGAATACTTTGGCTGTTCCAACAAAACGCAAACCCTCTTTACCAGTAATTTTTGCAACGGCACCAGCAGGTGCTAGATTGCCATATAGCACCACTAAATGACTGTCTTTTTTAATAGGATCAGCCAATGGATGAATCATATCTTGACCTTCCGGATATGGCTTTACATCGGCTAAATTTTCAGCCAAAGTTTTACCGGTAACCGTTAAGCAATCACCATGTAGCAAACCTTGATCTAATAAAATTTTCATGAGTGGCTGTATGCCCCCAATTTCAATCAGTTCGGCCATTTGGTAACGACCACTAGGTTTTAAATCAGCTAACATAGGTACACGTTTACCAATTCGAGTAAAGTCATCTAAAGTAATATCTACTTTAGCCGCGTTGGCCATCGCTAAGATATGCAAAACCGCATTAGTGGAACCTCCCAAAGCAATCACTATAGTAATAGCATTTTCAAAGGCTGGTTTTGTCATGATATCGCTAGGTTTTATATCGTTTTTTAATAATTCTAAAACTGCTGCGCCAGCCCGTTCACAATCTAATCTTTTATCATTAGAAATGGCAGCTTGAGCAGAACTATTCGGCAAACTCATTCCTAAAGCTTCAATTGCAGAAGCCATAGTATTAGCTGTATACATACCACCACAAGAGCCTGCGCCAGGAATAGCTTTGGCCTCAATTTCAGCAAGCTCAGCATCATCAATTTGATTATTAGCTCTTGCACCTACCGCTTCAAAAACCGAAACTACGTCGAGTTTTTTATCTTTATGACAACCCGGCATAATAGTGCCACCATAAACAAAAATCGCTGGACGATTTAAGCGCGAGATAGCAATCATACAACCAGGCATATTTTTATCACAGCCACCAATAGCAACCACACCATCAAAGCCTTGGCAACCTACCACAGTCTCAATTGAATCGGCAATCACTTCACGAGATACCAGCGAATACTTCATACCCTCGGTACCCATAGAAATACCATCAGATATGGTAATAGTATTAAATATAACCGCTTTACCATTGGCTTGATCGACACCAAACCCTGCTGCATCGGCCAACTTATTAATATGCATATTACAAGGTGTAACCATGCTCCACGTTGAAGCTATACCAATTTGTGGTTTTTTGAAATCTTCATTTTTAAAGCCGACAGCATGCAACATAGCTCGACTAGGTGCCCTCTCCATGCCATCAACGACTAAAGATGAAAAGTTGCGGGTGTTGTGGTCATCTGAACGAGCCATGTGATCAATTCCTGATATTTATAAGATTTTAGTAACTAATGTAAAAGTGTGAAGATTATGAAAGTATAGGCTTCCCTTTTCCCTTAAAAAGAATCCCAACTATTTTTACGTCTCCAACCGAGTTTTGGCAATATAAAGCCTAGCAATACACCAAATAATGAAAGTAAACCTCCGTAAAGAAACCAGTCCTGACTGGCAGTATCTTTTAAGGCTTGATTTTCAAGTTTATATTGTTGTAAATCTCGCTCAACATTAACGACGCGCTCTTGTAATTCATCTCGCTCATTTCTTAATTGCGAAGAGCTAGCCATGGTTTTCTTCAGCTCATTTAATTCACGCGTTAATTTGTCACGCTCAATGGCTAATGATTTCTCAAGAGTAGTACCCGGAGTTAGAGTTTCTTTTAAAGCCGATAATTCGGCACGTAAGGTCACATTATTTGATTGCAATATCGACATTTCTTTACTAGTACTATCTTTAGGGTCGATCTCAGGAGGTTCCGCTTTGGTAAAGCGTGCCTTTATGAAACCTTCTGTACCATCCGTTAACTGAACATTAATAAAACCATTTTTTGGTTTCTTATCAAGAACAGTCAAGGCGGTGTCAGTGGCTAGAACTTTTATTACATTACTATGACTGGTTGCTGCGTCATATAGCGATAAGTTCTGCGCATCGTTTACATAAACAATATCAGCCATAGCAATAGTAGTTGTTGCGCTGATGATTAACATACAGATATTACTAAGTAATTTTTTCACGGCTATAGTTTTAGGTTAGGTTGCCAAATTGTAAATAAATCGGGTTAATTTTTGAATATAGAATCTATTTATCCAAAATCTATTAAATCAATTTTATCATTTATTTTATATACTCTTTATTTTTTCAACTACTTAGAAGAAATTCCAATAAAGCCTTTTGGACGTGCAAACGATTTTCCGCCTCTGGATAAATCACACTTTGTGGACCATCAATAACATCAGAGGTCACCTCTTCACCACGATGAGCAGGTAAACAATGCATAAAAAGTGCATCATGGTTTGCTGCATTCATGATTTCTGCATTAATTTGATAATCTTTAAAGGCTAGTTCGCGTTGTTTTTGCTCTTCTTCTTGACCCATGCTTGCCCAAACATCAGTTACACAAAGATCTGCATTTTTAGCTGCAGCTATTCCGCTATCAAAAAATTTAACATGCTTACCTGCAGCACTGACATATTCAGGTAATGGTTGATATTGAGCAGGGCTGGCAATATGTAAAGTAAAATCCAACAAAGTCGCGGCTTGTAGATATGAATGGCACATATTATTACCATCACCTATCCATGCCACAGTTTTTCCACGAATATCACCACGAAACTCAAAATAGGTCTGCATGTCAGCTAGTAACTGACAAGGATGTTGTAAATCAGTTAAACCATTAATGACTGGAACACTAGAATACTGAGCAAATGTTGTTACCGTTTCATGTTTGTCGGTTCTTAACATGATGCAGTCAACCATACTAGATATAACTTTAGCGCTGTCACGCAAAGACTCACCTCGTCCTAGTTGTGTATCTCTAGGTGATAAAAATAAAGCGCTTCCTCCAAAGTGAGCCATACCTGCTTCAAATGAAATTCGAGTACGAGTTGATGACTTTTCAAAAATCATCGCTAACACACGACCTTTTAAGGGCTGATAATTAGGGTCACGGTTATTTTTAAGTTCTATACCTCTATGGATAATGTGCCGAAACTCTTCGCTGGATAAATCAAGTAGGCTAGTGAAATGTCTGGGATTCATATTCATAATTCAATCTGGTACTTATTGAGTAAACTCATTTATCAAAGTAGATAGTATATCAATCAACATGTTAATTTGTTGCTTGTCTATAATTAAGGGAGGTAGTAGTCGAATCGTAGTTTCATTAGTCACATTTATTAATAAATGCTGTTGCAATGCTAATTTAACTAAATCAGTACAGGGTTTATCAAGTTCAATGCCAATCATCAAACCTTTGTGACGTATGTCTACAATATGGGTATTTTTCTGCAAGTTCTCAGTAAAGCCAGAGCAAATAGCATTTCCTTTTTGTTCAGCTTGCTCAATTAGATTATCTTCATCCAAAACAGCTATAACAGCTAAAGCGGCACTACAAGCCAAAGGATTGCCACCAAATGTTGAACCATGTGCACCTGCAGTCAAAAGTTCTGCAGCTTTTCCTCTTGCTAAACAAGCGCCAATAGGTACACCATTCCCTAGTGCTTTAGCCATAGTACAAACATCTGGTAAAATATCGTTATGTTGAAAAGCCAAGAATTTACCGGTTCGTCCTACACCGGTTTGAATTTCATCCAACATCATGAGTAAATCATGTTCATCACATAAATCACGAAGATTACTTAAATAATCTGGTGCAGGAATATTAATCCCGCCTTCACCCTGTATGGGTTCAACCAGCACAGCGACTACATTTTTATTTTGCTTAACTGCTGATTCAATAGCCCTAATGTCGTTGTAAGGAACTCGAATAAAACCCTCAACTAATGGCGCAAAACCTTTTTGAACTTTAGTATTTCCAGTCGCGCTCAATGTAGCCAAGGTACGTCCATGAAAACTTTTTTCCGTGACTATAATCTCAGGCTTTTCTATACCGCGTTCATGACCATATTTACGTGCTAACTTTATTGCTGCTTCATTCGCCTCTGCACCAGAATTACAGAAAAAAACATTATCCATACCGCTCTTTTTAACCAAGCGATCCGCTAGTTGTTCTTGAGCAGGAATTTTATATAAATTTGACGTATGTAGTAATTTTTTACTTTGCTCGCATATAGCTTTATGCACAGCAGGGTGTGCATGACCTAGACTGCAAACAGCTATACCTGATAAAGCATCCAGATAACGATTACTGTTTTCATCAAATAACCACGCACCTTCACCTCGTTCAAAAGTAACCGGTAAACGACCGTAAGTGGGCATAATATGGCTGGTCATGACATTTGGCCTTTAAAGGTTAGCTACTAAATTTCGCTAGCTGATAATAAAAATGTTTGATTATAAGTATCAATGTAGTATCAGGCAAGCACTGACTAACAAGATTAGCTTTTTTAAAGCTAATAAAGTTGCTAAAATCCTTTTTTATTTTGTTTGAGTGAATACGAATATGAGCGTTATAGAAAGAATTAAAGATCAACTTGAAAATAATCCAGTTGTTTTATATATGAAAGGTTCTCCTGATTTTCCACAATGCGGTTTTTCTGGCCAAGTAGTGCAAATTTTAACTGCTAGTAATGCAAAATATGTATCAGTGAATATCTTTGAAGATCCTGAACTACGTGAAGCTCTTAAAGATTATTCAAACTGGCCAACTTATCCTCAGTTGTATATCAATGGAGAGTTAGTCGGGGGTTGTGACATTATTACTGATTTATACAAAAAAGGTGAATTAGTTACGCTACTAGCAAAAGTAGATAGTTTAGCTGAATAAGTCCCTATTCTTTTTACTACCTCTAGTAAACTATAACTGTATAAAAAACTTCAAGTTAATGTTTGGTATAATGGCTGAGCGAATAAACGCTCAGTCGGCCACATCAATCCTCTAAATGAAGCGTCTTATTTTAATTTCCTATAATTGTATATCTACGCAATTAGGGCTTTAAAGCCTTACTAATCCTCAAAACTACGTTTTATATCACTATCGTCTGACGCTCAAAAAGGCTTAACGACTGCCAAAATAATGATGCCTACTAAAAATAAGACGGGGACTTCATTCATCCAACGATAATAAATATGACTATGTACATTGCGGTCATGCTTAAAATCATTTAGCCAAAGACCACATAAGCAATGGTAGGCCACCATTAATCCTAGCATGGTAAGCTTTATTGTTAACCACCAAGAGTTACCATAAAGTAACCAAGCATAATCAACTAACATCCAAATACCAAATATAAGGGTCGCTATCATTCCTGGCGTCATAATGCCGTAAAATAATTTACGTTCCATTATCTTAAATCGTTCATGACTTATTTCATCGGTACTTTGCGCATGATAAACAAATAAGCGAGGTAGATAAAATAATCCTGCAAACCAAGTAACCATAAAAATTAAGTGTAACGCCTTTAACCAAAGCATGATTTACCCTCTTTTTTAATTAACTTTCGTATTTTTTAGTAATTTCTTTTTTATTTGAATAAAAAAACAATATTGCTCCTATTATAATCATAGGCAATGACAATATCTGCCCCATAGTAACCCAATCTAATGCCAAATATCCAAGTTGAGCGTCTGGCATTCTATAAAATTCTACAAAAAATCTAAAACATCCATACAAAAACAAAGCAAGTCCTGTAATTGCTCCAACAGGTCTTTGTTTTCTTGAATATAGATTAAGCAAAATATATAAAATAATTCCTTCTAAAAACGCTTCGTAAAGCTGTGAAGGATGTCGTGCTAATGGGCCACCGTTTGGGAATACCATTCCCCAGGGTGCTTGAGTGACCTGACCCCATAACTCTGAATTAATAAAGTTTCCAATACGACCAGCACCTAATCCTATAGGAGCTAATGGTGCAATAATATCGGTTAATTGCAGCATAGAGCATTGATGCTTTTTTGAAAAAAACCGCATTGCTATAAATACTCCTAACATTCCCCCATGAAAAGACATACCTCCCTGCCATATTTTCAATAATATCAACGGGTTACTTATAAATTCACTAAAATTATAAAATAAAATATAGCCAATTCTTCCCCCTAAAATGACCCCTATAGCCCCGTAAGTGACTAAATCTTCTATAGTTTCTGGCTTAATAGGCGACCACGGTTGTTTAGCCCTTATTTGTCCTAAAAACCATACAGCTGCAAAGCCAATAACGTACATAAGCCCGTACCAATGTACTTTTGCAGGTCCTATGCTGAATATGACTGGATCAATATTAGGATAATTAAGCATAATTAAACGTCCAAATTAGTTACATCTAATGCGTTTTTAACGATAAAGTCACGTCGTGGCTCTACGACATCACCCATTAAGGTTGTAAATATTTCATCTGCAGCAATGACGTCTTCGATTCTAACTTGTAACAACCTACGATTATTAGAATCTAATGTTGTTTCCCATAATTGTTCTGGGTTCATTTCACCTAAACCTTTGTAACGTTGTATGTGTTGGCCTTTTTTAATTTCCTTCATCATCCATTCAAAGGCTTGTTTAAAGCTAGTGACAGGGTAGGTTCGCTCACCCATTTGCATATATGAGCCTTCATTAAACATACCCAGGGTATCCTGAGCGTATTGGGCTATTTTTTGATAGTCTTTACCATTAAAGAAAGATGACAGTAAAACAAATGTTTTAGTAATACCATGCAAACGCTTATTTATGATTGCAGTGAAATCATTAATGCCTTTATATTCTAGTTCTATATTAAATAGGGCTTTAGTTTCAGACTCCTCTAATTGTTGCTGAAGTTTTCCAAACCATGCAGCAAGCTTTTGCTGATCTTGTTTAATTTCATCTGTAATGACCTCCATATATGAAAACTGTTCTAAAAACACATCGTCATAACGTCTGGATAAACGATTAATTACACTTACGACTCCAGTATATTCTTTTGCTAATTTTTCTAAGCCTTGTCCCTGTATTGGCAGAGCTGTTTCATCTGTAAATAATTGAGCCTTATCTAATGCCAATTGAATTAAATATTCATTCAATTGAGCATCGTCTTTAACATAATGCTCTTGTTTACCCTTTTTAACTTTATATAAAGGAGGTTGTGCAATATAGATATAACCTTTCTCAACTATCTCAGGTAATTGTCTATAAAAAAACGTTAATAATAAGGTTCTAATATGCGAGCCATCAACATCCGCATCTGTCATGATAATAATGCGATGGTAACGTAACTTTTCTAGATTATATTCTTCTTTACCTATACCGCAGCCTAATGCTGTAATTAATGTCCCTACTTCTTCTGAAGAAATCATTTTATCAAAGCGTGCTTTTTCAACATTTAGAATCTTACCTTTTAACGGCAATATCGCTTGGGTACGTCGATCCCTACCCTGCTTTGCTGAACCACCTGCTGAATCCCCTTCCACTAAAAACAATTCAGACAACGCTGGATCTTTTTCCTGACAATCGCCAGTTTTCCTGGTAGTCCAGCTATGTCTAATGTCGTTTTTCTACGAGTCATTTCCCTAGCCTTACGTGCTGCTTCTCTAGCACGAGCCGCATCTATAATTTTACCGACTATCGATTTTGCTATTTGTGGCTTTTCTAGTAAAAACTCCTGTAACTTTTCATTCATAGTCGATTCAACTAGAGGTTTCACTTCTGAAGACACTAATTTATCTTTTGTTTGTGATGAAAATTTAGGATCAGGTACTTTAACTGATAGCACCGCTGTTAAACCTTCTCTCGCATCATCACCCGTAGTAGATACTTTTTCTTTCTTAGCTAAACCACTCGCTTCAATATATTGATTGATAGTTCGAGTTAATGCTCCTCTGAACCCTGCTAAATGGCTACCCCCATCACGTTGGGGAATATTATTAGTATAACAAAACACATTTTCTTGATAAGAGTCATTCCATTGCATCGCAACTTCTACTGTTACACCTTCTTTTTCAGCAACAAAATGGAAGACTTCAGGAAACAAGGGTGTTTTATTCTTATTAAGATGCACTACAAATGCACTGATTCCACCCTCAAACTCAAATATATCTTGCCTGTCTGTCCTTTCATCATTCAAGCTTATACGTACACCTGAATTAAGAAAAGATAATTCACGTAATCTTTTTGCCAAAATATCATAATGAAACTCTGTGTCAGTGAAAGTTTCTGAACTTGGTTTAAAATTAATGAGTGTACCTGATCCGTCTGCTGGCCCTACAGACTCCAATGGAGCTACTGGATTACCCATACGATATTGTTGCTTATAAAGTAGCCCATTTTTACGCACTTCTAAATTTAACTCTTCGGATAAGGCATTCACTACTGACACGCCAACACCATGCAAGCCCCCAGATACCTTATAAGCATTATCGTCGAACTTTCCACCCGCATGTAGTATCGTCATAATAACTTCTGCTGCTGATCGTCCTTCCTCCTTATGTATATCTACTGGTATTCCTCGACCATCATCTGAAACTGTTACCGAACCATTACTATGTATAACAACTTTTACTTCTTTACAATATCCAGCTAAAGCTTCATCAATTGAGTTATCAACTACTTCAAACACCATATGATGTAATCCTGATCCATCATCTGTATCACCAATATACATTCCAGGTCTTTTTCTAACTGCATCCAATCCCTTTAGAACTTGTATATTTGAACTATCATATTGTTCGTTAATGTTGGTCATAATTCTCTCACTTTACTGTAGTTGTGAATGTTCCACATGAAACATTACACTTGTATTATATTGCCGTGTTCCACGTGGAACATTTTGTAATTCTTAATATCAGTTAGATCACCAAAATCAGATTGCTCAGTCGTTGTTATAAATACTTGGCATTCTAACTCAACTAAATAGTTGAGTAATTTAGCTCTATTGATGACATCTAATTCAGCTGCAAAATCATCAATAAGAAAACAACCAATATTACTATGTTGATTTTTAAGTAACTGCATCTGAGCTAACTTTAAACTCATCACTAATAATTTTAGTTGGCCCCTAGAAACATAGTCTTTGGCTAAGCGACCCGCAACCATTATTTGTATATCACCGCGATGGGGTCCACTATGTGTAAATCCGAAACGAAGATCTTTATCAAAATCTTCTATAAAAACATAATCGAGTTCCTTATCGGTATTCCATCCCGACAGATACTTTAATTCAACGTCGTTAAGGTCAAGAAACCTAGCAACAATTTCTATAAAGACTGGTTTAAATTTAAGTAAATAATTTTGTCGGTAATTATTTACCATTGTACCGTAATTAACCAATTCGTTATTCCAAACATTAAGTTGATTAACGGATCGAGTCTTCAATAATGAATTACGATGCGCTAAACACTTTTTATAATGTCGCCAAACTAATAAAAAGTTTTCATTGTCATTAAAAACCCCCCAATCTAAAAACTCTCTCCTTAATTGAGGTGCAGCATCAAGTAATTCATAACTTTTAGGATGAATAACTTGTAAAGGTAAGGCATAAGCAAAATCTGATTTTTTATGGGTAGTTTGATTATTAATACGACAACAATAGTTTTTACTGTCAATTTGAACACCTAAATGGGCTGTAGCACCATTCATCTGCAATATTTCAGCAGAAACAACCAATTCTAAATATGATGAATTAATAACTGATTTTATTGATGAAGAACGAAAAGACTTAATGCGTCCTAATAAAAAAATTGCCTCAAGAAAAGCAGTTTTTCCACTAGCATTTTTACCAATAATAAAATTTAATGTCGGCGAGGGAAATACCGCAGCCAGAATAATGTTACGTACAGAGCTAATATTTAGCTTAGTAATTATCATTGCAGTTATGAACAAAGAAAACTAACTAGAGAATGTGACAAAGCACGATGATCAAATTAGAGCAAGAAATCAATCTTATGCTTAGAAATGATATTACCAAACTGAATAAGGATGGTTAGCTAAATTATTATTGTAATAGCGAAGATCAGAAGTAACTTCTGCTCCTAACCAATTAGGCTTTGAAAAAACAGCTCCAACTTCTGGTAGTTCAATTTCAGCAACAATTAAACCCATATTATCACCTTCAAACTCGTCTATTTCCCAAGTATTGCCCTCATTAATAACAATATGACGAGTTTTTTCAATAATAGGTTTTTTACATAAATTAGTAATTATTTCTTGCGCATCAGATAAGGGAATTTCATATTCATATTCATGACGTTGCGTTCCAATAGTAGCGCTCTTAATATTGAGCCAAGCATGATTATCACTAATTCTTACTCTTATGGAACTCGTTGCAACTGAATTTAAATAGCCTTGTTTATATTTAACTGAATAACTAACATCATTACGCCAATCATTATTAGCTAATAAAAATTTATGTTCTATTTCTATCGCCACTTTATGACCTACAATTATTACTGCCATCACAATAAGGAGGCGTATTTGTTTCTGAACAGCCACATAAAAAAATAGCTTTAGTTTCTTCGGCTATAAATTTAACAGACTTCTTATCTGAAAACTCACGATGAGCATTATCACACAAGGGCATATTTTTACTAAAACCACAGCTACACCAAGAATATTTAGTGCCAGCTTCAACAGAGATTTCAAGAGGTGAATTAGTTTTAGTTATCATTTTTTTAGAGTAAATAGATTTATTGAGAGTTATCAAGCAGTTAAATTTTCAACAAAAAAACTTGAAAAATACTTTATTTACAGATTGTTAGGAAAACTAAAGCGTCATAGGCATAACAATAAATTTATAAGCACAGTGTTCTGATTCATCAATAAAACAACTGCTACCATTGGCAGCTAAAGTTAAAACTGCAAATTCAGAATCTAAATTAGTAACAGCATCCAATAAATACTGTGAATTAAAGCCTATAGAAATAGGAGATCCCATGTATTCTATGGCTATTTCTTCTTCAGCTTCATCGTGCTCGGGATTATGAGCGCTGATTCTCAAACTATTTTCATTAATATCAAAGGTAATACCCTTAATTTTTTCATTAGATAAAATAGCAACACGCGTTAAAGCTTCTTTCAAAGCGAGCTTTTGTATATGAATTGGACTAATGAATTCTTGCTTGAAAACCTTACCAAAATCTGGGTATTTTGAGTCAACCAATTTAGCTGAAAAAATTAAATCATTGATTATAATGCATATATTGTTGGTAGAAAAACTAACTAGTAATTCCGACTCAGGATCGTCTAATAAGCGACTGAGTTCAATCGCCCCTTTTCTAGGAATAATTATTCGAGCTTCATACCCTGTTTCTTGATCTAAATCATCTTCATAGATAGACAGACGATGGCCATCTGATGCTACTAATTTAATTCTGTTATTACTAATATTAAGCATTAATCCATTTAGATAATAACGTACATCCTGATTTGCCATACTAAATAGGGTTTTATCTAGCGATTTCTTTAATTTACCAGAATTAATATAAAAAGAATGAGTTAACTCTGTCTCAGAAAATTCAGGGTAATTATCGGCGGATAAACAATTCAATGAGAAACGACTGCGATTAGATGAAATTTTGACTTTATCATTTTGCAGTTCAAATTTAATTTCTGCTCCATTAGGCAATAATCTGCATATATCTAAAAATTTTCTCGCAGGAACAGTAATAGTTCCTGGTATTGCAGAATTTACAGCAATATTAGCGATAATCTGTATTTCAAGATCAGTACCTGTTAAGCGAATAGAATCTTCTTCTATAACCAATAAAACATTAGAAAGTATAGGCATGGTTTGCCTTTTTTCTATAACGCTCACTATTTGTTGCAAAGGTGTTAATAGATCTTCTCTATTAATTATAAATTTCATTGATTTTTATATTGGGAAAATTAGCTGAATAAATAAAGCCAAAACAAAAGCAGTTATATTGGCCTAACAATGATTATGTTTCATGATTATATAGTCGTCGAAGCCCATACGCTAGTATTTTGTCCAATAAAACAATTTGTTAAATCAATATCTATTTAAAAAACAAGGACTCAAAAAGCGAGTTAGGGTCTGATTATTGAATTAATCGTAATATAATAATATAAGTTATTTTTTTAAAAGATTATTACTATTAACAAGGCAATTAACTGTGGATAACTAGTGGCAGGTTTTTAAAATTAACCCTTAGAGGCTATTTTAAAGCTGTGTTTTTATAGCCCTGTAATCTGTGGATAAAAGTTTTCAAAAATTTTATATTCAGCTTGATAGCAAGTTAATCACAGATTTAGTAACAAGAGAATCTAAGCGCATAACTAAAATAACAATAATATTTATAATGTTATATTGAGGGGTTTATTAACTTAAAAGTTATTTTTAATAGGGTTTGAATGGATAAACAAGGCATTATGTTGGATAATGCGCTCAATATTTATCCGATAACTAAGCAGTGAATAAATGAAACAAAAAATAGAGGGTTTACTCATCCAAGCTGTTGAAACACTTATAGCTGAAGGTGTGTTAAATTTAGATACTCCACCAGTGATTATGATCGAACGTACTCGTGATGCTCAACATGGTGATTTTGCATCAAATTTAGCGTTAGTATTAGCAAAACCAGCAAAGTTAAATCCTCGTCAATTAGCAGAAAAAATCATCGCAGCATTACCTACTAATGATGCTATTACCAAAATAGAATTAGCGGGCCCTGGCTTCATTAATTTCTTTGTTAATCCAAATACCCAATTTGGTGTTATTAAACAAATTCATGAGCTTGGCAATTCCTTTGGTTTAAGTACAAAGGGTGCTGGTAAGAAAGTTCAGGTTGAATTTGTATCCGCTAATCCTACTGGACCCCTTCATGTCGGCCATGGTCGAGGAGCTGCTTATGGTTCTGCAGTCTCTGATTTACTAGAAGCAGTGGGTTTTGAAGTACATCGTGAATATTATGTAAATGATGCAGGCCGACAAATGGATATATTGGCCACTAGTATTTGGTTAAGATATTTAGAAGTTTGTGGAGAACTCGTTACTTTTCCAAGCAATGCTTATCGTGGTGATTATGCACGTAATATTGCCTTAGATATTGTTAATAACGCTAAAGACAAATATCGTAGATCCATAGAAGTCGTGTTCGAACAAATTCCTGCCGATGAACCTCAAGGTGGCGATAAAGATGAACATATCGATGCTTTGATTGTTAGGATGAAGAGCTTGTTAGGCTCTGAATTATATCGAGAGTTTTTTCAGATTGGCTTAGAGACTATCTTAGTAGATATCAAAGCAGATTTAATTGAGTTTGGTGTCGATTATCAACAATGGTTTTCAGAACGTCAGCTCATGGATGATAGTTCAGTAGAAAATGCCCTAGAACGCTTACGTATTGGCAATTATCTTTATGAGCAAGAAGGTGCAACTTGGTTTGCGTCTAGCCAATTAGGTGATGAAAAAGATCGTGTGGTCATTAGAGAGAATGGGCAATATACCTATTTTGCATCTGATATCGCTTACCACATGAACAAACTAGATAGAGGTTTCGACCAAATTATCGATATTTGGGGAGCGGATCATCATGGGTATGTACCTAGAGTTAAAGCGGCTATTAAAGCGCTGGGTGCTGATGAATCAAAATTACATGTTTTATTAGTTCAGTTTGCCGTACTTTATCGAGGTGAAGAACGTGTACAAATGTCCACACGTTCTGGAGAATTTGTTACTTTAAGACAATTACGTGCTGAAGTCGGTAAGGATGCCGCTAGATTCTTTTATCTAATGCGTCGCTCAGAACAACACATGGATTTTGATTTAAAATTAGCGACCTCAAAATCTAACGATAACCCCGTTTTTTACGTTCAATACGCTCATGCACGCGTTTGTAGTGTATTACGTCAATTAGACGAAAAAGGCTGGCAAAGAAATTTAGTGTTAGGTTTAGAGAATTTAGAAAAACTAACAGAAGAACATGAAAGCTCATTATTAGTCGTGTTAGCACGATATCCTGAAGTACTAGAACGCGCTGCTCTGCAATATGAACCGCATCAATTAGTTATTTATTTACGCGAATTAGCACATGATTTTCACACTTATTACAATGCTCATCAGTTTTTGGTTGATGACGAAGTGATCCGTAATGCCCGTCTAAGTTTGATTTGTGCAGTAAAGCAGGTCTTGTCTAATGGACTAGGTTTATTAAGTATTAACGCACCCGAATCCATGTAATGACTAGAGATTATAAGCCAAGGCCTGTTAAAGGAAAATTTGCTAAGCAGCAAAGACATCATAATGATGAACGCTCCAAAGTAAGTGTGTGGAGGTGGATGTTAATTACCGCCATCATTATTTCTTTCGTGGTATTTTTGGTTTATATAAGTACTCGTCATAAAGAAACTACTCCAACGGCTGTAGAAGTCCCAGCCAATAAAACACTTGCAGAAAATTCAGTAGCCATTAAAGAAGAGAAAAAGCCTGAAGTAAAACAGACCCCTCAACCTCCTCAATTTGATTTTTATACCATCTTGCCAGAAAAAGAAGTGGTTGTTCCTGAATATGAAATCAAAACCAGAACTCGGGAAGAGCATGTAGGTAAAGCCAAAGAGGCTCATTATATTTTGCAAGTAGGCTCTTTTAAAACCTACAAAGAAGCCGAAACCTTAAAAACTAAATTAGCCAGTATGGGAATGGAATCAACCATACAGAAACAAAAAATAGGCATCATCAGTTGGTATCGAGTAAAAATGGGACCTTATACTCAAATGCCCAGTATTAATACCATCAGAGGAAGACTCAGACAAAATGGCATTGATGTGATTATTACTGAGACGGGTGAATAAGTATTATTAATTAGAGGTCTCATAAGTCCTTGCTGTTATGCATGCCTCGTGTTAAATAACTCCATCAGTTCCCCTTTTCCAAAGGCATAGGTATCTACACAAATAATTGTTAGTATTCCCACGCGCGAACGATAACATTGTGGTGAAGATCGTAGGGGCGAATTCATTCGCCCAGTAAAGTTTAATTTCCGCAGTAGGTGATTTTGTCGAGTTACACTAACTTTAGCCCGTCCTTCCAAGCGAGACGGGGGTTATAACCCCGTCTCAAACGTTTGATAATGCAACTATCTTTGAAAAATCAGCGATAATGTATTTCTGCTTTTAGTTATATAGCAACGCTTAAGCGCATCCAAACGTTTCGGTTGGGGTTGTAAACCCCGACCGGCATTAATATTAATTGTAGGGGCGACAGATTCGCCCAGTACATTAGTATGATTTTACGTGGCGAATAATTCGCCCCTACAGAATAAAGCCAGTAGCCAAACAATTAGCAAATGTGACGAGTGTACATTTATTGCATTATTCAGAGCTAAGAAAATTTAATCAAAAAATATACCAGCCTAAGGGCTATATAAAATAAAATGATGACTGGAACATTGTTAATACCACTGTTTAGCTATCGGTACCTCTATAACACAAGCGGCTCGCATATATTGGCTTGGGCTGTTGTCTTAGTTGGTTTTTGAGTGAACTTTGCTTGTTTGGTATGATTGAATAGCAAACAAATACTATAAAGTCATCCTTGAATAATCATAAATGGCATAAATGAATTAAAGGGAACAGCACATGGCTGAAAAGCAAGCTAAAAAGAAAGTCGTTAAAATAAAAAGCATAGAAGAAACGCTTTGGGAATCAGCCAATAAACTGCGTGGTAGCGTAGAACCCGCCGAATACAAACACGTGGTACTCGGACTTATCTTTTTAAAATTTGCCAGCGATAAGTTTGAAGAACACCGCCAAATACTGATAGCTAAAGGCCAAGAAAAGTATATTGAAATGCCCGACTTCTATGGTATGGCCAATGTGTTTTATCTGGATGAAATCAGTCGTTGGAGTTATATCATCAAAAATTCAAAGCAAAACGATATTGCCTTGAAGATTGATACCGCCCTGCACAATATTGAGAAGAATAACAAAGCCCTAAAAGGCGCTTTGCCCGATAATTATTTTTCTCGTTTGGGCTTAGACATTACCAAACTCTCTTCACTGCTCGATACCATCAACGATATTGATACCCTCAAAGACAAGGCGCACGATATTGTGGGTAGAGTCTATGAGTATTTTCTGTCTAAATTTGCCTTGGCAGAAGGTAAAGGAAAGGGGGAGTTTTATACCCCTAAAAGCATTGTTAATCTGATTGCTGAAATGATAGAGCCTTATAAAGGCATTATTTATGATCCCGCTTGTGGCTCAGGCGGTATGTTTGTGCAGTCTATTAAGTTTATTGAAAACCACCACGGCAACAAAAAAGAAATCTCTATTTACGGTCAAGAATACACTAACACCACGTATAAACTTGCGAAGATGAATCTGGCTATCCGGGGTATTAGTGCCAATTTGGGTGAGAAAGCCGCAGATACTTTTGCTGATGATCAACATAAAGACCTGAAAGCCGATTTTATAATGGCTAATCCGCCTTTTAATCAAAAGGACTGGCGTGCCGAGAATGAATTGAAAGACGACCCCCGCTGGCGGCGTGGTTACGATGTGCCGCCAAAGAGTAATGCCAATTATGCGTGGATACTCAATATGGTGAGTAAACTCAGTGATAATGGTGTTGCGGGTTTTATCCTGGCTAATGGGGCTTTGAGTGGTGGCGGTGAAGAATACAAAATACGCAGAAAGCTGATTGAGAATAACTTGGTGGATGCGATTTTGGTGTTGCCTCAAGATATGTTTTATACCACTAATATTAGCGTTACCATTTGGATATTAAACAAGAATAAAAAAGCCCATAGCCGAAGCATAGGTGATGAACAACGTCATTACCGTGATCGTGAACAAGAAATCTTGTTCATGGATTTGAGACAAATAGGCGAACCTTTTGAAAAGAAATTCATCCAGTTTGGACCACAACACATTAAGGACATTGGCATCACCTATCACGCTTGGCAACAAGACCATAATGCTTACCAAGATATTCCAGAATATTGTTATTCCGCAACGCTTGAAGAAGTCGCTAAGAAAGACTTTTCACTGGTACCCAGTAAATATATTGAGTTCATCAATCGAGATGAGAATATTGATTTTGATGAAAAAATGTCAACCCTGCAAGCCGAGTTTTCCGACTTACTTAAAGCCGAAGCAGAGTCTAAGAATGATCTATTAGCCGTATTTAATGAGTTGGGTTATGAAATCAAGCTATAGACGGTTAGGTGATTACATACGGGAAGTCAAGGTTCGCAATACTGAACTAAAAACTGAGAAACTTTTAGGGATTAATATTGACAAGTTTTTTATGCCTTCAGTTGCTAATGTAATTGGCACAGATATGTCCGTTTATAAAATTGTCAAAAGAAATCAGTTTGCTTGCAATAGAATGCATGTAGGCAGAGATTATAGATTACCTGTTTCAATGTCGAAGACAGATGAAGAGTTTATGGTTTCACCGGCTTATGATGTGTTTGAAATTATTAATACCCAAATCCTTTCACCTGAATACTTGATGATGTGGTTCTCACGGAGGGAGTTTGATCGAAACGCTTGGTTTTACACTGATGCTGATGTGCGTGGTGGTTTACATTGGAAGGCTTTTTGCGATATGCAATTACCCATCCCCTCCCTCACCAAACAATGCGAAATAGTTAAAGAATACAATGTAATCCAAAACCGCATAGACTTAAACCAACAACTGATAAAGAAACTAGAAGAAACCGCCCAAGCTATTTACAAACAATGGTTTGTTGATTTTGAATTCCCGGATGAAAACGGCAAACCTTATAAAAGCAATGGTGGTGAAATGGTTTTTAATTACGAATTGGAAAAAGAGATTCCAAAGGGGTGGGAAGTAAATTTATTAGGTGATTTAATAAGCTATAAAAAAGGATTCGCTTTTAAATCAGAAAATTATAAACAAAGCGGAATCCCTGTATTCAGGGTTTCTGACTTTACAGATAGATCAATTGATGTAACTAAAAACTATTATTTAGATGAATTAATGGCAACTCAATTAATTCAATACGAATTAAAAACAAACGATATTATCATAACTACTGTGGGTTCATGGCCAGATAATCCAGCGTCTATTGTGGGTAAGGTTATCATTGTTCCTGAACTTGCAAATAATGGATTGCTAAATCAAAACGCAGTCAGATTAAGAGCAAAGAAAATTATAGAACAACTTTTTGTTTATTATCGATTGAAGAGTAAAGATTATTCAGAGTTTGTAATTTCAGGCGCACAAGGAAGTGCTAATCAAGCAAGTGTAACTTTAGAGCATATTTTTAGTTTTAAAATAGTTGTGCCTGATAAAAGGTGTGATTTGTTTCTGGCACTTAATAAAATAAATGACAATATTCTTAAAATGGATGCTGAGAATTTTTATTTATTAAACATGAGTAATCTTCTTCTATCCAAACTCGCCACCCTAGAAAACTAACGCAATGCCAAATAGTGAAATGCTCATATACCAGAACCCCGATGGCAAAATCAAAATTGATGTGCGCCTAGAGGAAGAAACGGTTTGGTTAACACAGGCGCAATTGTGTGAACTCTTTCAAAAGTCAAAAGCCACCATCAGCGAGCATATTAAAAATGTATTTGAAGAGGGTGAATTGGAAGAAAGTTCAGTTGTTCGGAATTTCCGAACAACTGCTATAGATGGCAAGAACTATGATACTAAATACTATAACCTCGATGTCATCATCTCAGTAGGCTATCGGGTAAAGTCTCCCCAAGGTACACAGTTTAGAATCTGGGCGACCCAACGCCTTAAAGAATACATCATTAAAGGTTTTGCTTTAAATGACGAGCGCTTTAAATCGGGTACCTCGATGAACTACTTTAATGAGCTACAAGAGCGTATTCGTGACATCCGCTTGTCTGAGCGGTTCTTCTATCAAAAAATTAAAGACATCTATACGACTAGCATTGATTACAATCCCAAGGATGAAAAATCGGTCGCGTTTTTTAAAGTAGTGCAAAACAAATTACTGTGGGCGATTAGTCAACAAACCGCCGCTGAATTAGTGTATCGCCGAGTCGATGCCAGTTTGCCTTTATTGGGTATGCAAGCATTTGATAAGAGCAATACCGTCTCGATTAAAAAATCTGATGTCAGTGTTGCTAAGAATTATCTAAATGAAGATGAGCTAAAACTACTGGGTTTATTGGTAGAGCAATATTTAGCTTTTGCAGAAACCA
>TBL_comb48_EPIDRAFT_1000575_pt1 | contig 28621 bp, 40 predicted proteins | sample TroBogEpilimnion_37_FD_10681 | JGI IMG/M metagenome (IMG submission 10681) | reverse complement strand
GGTCAGTTTCTTTTGCAACAACACTTTTGAATGTAACTTCAACAGTCAATACTGCATCAATGGTATTGTATGCTAATGGTTCTGGGTTAACTAGCTTAACAGGGTCTAATGTCACTGGTACAGTAGCATACGCAACTACAGCAAACGCAGTAGCAGGTGCTAATGTAAGTGGACAAGTGTCATACGCAGCAGTTGCTAACTCAGTGGCAGGCGGTAATGTGAGTGGAGCTGTTGGTCTTGCTACGTACGCAACTACAGCAAACGCAGTAGCTGGTGCTAACGTAAGTGGACAAGTGTCATACGCAGCAGTTGCTAACTCAGTAGCGGGTGGTAATGTGAGTGGTGCGGTTGGTCTTGCTACTTACGCAACTACAGCAAACTCAGTAGCAGGTGCTAATGTAAGTGGTCAAGTAGGCAACGCATTAGTAGCAGGTACTGTTTATACTAATGCACAGCCAAATATCACAAGTGTTGGCACATTAACAAGTTTAACTGTAACAGGCAATATCGGTACAGGCAATTTAAACACATCATCAGGTACAGTAGGTGGTGCATCTGCTACATTATATGGCACAACATTAACAACTGGTGCAAACACTACAGCAGGATCAATAACTGGTAACTGGACATTAAGTGCAGGTAGTAAATTAACAGCTACATACGCTGACTTAGGTGAGTATTATGCAGCAGATGGTTTATATGAACCAGGCACAGTATTGATGTTTGGCGGTAGTCAAGAAGTAACTATAGCTGATGAAGATACTAATGCTGTAGCAGGCGTAGTATCAACAAACCCAGCTTATGTAATGAATGGAAATATACAGGTAACTTACCCAGTCGTTATCGCACTTCAGGGTCGTGTACCTGTCAAAGTAAAAGGTGTTGTTCGTAAAGGCAACATTATGGTATCAGCCGGCAATGGTTATGCTAAGGCTAGTAGTAATCCATTAATGGGCACAGCAATTGGTAAAGCACTTGCTGACTTTGATGGATCAGAAGGCGTGATTGAAATCGCCGTTGGTAGATTATAAGGAATTAAGAAATGATTACAGTAGATTTATTACAAAAATTGTGTCCAAAAACAAAGCACGACACATTAGCAAAGTTTGTTGACGCATTAAACACAGAATGCGCAAACTATAGTATCAACACACCACAACGCATGGCAGGTTTCTTAGCACAAGTAGCACACGAAAGTGGCGACTTTAACTTTGTTAAAGAAAATTTAAACTATAGTGCTGATGGTTTACAAAAGATATTCCACAAGTATTTCCCAGATGCTGACACAGCAAATGCTTATGCTCGTAATCCACAAAAGATTGCTAACAAAGTATACGCAAGTCGTATGGGCAATGGCGATGAAGCAAGTGGCGACGGTTACAAATTTTGTGGTCGCGGATTAATTCAATTAACTGGTAAAGACAATTACAGTAAATTCGCAGCATCATTAGGCAAATCATTAGATGACACCGTAGCATTTTTAGAAACAACAGAAGGCGCTGTAGCCAGTGCTGCTTGGTTCTGGAATACACATGGTCTTAATGACATTGCTGATAAAGGTGATATCGTAACAATGACTAAGCGTATCAATGGTGGTACAATTGGTCTTGATGATAGAACAGCAAAGTATAACGCAGCTTTAGCTATTCTTCAAGGATAATAATGACTGCCCCAGTTTGGAATACAGCAGCAGGATCAATAGGCATATTTCCAAGTGCAACACCTATTGATTTTCAATTTTCAGCTACGCCTGTGAGTCCTGCTACTTCACTAACTTATAAGTTATTAAGTGGTGCACTTCCAAACGGATTAACTTTAAACAGTGCAGGATTTTTATTAGGGACTCCTGCACTAGTAAATGCACAAACTACTTACAATTTTGCTATTAGAGTTACTGATAACTTAAATCAAATACAAGATAGAACATTTACTATTACTATTAATGCAGCAGCATTGCCCGCATTGACTACCCCGTCTGGATTTATTTTAACAACCTACGATAGCACTTGGGTAGAATTACCAATACAATATAGCAATCCAATATCTACAAATCCAATATTAATCGAGTTAATTCAAGGTGAACTACCGCCTGGATTAGAAATAAATGAAAATGGATTAATCAGAGGTTATGCTGATGCACCAGTTACTGAAGTAACTTATGAAACAGTTGTGACCTATGCTACAATTACATCGGCTGTTGATTATACAATCACTGTTGTTAGTACATCTGGTTTTATAGTTGGCAGAGAGATTGTATTTACTGGTACAAGTTTTGGTGGCATCGAAGCAGGTAAAACATATTATATACAAAGCGTACCAAACCAAACTCAATTTACTATAAGCACAACACAGTTCGGCCCAGTATACACTTTATTAAATTCGGCTACAGGATTTTTAACAGCTACATTACCTAATAGTACTTTAGGTCAGCCAACTATTAGAACTTATTCATTTTCATTAGAATTATTAAGTCCTTTAGGTAATGATTTACAATCGTATTATATTACTGTAGTAAATCAAAATACTCCTCAAAGTCAAGGAGGTCCGGGGTTACCACCTAATACTAGAGTACCTACATTATTAAATACACGCCCTGCCAGTTACAATATAACTGATAATCCAGGATTATATAGTTACTATGTTTTACCACCAAATGGTAACGGTGTTACATATGCTCCAAATAATTCACCCGGCGCATTTATAGGACAAATTTTAAGCGGAGAGTTTTTTGCTTTTAAAATGTTAGGATATGATTTTGATGGCAATGCTATACGTTATAACTATGTTGGCTTGCCTTTAGGATTAACAGGTGATCCTAATACAGGATGGATTACTGGCACCCCTGTTGTATCTCCTGACACTATTAATGAGTTTTCATTTCAAGTGCAAATACAAAAAGCTAATGTTAATACTAACATAACTTCTGCCTTTTTTAACTTTTCATTTTTAATTGCTAACCAAATCATTGGCGATATAACTTGGATAACACCTAGCGATTTAGGACAAATTTCAAACGGTACTGTTAGCACATTAACATTATTAGCAATTTGTGACGTGCCTATAGAATATAGAATAACAAGTGGTTCTTTACCACCTAACTTAGTATTACAACCTACTGGTGATATTACGGGAACGGTTGCTTTTCAACCAGGTAATACATTTGCAGATCCAGGCTCTATAACTGAATATACATTTACTGTAAACGCATATGCACCTAATTATCCAATAGTACAAAGTTTGCAAACATTTACATTAAACGTATATCAAGAATTTGCACAACCAACAGATACACTTTATATAACTGCTGCACCACCTCTTTATCAGCATTATATATTAGATCAACTATTAACCAGCACAACTATTATTCCTCCTCAGGCTGTTTATAGACCAAATGATCCAAACTTTGGTGTAGCAACTAATGTAACCTATATGCACGCTTATGGAATATATGCTAGTGACTTTGACCAATATGTAGCAGCAGTTACACAAAATCATTATTGGCGTTATCTAACTTTAGGACAAATCAACACTGCTGTAGCAAAAGACAGCGATGGTAATGTGATTTATGAAGTCGTTTATAGTGAAGTCATTGATAACTTAGTAAACCCAGAAGGAGTAAGTGTTAGTGAGTCAATTGAATGGCCTAGACCAATCAATTTATTTTTAGGACCATGGTATGCTAGTGTTACAGACATATATGCTAGTTATATTTTCCCTGATAGTGACGGGCAACCTACTTATTACACAAGTTTAGATCCAGGTCACGTACAAGAATTATATCCAAACAGTTTACCAAATATGCGTGAAAGAGTAGGACAGGTATTGGGTCAAGTATATGATAGCAACGTCTTACCATTATGGATGACAAGTCAACAAAGCAATGGTAGCACATTAGGATTTACCCCAGCTTGGGTAATATGCTATACTAAGCCCGGTTACAGTCAACAAATTGCGCAAAATATACAGACACTTTGGGTCAACGAGTTAAATCAACCTTATGTATTAAATCAAATCAATTTTGAAATTGATAGATTTACCGTAGACAAAGCACTTACATATGATTATAACAACACATTGGTTCCTCCTGCGTTTACCGATTTACCAAGTGGAACCCCTGTACCTAATCCTCTTAATAGTAAAGATTTTTATGTATTGTTCCCAAGAAAAACTATACTCCCAAATCAATAATACTAAATACATTACGGAAACAAATAAATGAGTACAATTAACACAAACGGAATCAATGTAAATTATCCAGTACCGGGGCAGAATCAAAGTTCTCAGGGATTTAGAGACAACTTTAGTTCTATTGTAACTAATTTAAATACTGCTGCTACTGAGATTACTGATTTACAAAACAATGCTGTATTAAAATCAGCATTGGCTAATACTACTCTTAACAATAACATGGCTAATACACTTATTAGCAATGCAAGCACACGTAGTTTTAGAGCAACCACATACAATTTAGGTAACGCATTAGCAGGCACCGTATTAGTAAACGCAAGTTTAGGTGATGTTCAATACGGTACAGTATCAGCAAATACAACGCTTCAGTTTGGTAGCTGGGCTCCAACTGGCACACAACAATCAATTCAATTACAATTAGCAGTTAGCAATGCTAACGCAGTTATTTCATTCCCTGCGTCAGTAGTATCATCAAATAATAATTATGGTGTTACAATTTTAGAAAACTATGCTAATGTTGCCAACGTTGCAACTGTTACAGCTCCATATGGTGTATCGCAGTTAAACTATACAATTACTACAACAGATTGCGGTAACACACTTTATATTACCCCAACTAACAGACCATATCAAACAACTGAAATACAAGTACGTACCCCTCCCCCAACTGGTTTCCCGGGCGACACAGAAGGTACAGTAGCAGTTGACGCAAACTATCTTTATGTTTGCACAGGCAATTTTAATTCTACTACAGTAAGTAAAACAGTAAGTAATACATATTCATCAAACAATGAAATATTATTAAACAATTTAACAAGCTTGGTAGCTAATGCTCCTATTGTATTCACAGGAGATGTGATCGGTGGAATAGTAGCTAATACCATTTATTATATTAAATCTATAGTAAATGGAAATTCAACCGTTACAATCAGTAGCACCCGCTCAGGTGGCACAGCAGGTTCAACATTTGTCTTGACAACTGCCAATACAGGTAGTAATGTATGTACTGCTACTAGCTATAATGGGTCAAATATTTGGACTAGGACTTCACTTAGTTCTTGGTAATCACGATGCATCCTTTTATTGGTGATTTATCAGATAAAAGTTTAGAAGAACTTCAAAAAACTATTTCAAGTCTAACAAATAAGTTAACATTTGCGGGTAGAACAGGAAATCGTGCATTAATAAATCAAATACTTATGGCTCTTGATAATTATAAAGCAGCATATGCCGCAAAAATGGATGAAATGGTCAAAAAGCAAAACATAGATTCGCTTATCAACATTCAAAAACAAGTAAAATAATATGGACGTTAGAATATCTAAAACTTTTACGGTTGCAACAGGCCTGCATTTAGACAATAAATTTATGGTAAACATCTATAATTTTGATGTTTCTATGATAGTGTATACTGATAATATGCACGAACAAAATGTTGCAATAGCTAGAATGGGCTATTTTATAGAACAATGTTTAGAAGATAGTGTTATAGTATCAAGTAATGATATTGAGGCTATTCAAAAATATCAAAATGCAGGTATTAAAATTTGCATGTCTCCTGAAGAACCATACGACCAGATCGTAGCAATGATATTATTACAAAAATTAAATGCTATTATGGAAGGGAAATTACACATCACCGATATTGATTTTGGTTCTGCTATTACATCAGGTATACGATTCCAATTAACTATCGAAATGGCTGAAGCATTAGTATCAGCAAAAGGCTGGTGGAATAAACCAGATATATCTACAGTGGATGTGCTTAAAAGTAAAGATAATATTGTTAAACTATTTGACCCTAAACCTTGGGAAAAAATGGAATTAGGTTGGAAAGAAAAAGTTGACAAAGACACAGAATAATATTATACTTGATCTATGAGAACAGATTCGTATGGTCAATTAATATTTAATGAAACAGATTTATTAAATCTTTATTATACTAATCCAGAAATTAAACTTAACAACGTATTAGTAGAAAAATCAATACAATTTAGTAATGACTTAGAATTGGTTGATATTCCCAAATGTATCGAATATCAATTAACTAATATTTCCAAAAATGAATTCGATAAACAATTACAAAATAATTGGTTTATCCCAAATGAATATTTAAATATGGATATTGCACAGTGGGTATTAGACCAATGTAGTGACGATAGTGAATTACAACGTGCTGGACAGGAATTGTTGATGTATCAGGAACGTAATATGTTTACACTATTAAAATATTTAAAATATCTAGTAGATACTATGCGCCAAAACAATATAGTTTGGGGTGTAGGCAGAGGTAGTTCTGTTGCTAGTTTTGTATTATTTCTCATAGGGATTCATAAAATAAATAGTTTATATTATGATCTTCCCATAGACGAGTTTTTAAAATAGGAGAATTTTATGGCGATTTATAGAAGCGCACAGGGTAAAAAAGTAGACATGGCTGCAATCATGGCTAAAAATGAGAAAACCAGAGCAGTTGGTTTACAAGCCAAAGGTGATGGTAAAAAAACTACTGGGGTTAAAATGAACGCCAGAGGTGATATCATTGACAGCAAAGGCAATGTAGTTAAATCTATGACACAAAAACGTGCAGAAGGATATGCAGCTACAGTAGGCAATCGTTCAGCACAACCAGGTCAACCATTAATGAAAAGACCCAAACCTGAAGAAAATTTTGCATTGACCCCACAAGAAAAAGAATTAGAAGCCATGCAAAATGATGATATTGAAGTTGAAGAAATTAAAGCAAAAAGCAAAGGTGTATAATGGCAACAGTAAATTACGCAACAATTAAATTTAAATCAATTAAACCAATTCACGATACAGTTGTAGTATGTGATATGGATTTTGAGGAACGTATTACTAGTTCAGGTATTGTTATTCCATATGATGATATGAAAAGTTCTGGAATTAGACCTCGTTGGGCAAGAGTATATGCTATTGGGCCCGCCCAAACAACTGTTAAAGTAGGGCAATATGTGTTAGTATCTCATGGTAGATGGACTAGAGGCTTACGTATTGAAGATGAAACTGGCGAAAAAGTAATTCGCAAAGTTGATCCAAACGATATTTTAGCTGTCAGTGATGAACGAGTAGAAGATTTAACAATGAGCGATAAGGTACTTTAATGAATAACAAACTTTGGGTAGAAGCGTACAGACCTAAAACTGTAGATGAATATGTTTTTGTAGACCAATCACAACGTGAAACAGTTGAGAATTGGCTTAAGAATGAAACTATTCCACACTTACTTTTATCAGGTGATCCCGGTACTGGTAAAACTACATTAGCCAAAGTTTTGATTCATGAGTTGGGCATTGAAGACTGGGATATCTTAGAAATCAATGCTAGTCGAGAAAATGGCATTGACAATCTTAGAACAAAGATTAATAGCTTTGTACAAACAATGCCTTTTGGTAAGTTTAAAATTGTGCTGTTAGATGAGGCTGACTACTTAACTCAACCAAGTCAAGCAGCACTTAGACATGATATGGAAGCATATCATAGCACTGTACGATATATATTAACTTGTAACTATCAACATAAAATTATTCCAGCAATTAAAAGTCGCTGTCACGAATTTCATATTGCTAAGACTAATCAAGTAGATTTTACTGCTAGGGCAGCAACAGTTCTTGTAACTGAAAATATTGACTTTGATTTAGATATCTTAGATACATATGTTCGTGCTACATATCCTGATCTACGTAAATGTTTGAATCGTTTACAACAAGCAAGTACAAGTGGCGTGTTACTTCCAATATCAAAAGAAGGTCAAAGCGAAGATGAGTTGTTACTTCAAGCAACTGATTTGTTTAAAAGTGGCGACATTATTGAAGGACGAAAACAACTAATGCAATATATTGCTTTATATCCAACACGCATTGAAGATGTGTATAAGTGGATGTATGACAATATTGATCTTTGGGGAGCAACAAACGAAAGGCGTGATGCAAGTATTATCTATATACGTAATGGTCTTGCAAATCTTCCATTGATCGGCATTCCCGAAATTGCTTTGGCGGCAACACTAGTGGAGTTAACATCGTGAGATATCTATTAATTACATTTTTACGTCAGCCCGGCGGGCAAATCAACGAAGAAGTTAGAATGGCTAAACGTGTTAAGCCTGCTGATGTATCTACCTGCAATATTATTGTAGATTACGCACTTAAAAAAATTGAAAAGTGTACTGTTGAAGGCACAAAAGTTGACACAGATTTTGACAAATTAAATGAATATTATAAAGCAGTCTATCCCTCTCTAATCGCACAACTAGAGAGGGAAGCACCTGTGTCATTAAAAGCCAAAGATGATCTAAAGCCTTAATCGTAAAGTTTTAATACTTTTTCAATTATTCTATGGCGTCTTATATCCTTGACAGAAAATTCGCTTAATCCAATTTCACTAACAGGATTTTGTGTTAAGCGATATGTCAAATCTAATAAGCCGTTATCTTTGGTTCTACGATCAGTCTGTTCAACGTCACCTGTAATTATAATTTTGCTACCAAAACTAATTCTGGTCATAAGCATTTTAATTTGACTTGGGGTAGCGTTTTGAGCCTCATCTAAGATTACCCAGGCATTTTTAAAGTTTCTTCCTCTACAAAAAGCTAATGGTGTAATCTCTATTATTTGTTCTTTGAGCATATATTCAACTTCCTTCATTGAATAGTATTCTTTAAGAATATCCAATAAAGGTCTTACCCAAGGTTCCATTTTACTATTAATATCTCCTGGTAAAAACCCATGTTTTTCATCATCTACTGCAACTGCCGGTCTGGTTAAAATAATCTTTTTACAATCTCCTTGTCTAAGTGCCTTTAAAGCAGCAAGCATACCTAAATAAGTTTTACCTGTACCTGCAGGGCCATAAACTACTACTATATCTTTGGAATTATCCATGAGATTTAATATATAATTTTCTTGGTTTACTGATTGGGGTACGAGTTCTATAGATTTTTTAATTTTATGCGTTTGGTTAAAATCTATAGTATTATTACTTTCGTTGTTATAATATGTTGTAATTTTATGCATTTTCTTGCTGTTTTGTTCTTTTCTTAAAGCTCCGGTTTTTCTTTTGCTCAATGTATATCTCCTTATAAACAATCGGCAATATTATTTACCTATGTAAGGTTATGTAATAATATAGCACTGTTCCTGCAGAAACTTAAGATAAATATAATGTTAGCCTCTGTAGTATTACTGAGATAGTGTAAAAAGAGATAAATATAAGTATGGTTCATAAAGTAGCAGATGATTGGTTCAACGATGTAGATTATACTAGTATAATCAGTACCGTTAAAGGTATTATGACAAGTGACGGATCTATGTCCATATTGTTGGACTTTGAGCGTGTGCTTGATGATAGTGATTTATATGCTTATAAAAATTGGTTATTAGGTGAATTAGTACAGGGTCCAAATATAGGTCGTTATGAGGTTACTTGTATTTTCATGTGGCCTTATAAGTTAATGCCTGACCCACGTGGTGTAAAACGTTTATTGGCATTAGGATGCAAAGTAATGTTTGCTAAATCAGACATTAAAGTTCCTATTGAAATTACTAATTATGATGACTTTGTTCCAGGTACCAAATATCCTAGAATGGAGCAACGAAAAATTTGGTTTGTTAAGATTACTATTCCATTAGAGTTAATGGATGATATTAAACAAGGTAGTATTGACATTGCCGGTGAAGTAATTGATCTAGAGGATATCGAAGACGCATACAACGAAGACCTTGATAAACAAAATATTCAAGGCGAAAATAAACAGCAAAGTAATGCTCAATCTTCACCAATGCAGGGTGCAGGGGCAATGCCAGGCGGGTCAGCAATAGCACAACCGGGGACATTGTAATCATGAATAGACAATTAAATGAAGGTTTAGATTATCTTGATATGGTTGGTCAACTAGACCCTACAATAACAGTTGACGAATACGCTGCTAAAATGGGTAAAGATAGTGATGTAGTAACAATTACTTTTGTTACACACAGTAAAGCAGCAGCACAAGATTTAGTTCAATGGTTAGAAGTTGGTTATGATTGGATATTAGATGCTAGCGTAAGTCAAGGTGAAATTGAACCTGGTAAATGGTTAGTGTTTGCCGAAACAAATCGCAGAACATCAACACCTAATAGAATATGTGAAATTTTAGAAGATTTGAAAACATTAACTGATTTAAGTCTCAAAGATTGGACAGTACAAGTTGACGATGAAGATTATGATGCTGATCCAGAAGTATTAAAGCAAGTAATGACATTATCACCTACTGAATATAGAGCAAGAACAGAAAAAGAAGAAGAATTAAACGAATATCGTCATAGAGCAGGAATGTCTGTTAAAAAACTTTACGAAGAAGACGAATACATTAAAAACCTAAAAGCAATTGCGAGGATTTAATGAACGATATGATGAAGTCAATGTTAGCAGATAGTCATAATAAATCTATCTCAAGTAAAAGAGTTGTTACATTAATTTCATTTACACTTTGTTGTGTAGGCTTTGTTGCCAATTTATTTTTTAAACTTACAGTTGATCCAAATATGTTTAATAGTATGATGTATATTGTTATTGCAGGTTTGGGTTTTACAGCATCAGAAAAATTTGCTAGTCCACCCAATCCTACATCAAACCCACAACAATAATTGACAATTCCTATTATATTTGATAGAATAATGTATGGATTATTATTCAGTATTGGGCGTTAATAAAGACGCAACACAAGATCAAATTAAAAAAGCCTATCGTAAATTGGCTAGTCAACATCATCCTGATAAGGGCGGTGACACACAAAAGTTCCAAGAAATACAAACGGCTTACGATACATTAAGCGATCCACAAAAGCGTAGTATGTATGATAATCCAAGACCACAATTTCAAGGTGGTTTTAATGGACCGCATGGATTTGCATTTTCAACAGACGGTACTGATATCAGTGATTTGTTTTCTCAAATATTTGGTCAACGTAGTCCTTTTGGTCAGCCCAATCGTGGTCATAATCAAAAACAAATTTTTAGAACTAGATTTAATGTATCATTACAAGATGCATATTATGGCAATAAACAAATGCTGAAAGTGCAAACTAACACCGGTTCTAATGTTATTACTATAGATGTGCCTAAAGGGGTGCATACTGGAAATCAAATTAAATATGATAATGTAATTGATAATGGTACATTATTAGTTGAGTTTGTAGTATTACCTGATTTAAAATTCGACAGACAAGACCACAATTTAATATGTAGTCATACCATTTCAGTGTTAGACTTAATAGTTGGAACTAATTTTGAGTTTACAACTATTTCTGGTAAAACACTTAATGTTAATGTAAGACCAGGAACACAACCATTTCAACAATTAAAATTATCAGGTCAAGGCATGCCCATTTTAAATACGCCTGCTTATGGAGACCAGATAATCTTGCTTAAACCCATAATTCCTGATAATATAGATCAAGATTTAATAGATAGTATTGAACGTTTCAAAAATAAATAAATGTATAAGGATTAACATGCAGACTAGCCCAGAGATTGAAAACATTATTGAACAAGCCCTTGTATACGCAAAAGAGCGTAATCATCTATATGTAACAGTAGAACATTTATGTTTAGCATTAGTTACATTCACACCATTTAAGAAAAGTTTAACAACATTCGGAGTTGAAACTGAAATGTTGATTAACGAGATGACAGACTACCTCAATTCATTGCACGCTATTGAATCAAAAGAACCAAACACACAACCTAAACGAACTAATAGTTTAGAACGTGTAATGAATCGTAGTGTAACACAAGTATTATTCACTGGTCGCAAACAAGTATTAACTATTGATCTTTACTTAAGTATTTGTGCAGAAGGTAACAGTCACGCACAATATTACTTACTAAAATATGGTGTAAACAAAACTGATTTTGTTAATCATTGGCAAAAAACTTATAAAGGTGGTGAGTACGCTACCAATTTAACAGATAGTCAAGCTGATGAAATTTTACAAGAATACACAACTAACTTAACTGTGTTAGCACGACAAGATAAAATCGAGCCAGTTATTGGTCGTATTCAAGAAATTGATGATATTATTAACGTATTAGCAAAACGCTTTAAGAGTAATGTGTTAATGGTAGGTGACCCCGGTGTAGGTAAAACTGCAATCGCTGAGGGTATTGCACTTGCTATTGTTAAAGGTGAAGTGCCTGAATTCTTACAAAAACATGAATTGTATTCATTAGAAATAGGTTCATTACTTGCTGGTAGTCGCTATCGTGGTGACTTTGAAGAAAAAGTCAAACAAGTACTGGAAGCATTGCGTACAAAGAAAAATGCTATATTGTTTATTGACGAGGCACATACCATAAAGGGCGCAGGCAATGCAACTAATGGTGGTGTTGACTTTGCTAATATGTTAAAGCCTGCTATTACTAAAGGTGATATCAAAGTAATTGCAAGTACAACATGGGAAGAGTTCTACGAAAGTTTTGAAAAAGATCGTGCGTTAATGCGCAGATTCTATAAGATTAGTGTTGACGAACCAAGTCCTGAATCTACAATTCGTATTTTAAGCGGCTTGGCTGCACGATTAAACGAATTTCATGAAGTCAATATCACAGACGAATCTATCAAGGCTGCTGTTGAGGGTGCTACACGTTATATTAGTGATAAGAAAAACCCAGACAAAAGTATTGACTTGTTAGACGCTGCTTGTGCAAAACAAAAAGTGCTTGGTAATAAAGACGCAATTATTACTAAAGAATTAATTCACGCACAAATTGAAAAGTACACTGGCGTCCCTGCTGATAAGTTAGCAGGAGATAACTTAGAAAAAATTAGTAACCTTGATGTAAACATTAAAGGTAAACTATATGGTCAAGATGAAACTGTTGAGCAAGTGCTTGAACGTGTTTATGTCAGTTTTGCTGGTATTGGAAATGAAAATAAACCAACAGCAAGTTTCTTATTCTTAGGCCCAACTGGTACAGGTAAAACTGAACTTGCTAAATTGTTAAGTAAGAACTTAGACATGCCATTGCTTAAGTATGATATGAGTGAATACAGTGAGAAACATTCAGTATCATCATTGATTGGTCCGCCCCCAGGCTATGTAGGCTTTGGTGACAGTCAGGTACAAGGTGGCAGATTGGTAAGCGATCTTAGTAAGAACCCGCATGCTGTAATGTTGTTTGACGAAGTTGAAAAAGCACATCCAGATATCTTTAATATTTTCTTACAAATGTTAGATGAGGGACGCATCACTGGTAGTAATGGTAAAGTAGTCAGTTGTAAAAACTGTGTTATTATCTTAACTAGTAACTTGGGTAGTGCTGATAGTGAACGTAATAACATTGGCTTTGGCACAATGGAGAAAACAGGTGAAGATGACCGTGCGCTTAAGGAATTCTTTAAGCCTGAATTCAGAAACCGTCTTGATTTGGTATGTAAGTTTAAGAAACTTGATATGCTTTCAATTAAGAAAATTGTCGTTAAATTCTCTGAAGACATTAAAAAGTCATTATTAGAAAAACACAATATTACTCTTAACTTAAGTGAGCCAGTTATTGAATATCTTGCCAATAAGGGCTATGACAGTAAGATGGGCGCAAGACCCCTAGCACGTAAGATTGACGAATTGATTAGAGTACCAATTAGTAAGAAAATCTTATTTGAACGTATCAAAGATTCAAATATTGTGGCTGTTTTAGAAAACGATCAAATTAGCTTTAATGTAAGTCAAAAGTCTGTGGCAAAAGTAGGGGAAGACGGTATTATCCAAGTAGAAGGATAAAACCAGACTTACAAGTGATAAATACTCTAATAATATGGAGTGTTTATGGCTAAGATTGTAGAAACGGTATTTGTAGTTAAACTCAGCCAATTGGTAAAAGATAGTCAAGATGCCCCATCTGTGGGTTTTGACGAATTGCCAAATACTATTGAAGAAGTAGTGCAGAGTTTAGTTGCTAGTGATGTTTTAGTTGAAGTGGAGAAAGCATAATGGCACAAACCACTACACTTACATTATTGCCTGAAACAGCCTGGTATGGTAACGGTGTTGCTAACATCTATGACGTATTTGGTAACCAACAACCTGCTGCATCATATTATCTAGCTAGTCAAAGTTTGCAAACCATTAATATCAGTTGCTTAGAGGTAACTGGAAATATTTCTATACAAGCTACATTAGTAAGCAATCCAGCAGAAAATGACTGGTTTGAAACTTATAGACTAGAATGTAATGCTATGGCAACAGCTAATACTTTACCTTATTTTAATTCTAACGCTCAATTATTCACCAACATAACCGGTAGCTATGTTTGGATGAGAGCAGTAGTTTATGATTTTGCTAACGGTGCAGTTCAGTTTATAAAGATGGCATACTAATGAGACAGATAGTTGTAATGCCCGGTGGTTTTCATCCTTTTCATGCAGGACATGCCAGTCTTTACAATGCCGCTAAAAAAGCATTTCCTAATGCTGATGTTTATGTAGCTGCAACTAATGATCAAAAAACAAGACCATTTCCTTTTTCTATTAAAGAAAAATTAGCAAAAATCGCAGGTGTTGCTCCTGGACATTTTGTTCAAGTAAAAAGTCCATTCAAAGCAGAAGAAATCACACAAAAATATAATCCTAACGAAGATGTATTAATCTTTGTACGTAGTGACAAAGATAAAAACGAATCTCCTAAGCCAGGTGGCGTAAAGAAAGATGGAAGTCCAAGTTACTTTCAACCTTATACAGGAAAAAATCTACAACCTTTTAGTAAACATGCTTACATGGCATATTTACCTACCGTAGAGTTTGGTTCTGGCATGACAAGTGCTAGTGAAATTCGTAATAAATGGCCAACTATGTCTACTAAGGATAAAGGTAAATTAGTAGCGCAAATGTATCCTAATGTATTAGGCAAAAAAGATGCTGCTAAACTACTTGCTAACATTGTAAAAATGTTAGACATGGGCATGTCAAATACTGAAACACAACCCGACGTAATTAAAGAGTCGGTGTCCAATTATCCTGATTATCTGCCAGAAAAATAATTTCACTCAGTTGTTACATAGTAAATAACTGTACAACTTGAGAGGAAATCATGGCGAATAAAAAAGTAACTAAACCAGCAAAAGCTTCAAAAGCTAAAGCTGAAAAGAAAGTCCCTGTAGAAAAATTACAGGAAATTGTAGAGCAACAAAACGCTGCACCCGCAGCTAACCCCCCAGCAACTACTCCTGCTAACCCGCAGCAAGGTCAAGTACAAGTTAATGTAGACTTTTTAAAGACTACACGTGTACACATTGCAATGCCGTGTTATGGTGGTATGTTAACTGAAAGCACATTTATGAGTTTCATTAAATGGGCAAACACCGCACGTCAATTAGGCATTGACTGGACATTGGAAACAATGGTCAATGAAAGCTTAATTAGCCGCGCACGTAATACACTAACAGCAAAGTTCTTAGACATGGCAGAAGCCACACACTTGTTCTTTGTTGACGCTGACATTGGTTGGGAACCATGGCACTTGTTAGTATTGTTAAATCGTGACGTAGACGTTATCGGTGGTTTATATCCAATGAAGACTATGCCAATCAAATGGGTAGTAAATGGATTTGAAGGCGCTGAAGAAGGCCCAGATGGTTTACAAGAAGTAAGCAAAGCTGGTACTGGGTTCTTGTTGATGAAGAAACATGTATTTGCTAAAATGAACAGTCACCCAGCTGTTAAACAATATAAGAACGATATCGGCTTAGATCCTAAGTACGATCAATACTTAAAGACATACTTTGACACAGCAGTTCGTCAAAATCGTTATTACAGCGAAGACTGGACATTCTGTGAAAACTGGCGTGACTTAGGTGGTAAGATTTATGTAGATAAGCGCGTATTATTGCGTCATAGTGGTAGTTATGTATTCTGTATGGAAAATCAAGAACACTTGCTTAACACAATTGGTCCAATGTATGTTGAATCAAGAAAAAATCAAGCTCCACAACCTGATGCAAACGGTAATGTAACATTGCCAACAGGGGCACAATAATGAGCCAATATTGGGGATACCATTTACTTTTAGATTGCACAGCGTGTAATAAAGAAAAGATTATGGATGGAGATAACATCATTGCTTTTACTAAAGAATTGATCAAGCGTATTGATATGGTTCCAGTTGGAGAACCTCTAGTAAAGCGTTTTGCATTGCATGATGACACTAAAGCAGGATATAGTATGCTTCAATGGATTGAAACATCACATCTTTCTGGTCACTTTATTGATTCTAACGGCGATGTATACTTTGACGTTTTTTCTTGCAAGCCATTTAGCAATCAAGTTGTAATTGATACCGTTCGTGAGTATTTTGCTCCCGAAAATATTAATACTACATATCTTACAAGAGATACTAGAGTTAAATCGGCAGAAGTTGAACAGTTTGTTGAACTACCTTCAAAAGACTAATCAACTAATATAAAGCCCCGAAAGGGGCTTTATTTTCACACTAAATATCACGATGAAACCTTTTCAATGGATACATTTTATTGATCTTGACCAGGATAATTTTACTGGTATCAATAATCCACTCAATTTAAGTAATATAGGGTTAATACATCAATATCCTTTAGAAATTAGACAAAACTTAGCTAATTGTTACATAGAAGACGTTTTAAATAACCCAGACCTTTATCATGATAAAAATTTGTTGTTATTGTTGCCGTTGCCGCAATGCCCAACTGAAATATTACGAAATGACAACCATTATAAAATTTATATGAATCTTTTAATTTCATGTGTAAAGATATTAGCTTTAAGACCAGGTAGCAGATTAACTATAGGTTGCGACTGGGACGAATATAATATAGCCAAATACCAAACAGATGATGGTTCTATTAGAGACCTTATCACTGAAATATTTGATGTGTTTCGTAAATATAAAGTTAATTTAAACAGATTAACATGGTTATATTGTAACACTATGATACCAACTTGGATTAAAGAACGAGTTGCTGACAACGAATCTGTCCCTCAAACTATTTACCATGCATATTATCTTTATAGATTAAAAAATTTAGATATAGAATATCAACCTACAATTTCTAATAGAAATATAAAAACTCATTGGATATTAAGTCTTAATCGTAGAGCGTCACAGCATAGATTAGCATTTTGTTTTTTAATGCATTGCAATAAAAAACGTCCTAATTATATAAGCTGTCGCATAACATTAAATAATGATCCTAATGACACATATATCAATGATGATTACAGATATAAGTTTGATGATATTAAAAAATATATAGAAGATAACAACCAACAATGGTTTGAAAAACCTATAATAAAACGTAAGTCAGGAATCGTTAGCGGTGTCAGTAGTAGTAATATAAGAATCTATGATATAGTAAGATATAATGAATTTTATAATTCATTACCTTGGGTACTTGATCACCCGCCTGATTTAAATAACAAAGGACTTAGTGTAAATTATCAAGACAGTCTACCAAAAAACATACCTGAAGCTACAGCATGTTATGTAGCCACTGAAACATTTTTTGACGATGATAAAGAAGGATATCAGGGTTGGGTATCTGAAAAAACACTTAAAAGCTTTTTTTATGGATTACCTACTCTTTGGGTAGCCCCTCATAATACAGTTCAAGCTATTAAAAATTTAGGGTTTAAAAGCTATGAGGGTTTACTCAACGAGAATTACGATAGTGAAGTAGACCCCAAACGCAGACTGTCATTGATTTTCGATGAGGTCAACCGTATTCAAAAAATAGATGATATTAACGCATGGTATCAGCAAGGCATGGATATATATTTGTATAATCGTAATCTTTTACACCAATACATGGATCAAAATATACCAGAAATGATTGAACAATTTCACATTAAAAACTGTAATTTTTAATATCCACAAACTGTAAAAAATGATAAATATATCATAAACTCGGGTATTTTATATGAAAATTAATCACATCGTAGAATCAACAGTAGCAGGTGCAGTCGCTCCTGTAGCTATGCCAATGGGCAAAACACGTAAACGTGTTAAAGAATTTGCTAACGTTCCAGGACTTGAGCCTGTAGCAAAAGTTATGAAAAATAGAAAAGCAAAACGCATGGGCCCATATATGAATAGCCCAGTACTTGAAGGGCGTATGAAAGATATAGCGTATGATCTTGAACACATGCGTGATACAGAATTTACTAAAAAATACGGTAAAACTAAACAACAAATTAGAAGTTCTCTCAAGGAAAATACTAATGAAACAATGTCACGAGTTTTAAGTAGTACACAAAAAGAATTAGTTAAAAAATACAAAAAGTCAAATGATCCTAGTGATCTTAAAACAGCCATCAAAGCAGGAGTTACACCTAAAGAATTAATGGGTGATAGCGATAAACCAAAACTTGATGAGGATGATATTATTGTAGTTCCCGGATTAAAAAGAAAGTCATCTGAATTGATGCCTAAAGATGCTAATGAAATGGAACGCATTGAAATGGCGTTAGGCGATTTAAAACAAAGTGTTAAAAGTTCAAAAGTAATTTATGATATCTTAAAAAGCCGCGGTGATGAAATTGAAGGCTGGGTGCAAGAAAAACTTGCTAAAGCAGAAGATTACTTAAACACAGTGCGCGAATACTTAGAAGGCAAAGTAGCATTAGAAGCTAAATTTGCTCAACAAGAACCTACTTCAGGTGGCGCAATTGCTGGTGTAATCGCTGCTGAAAGTGTAAATGAAGCAAGTATGTCTTTATATGGACCAAACGGTTTTATGAACAGATATATAGAATACTTTAGAGAGTATACCAATTATGGTCAAGATCCATTAAAAGTTAAATTAGCACTTGGTGCAATTTATTCAGCATTGAAAAATGATTGGAATCTTACTGACACTGAAGCAAAACGTCTTGCACTTGAAATAGAAGACAAAGGTTCTAAAGAAATAGCTGCTGAAGTAATCACAAAGAAAACACCAGCTGGTGAGATTATTAGTGATTTTCAAAAAAGCAAGAATAAAAAGTTCAAAGGCAAATCAAAAGAAAAACGTAAAGAAATGGCATTAGGTGCTTATTACAGTATGCACCCTGAGAAATCAAAGAAAAAATAAAATGAGAAGCCTTAGTGAACATTTATATCATCCAACTAAAGGATTTTATCTTAAGTATATTGATTGGTATAAAATGCAAACAAATTACGGAAAAGATACACTTAAATCTAAGTTTGCTATAAGTGTGATTTATACAGCACTTAAAGAACAGTGGTACTTAGATGAAAAAAGTGCAAAATTACTTGCTCTTGAAATAGAAGATAAAGGTCAAATAGAAGAATGAGCCAAGATAAAAATAGTGCGATACTCGAAGGTTTGACAAATGAAGATTGGACAGGCGGGGAAACTGGCCCAGTCGTTGGTTTTTATGCTGGCGAAAAAACACCTGAAGAAAATCCATATGGTGGACAAAAAAGTAGAAAATTTCGAGGAGCTATTAGCGAGACTCCAAATGAAACACCAGTTGGAGATCAGCCAGGTGGTTGGCGCACATATAGTCCTAAGCCTGCAGGCTTAGATGAAAGTGAAGAAGAATTAGAAGAAGATTTACATAAGTGGTTTAAAGAAAAATGGGTTCGTTTTGGACCAGACGGTAAGATCAAAGGTCCATGTGCTAGAGGCAGTAGTAAAGAAGGTAAGCCAAAGTGTTTGCCTCAAAGTAAAGCACATAATTTAGGTAAAAAAGGTCGTGCAAGCGCAGCAGCACGTAAGCGCAGAGAAGATCCAAACCCAAATCGTAGTGGTAAAGCTATAAACGTAAACACAAAAAAGAAAAAAACAAATGAGGGTGTCATGGACGTCACAGAAGGCGAAAATTGGTCAAAACACAATAACAAGCGTGTAGGTGGAATGAGTAAAAAGAGTGTTAGCGTATATCGCAGAGAACACCCTGGTAGTAAAATTCAAACAGCAGTAACCACTAAACCAAGTAAACTTAAAAAAGGTAGCAAAGCAGCAAAACGCCGTAAAAGTTTTTGTGCTAGAATGCGCGGCATGAAAAAACATCGCACAAGTGCTAAAACAGCACGTGATCCAAACAGTAATATAAACAAAAGCCTACGTAGATGGCACTGTGAGTCAGTTGAAGAATTAAATGAATTATTAATGCTTGCTGAGGCATGGAGTGAAAAATACAAACGCAGTATTAATTGCAAACATCCAAAAGGCTTTAGTCAGCGTGCACATTGTGCAGGCAAAAAGAAACACAATGAAAGTGTTGAAATGGAAATGACTTGTCCTGACTGCGGCATGTGTGAAACTCATGCCAATAAAAAACCAAACGAGTTAGACGAAAATTGCTGGAAGGGTTATCACAAAGAAGGTAACAAAAAATTGTTTGGCAAAACTGTTCCTAACTGTGTGAAGAATGAAGATGTATCAGAAGAAAAATGTCCAAAGTGCGGCGGACCTATGGTAGAAGAAAGCCAACTCAACGAAAAGAAAGATGCTTGCTACTATAAAGTAAAAAGTCGTTATAAAGTATGGCCAAGTGCATATGCTAGCGGGGCATTAGTTAAGTGCCGTAAAAAAGGTGCAAAGAACTGGGGCAATAAAAGCGAAAGTGTTATGGATGAAGCTGTTGACCCAAATCAAATAGCTAAAGTAAAAGCGGCACAACAAAAAGCCTTACAAACAGCAAAAGCTGTAAAAAATTATGAAGGTGATTTGATTAATGTCTTAGGACAAGTTGATCAAATTGCTAAAAGTGCAGGTGTTGACTTAGACTATCATTTAACAGATGCTAAACAATCTGTTTATGACTTAGAAAATGCTTTCTTTAAAGCAGCAACTGAACCATTTGAAGATATGGTTGATTATATTGAATCAGAAAAAATGAATACACATGAGGCAGCAAATCCAGCACAACAAGCAGCTATTGCTATCGCTATGAAAAAAGCTGGCAAAAAGCCAAAAAACGAAGATACTTCATATGCAGGCGGCGGCGGACAAGGTGGTGCAGCAGGACAATCATATCGTTTGTTCAAAGCTAAACCAGCTGGTTTAAAAGAAATGGATAGTTTTGATAACGCTGTAAATTATAAAGCCGTTCCAGCTGGTTATAAAGAAAGTGCAATTATGAAAGGTATTCAAACTGAAAAGTTTGATCCAAATGTTCCTTATTATACTTTAATGATCGATGGTAAACCAAAAATTACTATGAAGAATCTTGATGCTATGCAAGAGTTAGTAAAAGATTACAAAAAAGCAAATCCTAAGGCTGACGTTAAAATAAAATCAAGTGTAGAAGTAGAAGAAGCACGATTAGAAGAAACTAATAGCACTGGCATGGGCGGCGGTAGCGCGGGTGTTGGTGGCGGTGGAATGCCAAGGGGAACATACGAAGAAGAATATGGACCTTTTAAAAGCAAAGGTCCTAGAAGAATAACAGCAATGACATACTAGGAGATTATAAATGTCACACTTAAAAGATGTAAATATGAATTATGTAAAGCATTTATTAAGAGCGTGGCAAATAGCAGTAGTATTAATAGTGCATGGTATATTTCCAAATATTTGGCAGCACAAAGCAAGCGATATGATTAATAAAAGGTAAGAATATGTTAGCAGAACAATTAAAAGTATTATTAGGTAGCACATTTGTTTTATACACAAAAACACATGGCTTCCATTGGAATATTGAGGGAAGTAATTTCCCACAATATCATAAGTTTTTATTAAAGACTTATGAAAACATTTATGAAACAATAGATGTTGTTGCTGAATACATCAGAACATTAGATGTATACACACCAGAAACATTGGCTAGAATGTTAGAGTTAAGTGTTATTAAAGAACAACCAATGATTCCTCGTGCTGAATTAATGTTAAGAGAATTATTAGCAGATAGCAAAATAATGACAGGTTTAGTTACTGAAATTTTTGATGTTGCTACCGAAGCTAATGCACAGGGTATTGCTAATTATATGGCTGAACTTCAAGACTTATACACAAAACTTAGTTGGATGTTAGAAGCAACATTAAAAACAGAAAGAGAATAATATGAAAAAATTATACATTATCGGAGCTTTGTTACTATTAGGTTATTGCACAAGCAGTAATGCATGGACACAACGTGATCCATTGCCAGTGTCACAATGTAGTGTACATGCAGTTTATGGCGCACCTATTAGTAAAACACAGTTGACACAGATTTGCCGTCAAGCATATCTAGTTGGTTATGACGCAAGTAGTAAAATTCCAGAATACGTAGAATGGACACTAACACCTGATCACGCATTAGGTTGTGTTGAACGTAGTAACGCATTTACAAGTGATAACAGTATTAAAAATGGCGCAACACCAAATGACTACGCAAAAACAGGTTATGACAAAGGTCATATGGCACCAGACGGCGATCAAAGCTGGGACCAACAAATTGAATATGAAAGTTTCTTAATGACTAACATGACACCGCAAGCAGGTAGCTTGAATCGCGGTATATGGAAATTATTAGAAACAAGTTTTCGTGGTTGGGTAGTACAAGGCAACACAGAATATACAGCAATCAGTGGTGCTATCTATGATAGCAATGACAAAAAGATTGGCAGTGGTGTAGTTGTTCCACACGCATTTTTCAAAGTTATATTCAATAATAAAACTGGTGAATACGCAGGTTGGGAATTTCCACATGTTGATCCATATCCTAACTTAGGCAATGACTTAACTAAGTTTCGTAAACCAGTTAAAGACATTATGACTGACAGTGGCATGATGATTATGTTACCTAAAAACGGTAAAGAATTAGATGTTGGTAAAGAATGGATAGTTGACTACGGCAAACTCACTAATGCTAAAAAATCTAAATGTGGGGCTAATGCTAAGGATGATTAATGGAAGATTGGGAGAAGGAACTTGAACAATGGAAACGTATTGCTGGCATAGATAAAATCAGCGATATTGAAGCTAAACTACGTCCTAATATTGCTCAGATAATAAAAGATCGTGGTATAAAGTTAGGCAGTAAAGAATATATGGATTTAGCTTTTGCCAGAGATCCTAAGGATTTAAGTACGCCGCCTGGTTTTAGAAGTAGGGTGAAAAAAAGATGATTATAAATGAAATACTTGAAGCACGTAAAACAAAAACTGATACAAAAACTAAAAAAAAGAATTTGGGATTAGATAATCTCCTTAACCCTAATAAACCTGCAGATAAACCTGTTACTAAACCAAAAGAAGAACCTAAAAAACAACAAACACCTAACAGACCTACAGCAAGTCAAAGTGATACATTACGAGCAACAAGCGGAATTGCCCCAAATCAACGTATGGCAGATTTATTAAGTCGTATGCGTGATATTGAAATTGATCCAGAAGATACAGGATATCCAACTGTTGAACCTGAAACATTACCTGATATACGTGTAAATACAGAAAATTTGCCTAGTGTAGCCAATCAATCATTACAAACTGCAGGTGTACAACGTCCTAAATGGCATAAAGTAGCAAACTTGCCAGGAAATATGAGTAGGGGCATTCGCACATTAGGTAAAAGATTATTTCAAACGTTTACAAATACACCAACAGATGAAATTACAATGATAGGCAATTTAGGCGGCATGGGCCCTAACACACCGTTAGAAGTTAATAGTGTAGCGGGTTGGTTGCGTAATAATGGTAAAGACTTAGGTGGTATAGGTAATATAGATTTTAATAATATAATACCGGGCTATAATGCTGAAATAGCTATGTATACTGCTGCTGGTATACGTTGGATGTTAGTACGTGATGAATTTGGCAGTTACATTTATTGCTGGCCAGAAAGTGATAGTAAATCATTACAAGGACAAGGAGCATTAGGTCATAACAGACCATTGTTACCAAGATGAGAGCGAATGAATTTTTAATTGAAGACACTGAACCACATAAAGAATATTATGATGGGTTAATGCTCAGCCTAGGTAGTGGCACAAATAATGAAATTAAATTAACAGCTTACGACAAAACAGGCAACATAGAATTAGGACATGTTGATTGGAAAGTCAGTGGTCCTAAAAAAATCTCTTCATACTACACACATGTTAAAAAACCCTATCGAGGACAAGGTATCGCAAATAAAATGTATAATTTTATGAAAAATAAAGGTTATACAATTAAGAAAAGTCAAGGGCTAACACACGCGGGTAAACAGTTTTGGAACAAAAATCGCGGAACTGAAGAGATTTGGGAAGCAGCTAATTATCTAGTAAGACATAAACATACAAAACAAGTTATAGCAACTTTTAGTGACTATGATGAAGCTATGGAATTTCTAATGCGTATGCCATACGATAAACGAGATCAGTATGTTGTAATGAATAAACCTGTGCATATATGAAACCATTTGAATTTATTTCCGAAGTTAAAACATATTCAGCTTTTTACTTTGCAAAAAAAGCAGCAGATAAACTTGGACATAAGGTAGTTAAAAGCCCGGCAGGATATTACACAACAGCACAACTTGATGACCCTCGTCCTGCAGTAATGATCAACCCAAATAGAGAAGATATAGAACCTAGATTAAAAGCTGAATTAGAAAAACTTATAAAACAAAAAAAAGAATTCTTAGCATTACAATTAAAAGTTTCTTCAGGTTTTCTACAAGGTAAAGAATACGAAGATCAAATCACTAGAGAAAAATGGCGAGAAATAAAAGATAATATAAAAGGTGTGCGTAGACAATTAAAATTTCTACCCCACAAATATATCACAGAACAATCTATTCAAGAACAAAGCCCTGACACATTAGAGGGAAGTTTTACAGTTGATTTGGTAGACAGTAAAATGTGGTTGTGTCAAAAGTTAGCTAAGTTATTAAAAGGTAAATCAGCAGGCAGAATTTATGCATTAGGTAGTTGGTATGGCAATATTGGGATATTCTTACAACAAGCTGGCATAAAATTTGATGATTTAGTATTAGTAGAAACTGATGAAAAACTATTAAACGCTAGTGAAAAATTATTACAACCTTTATATGATGAGGGAAGAGTAATATTATTACATCAAGATGCCAAAGATGTAGTTTATGAAAAACCAGCAACAGTAATTAATTGTTCTACTAATGACATGGATACGGATTGGTTAGATGCTGTACCTAACAATGTACTAGTAGCTATGCAAGGTCGTAATAACGTAGAAGACGTTCCAACTAGAACTTCAACGTTAGAAGAATTTGATGAGTTGTTTCCATTACGCAAAGTAGTATATCTAAACAAAATTTCATTAGAAGATCCCGAAGTCAAATATCAACGATATATGAAAATTGGTTTTAAATGAACATAAAAGACTATAAATGTTTTTTACAAAATAACTTTTTATCAGAAGATTTGTTTTCAGCATTAATGCAAACAAAAGAATCATACGTAACTAAAAATAATATAATAGTAGATTCTAATAAAAATGTAGATTTTAAAAACGAAGGCTCAGAGGGTTGGGTACGTACCTATGTGTCTGAGTTAGATGATCTTGCTAGTATTTTTAATATTCATTTTATTGAATTGTTTAAGTTAACCAAACAAAAATTAATAATTGAGGGTGCTAGTAATCCTAGATTGCACGGTATTAGGTTTTATCGTAATCCTGAATCAATGGCCTGGCATAAAGATTACCACGAAGACAATATACCTGATAATAAAAGATTGTTGTGTGTTTTTATGTTGGGTCCAGAATTACCTGAAAATCAAAGCGATACTTTTACAGTAAGTATATATCCAGATAGTCCCGGGCATTGGGGATTGGGGTTTGTAGCACAGTTAAAACCAAAAACAATTGTAGGACATAATCAAATGTTTGGGCATGAATTTTTTCATCCTAACGTAAATACTATGGATAATCGTGATATTTTAACATTACTATGGTATGACGAATAATGAACATAAAAACCTATACAATAGATAATCATAACGTATATCAAGTATTTGATGTATTAGATGATTTGGCCTTTAATAATATACAACAACAAAAAAGTAATTTGTGGTTATGTCCAGGGGAACACAATATTAATCCTGTAATTAGATGTTTTGATATTCCTAACTATACAGAATTAGATAACTGGGAATTTAATATTGGTTCAGCATTTGTAACACTTCTTAAAACAATCAACAAAATTATAAGTGAAATTGAAAATACTGACATAGAATTAGTGCAGGTTGGAGCGCAAAAAAATAATCAAAGACATGGATTCCCCTGGCATAAACATCGCTTACCAACAATAAAATATAAAAATAATGAACTTTATGTAGGCATATTTTATACACATAATAACTGGGATCAAGAATATACCAACAAATTTGATGGGTCTTTAAGAGTTAGTATTGACGAACAACATAGTGGGTTTAAACTGCCTTGTATTTCAAATTCATTGGTTATACATGATAGTTATTTTGGGCATTGTTTGGACAATTTATTACCTGGCTGTCCAATAGAACGTGAATGTTTTTTTTCAAATTGGGCAAAAAAATGTATAAAAAATTGACATAAAATTTAAAATGTGCTATACTAATAACCTTTGTAATGTGATAAATATAGTAGAGGAAATGTTATGAGAAGTAATGAATTTTTAATCGAAAAGAAACATAAAAAAAGCCCCGTAAAAAAGGCTAAACACGATGATTGGGAAGATCAAGACAACTTACCTAATGATCCAGATGAGGATAAAGTTCCGCATATTTTAATGCAGTTACGCAAAGCTTTAGACGTTGACGGTGATTATCCTGTTAAGTTTAAAGACGGCACAAAACATAAAATTCCACACGAAATCAGCAAAAAGTTCGTAGAACGTTACTTAACATTAAAACCAGCTGATCGTGAAGTCATGCAAGACATGGCTGTTGCTAGTTTAGAAGGCTTTAAAAAAGCATTATCTCAAAAATTTAGCCCTCTTAGTGAGCCTAGCATCTACGATAGATAATATCGTCACATTAAAACGACCCAAAAACGCTAAATATATCAGTAGACCTCTATATGAGGTTTACTTTTATATAGGTGTTAAATGCAGGCTATTTTTGATTTAATAGGTAAAGTAGGGTTTCCAATCGCAAGTGCCATGCTTAGTGGATTCTTTATCTTTTTAAGTGTAAAGTACATACTTAAAGGGGTAAGTGACAAGGTTATGGGGTTAAAGGGTATAATTACAGCATTAGACAATCGTGTTAAAACCATGAATAATGATGTAATTCGTGTTGATATGACTATCAGCAATTTGTTAGGACTTAAACCAGACATTGATCGCATCGCTAGAGCAGATGGTAAGGTCGATGCAAGACGAGACTAAATCTATGGAATCGGAAGATACTGTATTCAAAGGAAAGTTTTCCTTGACCGAAGGGCACAATATAGTATTTGACAAGAAAGTTACTCCAGAAGAACTTAATGTCAAAGAAGATGAGCAATTCGTTGTCAAGATTGTAGATGATCAAGTTAATTTGATAAAAGTGAAGTGGTAAATGGAAGCACAAGCATTAGCTAAAATAGGAGATTTAGTAAGTCAGTATGGATTCCCTATTGTTAGTAGCGTAATGTTGTTATACTTAGTATGGTTTATATGGAATTATATTACTAACCATATTGAGAATGTGCTTAAAGAAAGTAACATTACACTTATTGCTTTAATTGACAGAATTAGAATGTTGGATAATGATATTATTAGACTACAACAAAAGTTAGATACTACGATTATACTGCGTGACGCACAAGAATTGAGAAACAAAGCGCAGGGTAAAGGTGGTAAAGAAAAAGTTAAGGTTGATAGTAAATGAACATGAAATTAAAACTAGAAGTCTTAAAAGTGCTCTTGCTTGAATTAGAGTGGAGCAGCGAAAAGAACAAGGAAAAGAAAGATGAGAAAACTAACACAAGCACTAGTGTTCCTGCTACTACTGGGGGTAGTGACAAGAAGTAACAGTGCGCCACTGCCAGACTTTCAATTTAAAAGTCCGAGTTTTAATGGGCAGAATTACGGCACCTATGTTCTAACAATTGAGAACGAAGAATACACACGCCAACAAGCAATACAACAAGCATTATTGGCTGCTCAACAACAAGCTATCAACGATGCTAAAAACACTCCATTAAACGAATTCCTAGCCAACTTAGAAAGTAGAATACTAGCACAAGTTAGTCAAAACTTAGCCACTGCTATGTTTGCAGGTGGCAGTGCTACAAGTGGCACATTTAGTTTCCAAGGCAATACAATCTTTTGGCAAAACACTGGCGGTAATATTCAATTAACCATTACTGATAGTTTAGGCAACACAACAACAATTACTGTACCATTAGGCACATTTAATATAACAGGAAGTGGAACAGGTCCATGAAAAAGTTATTAATATTATTATTAATGCTACCATTAACTGGGTGTGCGTTACAACAAAAAATGCATAAAGAGGAATTGCCTACTGTCGCTCCTAATAGGTT
>TBL_comb48_EPIDRAFT_1000574_pt1 | contig 28626 bp, 29 predicted proteins | sample TroBogEpilimnion_37_FD_10681 | JGI IMG/M metagenome (IMG submission 10681) | reverse complement strand
GTCAGTTGCTTTCATTATTTCTCGGGCAATATCATTGCAGAGTTCTTCCTGCAAAGTGCCACGGCGAGCACACCACTGAGCAATCCTAGTATACTTAGATAGCCCGATAAGTTTATTTGCGGCAAGGATTCCAATGTAGGCAACGCCGCTAACAGGCTGATGGTGATGACTGCACATACTACGCAACTCACTGCGCACAACCAACATACCTTCATATCTATCCTCACTATCATTTGGAAAAGCTGTTGCACTTGGTTCTGGGTCATAACGCCCTGCCATAATTTCATTAAAATACATTTTGGCTAATCTATGTGCTGTGCCTTGACTATTGGGATCCTCGTCAATGTCGATCAATAGACTTTCCAGCACAGTTTCGAACGCCTCTGTGGCTTCGTTAATTAGAATCCTTTTATCTTCTTCAGTAACGTAGTCACTGATGTTGTCGCCGGCCCAAAACCTCTTACCATCTGCTTGCATTCTGCGACGAATGCTGTCGCCTAAGTATCCTGCCATTTATTGATCTTCCTGTTTAAGTATATCTACCATCTCTTGCTTCTCTTTTTCTTTGAGATCATTGATATCGTACTTCTCAAATCTATAGCCATATTTCATGGAAGGCATAAGTGCTACCTTTTCAAATAGATCCATTTGCTCTTTACTGACACTGAAGATATGTCCCTGTACCGGACCGTCAGTAGTATCATTTTGAAGTTTAGATTTACTTTTTGCCTCACCCACTAATGACTGTCGCCAAGTGTAACTCTCGGGATCTATGGCGTCGGCAAATACAGTTATTTTTTTATCTTCTCTTGAGCTGGCCCAAGCAACATATAGGTTGTCAGATTCATAGAGTCGATCATACTCTTCGGGAGTAGATGATCTTTGTGTAAACAGTTCATTTAAAAATGGCATATTGCTTCCTTGTTGTTACATTATATAGACTATTTAGGCCTGAGTCAAAGTTTATGGTAATTTCATTTGTCATTCACTATTATAACTTAACCATAAATTGATACGCTACCATTATGGCTATATAAATATCTGCATGAAACGTGCCGTCTTATGTGTGGACAATCCACAAGATTTTATTCCCCAGTTAAAAGATCATTCGATAATGATCATAAATCCTAATGCCCCTGAGGCTAGGAACCGATACCTATTGGAAAATTCCGACTGGAGTTTATACATCACTCGAGATCAAGAAAAAGTTAGAAATGGTAATGACTATCCTAACGAAAGAGTACTTTGGTATACATCAGGCACCACAGGAGATAGTAAGTTTTGTAGCTTTACACAAGCACAGCTAAACAACATGGCTGCTACTATTGTTAGATCATACAACTTGACAGCTAACGATAGATATACCAGCATCATGAGCTTATGGCATGCGCATGGGCAGGGTTTTTACTGGGCAACGCAATTAGCAGGATGTGAAACTACCTACGTTACTATGAAAGACATTAAAACCTTTCCCTCTACTAAGCCAACTTTTATAACTGCCATTCCTGATGTACTAAGAGTTATTGCTGAATTAAATTTTGACAATTTAAGATTTATACGTTCTGCCAGTGCTCCTATGTCACACGATTTGTATCACAAGTTAAGCACAAAGTTTAATGTACCTATCGTAGAAGCATTTGGTATGACAGAAGCAATGAGTCACTGTTTCACTAATCCACTTGCCGGCCCACAACGAGTTGGCACAGTAGGATTGCCTGATGGCATAGAAGCTAAAATTGAAAATGGTCATTTGATGATCAAGGGTTTTAATATTTGTCATGGTGATTGGTACGATACAGGAGACCTAGCTGACCAAGATGAAATGGGTTACTATCGTATACTGGGTCGTAGTCGTGATCAAATTAACGTCAAGGGTTCTAAAATTAATCCTGTAAGTATCGAACGACAGTTACTACAGAACATTCCGGGTATGCAGGAATGTGTAGTATTTGGTACAGATCATGTTAAGTGTCTATATGTAGGTACATGCGATGAAGATACTATCAAGAACTTTTTGATCAGCCTTGGTAAACATTGCAAACCAGCAGTACTCAAGTGTGTTGATAGTATTCCACTTAGCCCAGCAGGAAAAATATCTAGGGCTTTATTAGATTCCTGTCATTAAGGAACTTGTACATCTCGTCAGCATACCATCTATAAGCTTCATCGGTTGGATGTAATGTCTTGGTATCCCACATCTTCATGTTTTTAGCTTGTCTAAAAAGACTAGCAGGATGCACATAATTCCAATCAATCTTATCGTAGTAATTTTTAAACTGTTTGAGTCGCATCAGAGTTCGGTACCAAACAAAGGTATACGGTATGCCGTAGGACTTAAGAGTAGACTGAAGCGACAATGCATGAGTTAACATTATCTGGTGATTGGTCTCATATGTTGGCATAGTGAGAAATCGACACTTGAACAATTCATTTTTAGTTTCAGCAGCTTCTCCAGAAGGCATTATATTGTCATTAGTATGCGGCCATATCCATTCTGACTGCATATATTCGGCATGTGGATTAGTATTTTTTCCTTTCCTAATCCAGTCCGGCATTGGTAGTTTATGCTGAGTTCTAAATTCAATACGATCAGCAATATTCCAAGATACCAATACTAGATCATACGACCTTTCAGTAACTTCTGCTATTACAGCATCGTGCATATACTGATTCCCACATCCTGCCCTTGCTATATTTACAACTTCACAGTTTAACTTTTGTTGTAGATGATAGATCCACGTGCGCTGCGACCATGGGGTTGACAGATCAGGCATTACTACTGAGGCACCACAGACTAAAATTTTCATTTTATATTTAATAGTAAATTACTGGCTGAAAAGAAATCCTTGGATAATCTGTCTGCTTGCTGTTTTACTAGAGGAAGTAAAGACTCATAGTTGCTCATGAATGACATAAGTTTTTTAGCTAGATACGGACGACTTCTTTCATACAATTTATAATTTTCAGTGAACGAAGAATCATATCTAAATTCATCATAATACATTTCTCTGTAACTAAGTCTATCAGGTACCATGGGGATAGCGTTAACAACTGCACCCTCGTAACAACTAATGCCCAGTGTCTCCTGTAGGTTAGCACTGAATACTACTTTTGCTTCACCTAATAATGTATGGTATTCATGTTTAGTTAGTTCTTGATCCTGACACACAACGAATTCATACTGTGGTAACTTGGTTGCTAGGTCTCGAAATATTTCCACTTGTTTTTCCGGGGCAACACGATGCGGGAATAGTACAAGATCACGCTTCTTTAAATTTTTATATGGAGTAAGCAATTCATCCATATATTCCATGGGCCACCCAGTACGGGTTACATACGGATTTGCGCCATTGTCTACAGTATCAAATAGGTTCTTAGCAAACATCTTGATGTGGAAGTCTGTGGCAAAATAGTTATGATCAAATGCAAAAAAGAAACTTTTCTCTGCATGCCTAACCCAGGGTTTATCACCGATTAGCCGGCCTAGGAAATCCTCGGGATCATAACTACCTGCATGCCATAACCCATGTGTTGTTACAGGAATGTTTAGTAACTCACTCATGTATCTAAGGTTAATAATACCAGGATGCCAAGCGTCTGTAAAGATAAAATGATCGCCAGGCTTAACCTCGCCCTGGGTGAAGAGTCTACCCATAGTTTCAACTTGTGCAGCTTTGTAGATATTGGTGCCCCCAAAATTAAGAAAAGCACCAGGAGTTGTAGCATTAGGTATATCAGTAGGTCCGTCAATAATATGGACATTATGCCCCGCCTTTTCAAGTAACAGTGGAAGATGAGTCTTCCACTGCCCGGTATACCGGGTTGATACTGCTTCCAGATCGACTAAAAAAACTGTCAATTTATTTTCCCAAATCTACGTGCATCTTCAGCCCACATGTTCTTGGCGTTTTTGCCCTGAACAAATTTGTTGTATTGTTGCCAAGCATACGCTTTAAAATTATACAAATCGTTCTCGTTGTAGCGATAACCATAATCTCTACAGAATTCTAAAAACTTCTCAAGATCATCAAGAGTTTGATTTGCACGTTCGTTAGGCTTGAAAGACAATTTTGCCATGTTAATTCCTTTAAATTACTACTGTTTGTGAAGGGCGAGAAAATTCGTATTTAATAAGGCATCCGTTCTCACCATCTTCGGAGACCTCAATCCACACCGCACGTTTAGCATAACGTGCAGCAATGTTAATATATAAATCATCTGCAAGCATCTCTACACTTTTAAAGTCCAACTGTAATACGTCTTTACTGTAAAGATTTTCCAACCATCGTTTAAACTGAATAAACTCAATATCACGATCGTTGTGAAATACGTCAATCCACACACGAAAGTGAAAAATATGTCTATGCTCATTAGCTAGAAATGATACATCATATTCATCACCTGTTGCCAGTGCAGGATCTGTTGCTGCTGCTGGATATTTGTGAATACCTTCCTTGCGAAAGGTTACCCATATTTTACGTTCTGCTTTATCCATAATACGAACAGCTTCTTCCGCTAATGCTTGTTGTCGTTGTTGATCCATTATTTGTTATCCTGCCATACAATATAACCACGGCTATAATTTTCGGGACGATTTAAACCATCGTCAAAGGCTTGATGCCACTCACTGTCTCTATTATACGCTTTAGACCAGAAGTAATCAACATCTAAGTTACCTTTACTTACCCAAAACTCCGCTCGTGCCATGACTAAATGGAACCGTGGGTTACGCGGACTGGGAAATACCATGGTACATGCTTTCCACAGCAGTTGACTAAAATTAGTTGTGACTTGTTTCTGTGTGCCCATGATTACCAAGGCACCAAGATTCAATATATCGCTATCAAATACAGTAGTCTTATCACTTAGGTCAATAACAACATCGTACTGCCCTTTGGGTTTATCCTGTAATCGATCTTTCCACATTGCTGTGTTGCTGCTACCCACAACGTCCACCTCAAATCGCAAACCTTCTATGATTAATGAGTTATACGCTACCCAAGCCAAAAATCCACTGCCCAGGATCAGTAGTCTACTACCCTCACCATGCCGCGTTAGTAGTTCATCATATGACTGCATGATAAGGTTGTATCCGCATGCCACGGGTTCAATAATGTAACGAGGATGAGCCTCAGGCACAGATACATACTCGCCCTGTCTAACATTGTAGTAATCGGAATATGCTGGTTCACCTCGAGTAGAGACCAAGTCACCTACCCGTACGTCCAGTACATTTGCGCCGACACGAGTGACTTTTCCCAGACCTTCGTGCCCACTCATTTCCAAGGGCAACGGACCAAAGCCCCCTGTCATCATGTCAATGTCACTGCGGCATACTCCGGTCATAACAGCCTTGACTTCAATCTCATCTGCTGTTGGGTCGGGTTTATTCCAACCTGTTTCAACAAACGATCCTTTCCCATCTGTATATAAAATTCTTGTTCTCATGTTGCACCCACTAAATCAAGCGATTCAATTGTTTTATGTATCCACATATCTAACTCATATTGATGTTGCCAGTATGCATCAACATCAACCATTTTGACAGCAGTATCGATCATACGTTTATACGCATCTTCAGGACATAGTCCTAATTCATAATAATAGCGCGACCCATCCTCAAATATCATTAGGATACTGCGATCGTCACCATTTAAGGTACGCCAATCACTTTCAATAAACCATTTGCGACCCTGCGCATCATTAAAATGTAATTCCATATGATCTTCAACGTCATATACACCATTAGGATTTACTGTGCCATAATCAGTTTCAGTTAAGTCTTTTAATTGCCATCGTTGATCAACTGTTTCATAATCTAGTTTAGCTTGATCATGCGTAAACCCCGATAGCGATTGAAATAAACTTAATAGATGTGGAATTAAATCTCTGCTTACTCCACCAAACGATAAATCATACGTAGTAAACCAAGTACCAGGATTAGGAACACGATCGTTGTTGTTCCAAGTTAGATTAATAATCTTTGCCTTATGCGCTAATTGTGTTAACACGTTAATATTATCACGATATTGATTATTTTTAACCATCATAAAACGAGTTTTAGGAAATTCATTACATAAGTGTTTCCATTGAGCAGAAGTTTCTAATCCTGGTTTTTCAATGAACACGATACTGGCATGTTTAGCCACAGCCCTTGCTATCTCCAAATGAGTAAAGTTTGGAGTGCAAATGTTTACTGTATCAAAATATGCATGTTCCTGCAACGCTGATTTTACACTAGTATAATCGGCTGATCTGCTGGCATCGGTGTCGACTGTAACGACCTCATGACCTAGATCAATCAATACATGAAGATATAATTGCCCAATGCCCATTCCTATTACAAGACTCTTCATTCGGATTTTTCCAGATCTTCAAGTTTAGACTCATCCAGTTCAGATTCATCTACTTGCGTATAATCGGGGATTTCAAATAACGCATCAAACATAGTACGTGAATTGACAGTTTTCTTTCCAGTAGCACCTTTGGTACCAACAAATCGTTGCCAGAATTTATCATGATGGTCAATGAAAGCAAGCGCATCTTCTAAGTTATCAATGGAAAATATAGCATCCACTAGATCCCTAAAGTATAGCTGTTCAAACTTTTCTTCCACCAGCATAGTGGGGCAGATTCCAGCATCATACTCGCGATTGGAACGCTGTACAGATTCGATATGAGTCCAGACATTATGTCCCATTAGTAACGCATAGCTAAACGAGTCCCAACTGGTTCTACCTATTTTGCCTATTTTATTTAAAGCCGGCACCACTGTATAATGTGCTGGGTTAGTCGGATCAAAAGTTTCTGTCCCCAGTTCAGCCGGAGTTTTAGGAACTCCATCTTTATAGTAACAGATATCCTTAACCAGGAAGTTTGCACTAACTGGGCTTTCGTCAAAATGCTTAATTAAGCCATCTTGTAGTACAGCATCACGGTATGTGCGTGTGTCAGCAGCATACTTCTTATCATCAACAATAGGACTCATACGATAGCACCACTTCTTCCTGTCTTGAATATCAATTTGATGATATACTTGTCCATTGGCAGTAGCCAGGAAAGGACTAGCGCAGTCAAAGCTAACAGTAAAGTTTGGATTGTGATATTTACGAACAGCACGTTGAATGTCAGTCAACATTAATGCCCACTCAAGTCTACCGATACCCAGGAAGTGCATCCAGTCATGTAGACCTTCTTCAAGCAAACCTTCAAACCTAAGTGTCACTATACGTTTCAATACCAGTTCAATATCAGACGTATGTTGTCCGCCCAGTGCCCAGCCATTAAAATGCTTACCGGGATATTGTTTTGGATCACAATACTTCTTCATGGTATTGTACCACTTGTGTGCGTCTGTTTGATTGCCACCCTGCAATACATTTAAGAATTTACATTTGCCAGAACGATTGGCAATAAAATATTCATTATTGATATACGTAGCGTCAACAGCGTCTTGATATGTATTGATACCAGTGACCTTGCGACTATTGGGAAAGTTAGTAATCCAAGTAGGCACATCCAGTACCATACCATAGTCCATGTACGCATCCATCCAGGCAAGAACTTGCTCACGTTTTTGTTTTGCTTTGGGACAAGCAGGATTTTTCCAATCACCTTCCCATCGACCTTTGCCGATCTGGAATCCGCCTGAATCACCCAACAAGAATGTATTGGGATCACGATTACGTACCATGTCCTCAGCCCAGTCCTGTTTGTTAATATCTAAATTAGCATGTCCCGCGGAGTACAGGCTCCATTTGTATGGGAACAATGCCTTTTGGTCATTAAGCCAATTAAGCATCTCCATGTCCTGGATATTGGCGGGCATACGTGCAGGTTCAACGTGTACACCACCACGTTGTTTGCCTATGTAGCTGGAGTAAAAACCCGACAATGCAGGAAGAAAAATCGCATAGTCCAGTTGTTTGGCGGTAAGGTTATCTTGAGTCATTGATTACTTTGTCTGCGCTGGAATAATGAATGTATAGATTGCCAAGCCAGAGTTAACAATGATTTGCGTAGCGCCACCATCACTGATGCGCATAATTTTGTCACCGGCCAAGTCCAGGATGCCAATAACAGTCTTAACGGGCCATTGCCATGCACGTTTGATATCACCGCCTACGTCAGGTTGGAATACAAAGTTACCAGCGTGTGAGCTATGGTCACCAAAGTAAAATTTCAGATCTCCATCTTCAACTTTAGCTTGGAATGTATTTTCTTCTTCATTAGCAGATGCTTGCATCTTTAAGCGCAGGATAGCAGCCGCACTGGGTTCAAATTCAACATTCCATGTAACGTCTTTAAACTTGGGAGGTTTGATCTTTTCATTGGCCAGGGCTTCTGCCATAAAACGATAACTGTTTTTAAAGTCACCATTGGTGTTTACAAAAGTCAGTTGATCCGGGGCTCCGGTATCTTTTCGGCTCATAGTTAACTTAGCGCCTTCTTGGTATTCTTTTAAGTTCAATAGAATACTAAGTTTCTTCAAATTGGGCATACCAAATGTACCCATGAAGTCGGCTACAGGATTGATAAACATACCGTCAATTACTACCGAACGATCGTCGGCAATAGCGTTGAAATTTGTTTCTGTGTCTGTACCTGAAATTCTTAGCTGGTCGATGCCGCCTAATGCATGAATGTGACTGATTAAATCTAATAGATGATCTCGCATTTTATTTCCTTTTATAATAAATGTAGTATAACAGATTGTATTTAGACCTTGCAACTATTTTGAAATTATTTTTGCCAAAGTCTGTCCGCCTCTCAGCGATGATAGTGTACCGGGTTTGCGTAATTCAAGCCAGGTCTGTGGGCCTTCATCATGCCAGCAATAATCTATAGTATACCCCATGGATTTTGCCAATTCAAAAACTAGACTGCCTGGTGTATAACTGCCGTCTTTCTTTTCTTCCACTAATTTTACTGCTTGCCAACGATCACAGTCATTAAACGTCAGCATAAACACTCCACCTGGTCGTAATTTGGTATAAATTTCCGACAGGTATTTCTTAATTACTTCAAGAGGTCTAAAATTAAAAAAGTGACAACCTACAATCACACCAAACTGATTATTGGGTAGCTTATCTAATAGCGGGTCGTCAGTATGTTCCTTGATAACATAAGGCCGTAGTCGTCTCTGATATTGCGGATTAAATTTAGTTAGTACTGGTTCTAAAAATTGATGGCTAACTTCAACGAGATATAAGGGATCGTATCCCACCATATCATCAATGAAGTTGGCAAATCCCGGGCGGAAAATCATAGCGGGATAATGCCAATCCACATTTTTCTTAACTCTAGAATAAAACAATTCAAGGTTAATATCTGGTTGCCAACGTCTTCCTAGAATATGGTGCGCATCGTAGATACTTTCATCATGGTATGCGCTATAGCTTTGTTGAAATAATACTCGTTCTGCTTCTTCAATGTTGCTTTTTAAGTTGCGTTTAATCTCAGATAATTCATTGTCAAAAGAATTAAACGCTTTTTTGATAGCGGCATGACTGTTAGCAATCCTTTCGACATCAGTAGACGAATGCACGGACATTACATGAGAAAATTCTTGTAACGCTATGTCAGCTTTCTCAAGGATAGGCGGAACCGACAGCTTATCCAGTTGATTTTTAAAGTGTACTAATTCTGTTACTGTCATTTAAAACTCAAATATTGATTGAAAAGTATTTTCCGTATTAGTGGCACTGGCTAAATCCCAGTTTAGCACACTTAACAAGTTATCGATCTTTTGGTCTACAATTGTGGCTTCCATTAAACTGTGATCAAATGGTAATTCCTTGAACCACTCAGGCAAACGTTGTTCATCTGTAGGATAACCAATACTAGTCCAACCTAGAGGGTTAGCCTTTAATTTACACACAACAGTTTTCATACCATCAACAATCTGCATACTATATTTGTCGCTATTCATTCTACGCAGATTATTCCAATTTAATGCTGCACGAACATGCCCGGGAAGATTAGCCTTGCCCGCAGCTTCTTCTTTCTTGGTGTATGTAGTTAAATTGTTAACCCGTTTAGGAGTGCCTTTTTCCCAAGCTGGTCTATCTTTAAACGCATACTTAAACTCACGTATTCGCTCAATAATGTCATCACGCGATGTTCCCGTCAAGACCTTTTCCAGGATCTCATACAAAAAATCCTGCACCACTTTGGGAGTATCCGATCTCTTTAGATCCAATCCCATGGCCTTGATTTTACCTGGATTACCATCAGTATCCAAACGTTTGCCTTCAAGGTCATAAATCAACACAGCATAACGTTTCTTGGTAATAAACAAACTGTTAGATGCCACCAGCTCACGTCCTGCTTTGATCAGTTCGCCCATCTCCCGCGGGCAGTGAAATGCCTGTTCCATAAATGCCGGAAATGATTCGTTAACTTGATCAGCAATATTGTCATATAGCTGTATACACATGTCCTTGTTCCAGGTCATTGTGCCTTTAGTTACCTCGTCTTTAATCGCGGGCCAGGCAGTAAAATAGCATGAGTCCGTGTCACCATATACAATAGCTTCACCTACGTGATCCTTGACACCCATGATACATTCATTGATATGTCCGGCCATATGACGTGCAATACTACGACCAGTTAGCGTAGTTGACTGTCCAATACGCTTGTCAAAGAATCTACAATGTTGATTAAGAATAGCACCATATAGACTGTTTAGGTTAATTTTCTTAACCAATTGTCGCTTATCCCAAAATGCTATCTCTTTGGGATCTGTTGCTGCTTTCTTCTTGGCTTGTAGCGTTTTTCTCTCAGCATACCATCGTTCCAGTAGTCCTGGGACAACACCTTTGCGCTCATAAGTAACAATAGTACCATTAGCAGTCAGTATCCAGGGTTGGTTACTGTTGAACACCATGTGCCAGATCTCAGCAGCTGAGTGTGCGGATTTCTCTCCGTTTTGCCAATCTACTGTGATTTCAGTACCACGCTGTTGCTCCATTACCGCAGTATATTCTAACGATGCAAATATACCTTCCCAAGCGGCTGTTGCGGATTTTCCCTGACTCATGAGATCATCAAGATATCGATCGGTCATTACCGGACGTAATTGGCCAATTACAGTTTCCATTCCCATATTCAACGCACGAATAGCTGATGGATACAGACTGTTAATATCCACCGCACCAATCCATTCGTGTATGCCTTTTTTAGGATATGCTACATAAGCACCAGCAGCCGCAGTATCCTCATCATGCAATCGTTGTTTCTTATTGGGAACAACTAAACCACGCTCATGTGCTTCATTAATAATAGCCTGTTCCGTCACCGCCACTGCGCTCATGGTCTTCTGTAGAGTCACTGTGTTAGCGTGTGCCAGTTCATTGGCTAGGTCCAAGAAGCGTAACTTGGTATCAAGTTTATTCAGGATCATTGTATCCTGTCTGTTATACTCAATAAACTTTTTAAAGTTTTGATTATACAGTTGATCCAGTGTTCCTTCGTATTGTGTCTTATGTTCGTTTAACTCGTACTCAGCAATAGCATCCAGACTATAACTATGTCTTTCCTCATATGTATATTGTATATACAACTGCATGTAATCCAGATGTATACGCCCAATTAAATCATATGTTGTGCTGGTAGTGCCGTAGCGTTCGTAGTCACGGGGCTTGGGATATTGTCCCCATAGACAGAATCTACGAGTATCGTCTTTACTCAACACACGAGTAATACGATTCACTGTGTAGGGAATATCATAGCCCTCGCTATTCCAACCTGACAGTACATCTGCATCTTCAATTAGATCCAGGAAAGTTTTTAGCATCTCCTCCTCACTATCAAATACAATAGTGTTTTGAAATTCTGATGCTATCTCTTGTGCTGTTTCCATACTCATGTGGTTGGGAGGAATAACCAAGGTAACCAATTGATCTATCCATTGCAGATAGACCGATATTGCTGTAATAGCGTTAAATGGATCTGACGTAGGACTGTACCCACGCTCTTTATGAAAATCTACTTCAATATCGAAGAACGCTGCATGTAGTGTTGGCGCATCTTTGTCTTTATAGTTTTCTTCTAGACAACGGAACACGGGATTAATGTCGGATTCGTAAAGCTGCCGACCTTTTTGCACAGCCACTTCCCTACGAAACTCTTTTAGGTTTCGGCTGGAGAAACGTGCTACTGGAGTTCCATATATTGACTGGAACTTGCCACGTGGATCGTCATAATAAAATATATGATTAGCCGGATATTCTTTGTATACCCGTTTACCATCAACTCGCTCTACAATATGTATACGATCCGATTCACGTGAATATAATGCGTCTACATAACTCACTTAAAGAGTTTTCCCGACCTGTGTTAGGATAGTTTCTAACAGTTCATGGTCCTGCTGCTCACGGCCGAATTCAGATTTGTGAGCTAAACGAATTGCCTTTTTAAGGATACCGGGTTTAATTTCCAATTCTTCTGCTACGGCTTTAATGGTGTCATTCAATCCACCAGTAAGTGTTTCGATTTCTTGCATAACTGCCATACCCTCGTTAATCATTGATTCGAGTTTTTTAGTGGCTTCACCTGAGAAAGTTCTGTCTGACATAATATTTCCTTGTTAAAAATATATTATACATTAATCACTATATTAAACAAGAGTAATGGTAAAATGGGGGTTACTTTATCCCCCGCCCACTACGCGGGGCAGTTCAATTGCGCGGACGCCTTTACCGCAGCATCAAACGGATCCTAAGGTGGATTCTATTGTAGGTGCGTATGGATTACGCTTGTAATCACTGTCGTCACCTTCCTGTTGTTCGGGATATACTGGATAATTATCCATTATGTGGTTTCCAATTGTAATCTACATTGATCACTGATATGTTTTTATCAGCATAATATTTATTTACATCAAACTTGGGGTCTGTAATCTTCATACGTGTTTTGGTACCATCGTCAAAATATACACGCCAAACAAAATACTGACCCGGCTTTAGGTCGGGAATATTGTCGTCGGGTGTTGGTGGTGGAGCAGCGGCTGGTGCTGCTGCATTGGGGTCTACACTTTCTTTAACTTTTTTTTTTACTTCTGCCAATAGCATATTGTATTCGTACTTGGCAGACTCATATACTGCTGGATTGCCAATAACGTTATATCCAGACGCCATGGCCCAGGCTAAAAAGTTAGTTGATTCTGAAAAGTCAAACGAGCCCTTGTGCTTGAGTTTACGGAAGTCACCTTTCTTAACATCTAATGCTTTATTTTGATGAGCGCCTGTACCTGGCCCAGCTGTCTGCGCACCTTTGGCCACAAGGTTTCTAGCCTGTGCGCTGACTAGATTATTACGGTTAGGATTTCCTTTAAATGGATCCGCAGCCTTCATAGTTAAATCTTCGGGCTTCTTTAAATTGGTTAAAGGATCAGAACGAACTGTCATGTTACCCATGGCGCCTTCTTCCATGGAGCCAAAACCTTGCCCTGCACGTGGCGCACCTTTTTGTGTACCTTTATAGTATCCACCGAACTTGGCACCTGTTGAGTCATTGGCTGCACGTTTCATACTCTTGGGTTTTGATCTATTTGCCCGTTCGTTGACCCTAGCCTGTAAACTTGCCCCTACCGACGTGGCCTGCTGTTCCGTGTCAAAATCTTGTTTCACAAGTGTGTATGCTTGCTGATATGTTGGAATTCCTGTATGTGGAGGATCGATTTGGCCTTCGTTAGATAAACCGGTGTATGCTACATTTGGACTATGGTACGTAATGGTAAAGGTGCCGTCCGGTGCTTGCGTAATCGAAGCAAATTTTTCATTAGGTGACTTAAATTCTTTCCCACTGTTCTTTTTCATATTCGCCTGCAGGGCCAAGTTAGATGCTGCGGTGCCTGCCGTGTATTTGCCGGCGCCCAAATTCTTATCTGTAAATGCCTGACTAAGTCGGTCCTGTCGGCTAACACCCATTCTAGCTAAATCTTGACCTACTGCGCCATCCTGCGGATTTACTTCCTCTCGTATGCCCGGGCGATTCATTCGTCGTGCAACTGTCTTGGGCTTGGAGTTATTCTTTGACTCAGTTTGTGGTCGGTAATTTTGGGGATTTATTCGTCGGTCGAGTTGATCTTTAGCTATTATGCGGTTGTTCTGCATTTGGACTTGCATTTCTTGTTCGTATCTTTCGGGATCTGTTCGGCGGAGGTATTCGAGTTTGGTTTCACCAGGTGGTGCCTTTTTCGTAGGTGCAGGCTCTTCGTACCCCGGCGCAGGCATCGCTTGCCCCATTTCAGGGCTAGGCTGTGCCTTTACTGGTGGAGCAGGTTGTGCTGGCTGGGGTGCAGGTTTGGGTTGTGCCGGAGCAGGTTGTGCTGGCTGAGGTACAGGTTTAGGTTGAACTGGTGCCGGAGTTACTTTTTTTGGTGCATTTAATGTTGGGTCTTGCATCCAACGTTTACGTTCTTCTTCATCCCTTGGCCCAACGCCTGGTGGTTGCACTGGTGCAGGTTGTGCCGGCTGCGGTACAGGTTTAGGGCGTACTGGTGCAGGTTGTACCTTTTCAGTACCGTCCGGATTATAGTGTTGATTAAAATAGTCCTCAGCGCCACTTTTTGGTCCATAGACTCCGCCTTCACGTTTTCGTCTTTCAGCTTCGTCTGAACTGATTGTTGTAGTAACTGGTCCAGTTTGTTGCGCAGGTTCTTCAGGTGCAGTTGTTTTTGGTTGTGCTGGTTGTTGACGCGGCACGGGTTGAGCTGGCATTGGTTTAGCCGTCTCTGGCGGCTTAATGTCAGGTTGTCGTTTTGCTTCGGCATCTGTACCAGGACCCCATAGTCCGTCTGCAACGAGTGCTGGATTCTTTTTTCTTAATTCTTGTTGCCAATCATAAACCTGGGGATCAGCACCAGGTGCTAACCCTGGGCGTGATTTTTGCGGTGCTGGAGCAGCACGCTGTGGCGCAGGAGCAGCACTCTGTGGCGCAGGAGCAGCACGCTGTGGCGCTGTAGTTGGCACGCTAGGCGGAACAGCATATTGTGAGTTATTCGATGCCAATGGATTAGTAGTATCTACTGGGCTACTGGGCATATTAGGAACAGCATATTGTGAATTATTTTTTGCTAACGGATCAGAAGTGTCAGATGGTGCCTTTTTCGTAGGCGCAGGCATCGCTTGTCCCATGCGGTTATCCACTGAATCATTAGGCGGTGCGGCCTTTTTTGTAGGCGCAGACTTATCTTGTCCCATGCGGTTATCCACTGAATCATCGGGCTCTGCCCAGTTTGTAATGCCGTTATCCACTGAATCATTAGGCGGTGCGGCCTTTTTCTTCGGGACTATTGTAGTGTTATCAGGGCCATATTCGTAATCGCTGAAATTAAATGGAGTTTTGCTGGCAGGAGCCGGACCTTTTTGATATTGCATTTCAGGGGGATTAGCTGGCGCAGGACCTTTTTGATATTGCATTGCAGGTGGCGGGGTGCCTTGGATCGACCATGTCGGCCGGCGCTGTTGACTTCTATATCCACTAAATGCTCCGCCGCCAGTATCGGATCCGACAAATCCATTGGCAGTATAATTGTTTGTTTCTCCTGCTTCAGAAATTCTTTTTCCAGGTGTGGATTTCATCCATTTACTTAATTCTTTCGATAATCCTTCCTGAATATTTCCCTGTTGGATCATTCGTTTAATAGCCTCTCTGGCGGCTATCTGATGCGGCTGATCAACCTCTTGATTTGTATAGTCCGGAGGATATTTTTTACCCATAGCCATCACAGTTTCTCTCCACTTAGGATGACTATATATTTGAGAAAGGGTAATTTCACCGGGTGCATATTCTTTAGGCTTCATTTGTCCAGATTGGAATGCCTGCGCCATAGTCCGCGAATCTCTAGCTGTTTGATCAGCTATGCTATCTTCTTTAACTTTTTTTCTATTTTTGTTATCCAGCATACCACGTTTGTTGGCAGTGGCCCAGGCAATGCTTTCGGCATCTTTCTTTGACTTGCCGGCCTTTTCCTCGCTCTTTTCAACGTAGCCAACAAAACGATCTACCTTTTTGCCTTCCGCCACACCTTTCTTTAGATGAGCAATAAAATCATGCATTCCACCTGGAGGATTAGTGCCGTTGTGTTTCTTGTAATTTTTTGCAAAAATAATGTAATTTTTTGCAAAGTCCGGATGTTTTGGATCCCACTTGTCGTAAGCGTCTGCAGAGTCGTAGCCTTCCGCCACACCTTTTTTCGAGTTGGCTAATTCTTGCTGGATCATTACAGGAAGATCAACCTTGCCTCCTGTATAACTCTTGATACTCTTGACGATCCATCTAAGCATTCGAGGATCATTTTGCTGAAATTCTGTCATGACGTGGATGCCAGATTCTAGAGAATGTTTAAAGGCGATAACTAAATCTTCGAGTCCTTCTGACGCTTCCCATAACCAGTCGGATCTAACAGTGGCACGTCTCATTCTGTCTTCAATGCTTCGTGATTCCTGCCAACATGCGTCTTGAAGATCATTCAAGTGTTTAGCAATATATTTGTTGACTGGTATTGCATTACCTGGTGAAATATTGGGTGTCATGCTAGGGACGCCTTCCGTCACACCTTTCTCTTTTGGTTTAGCAGACTGATGACGCTTAACCGATTTGTTACACTTGGTGCAATGTAGCACACCATCCATATCGTCGTGCTGACTAGTTTCTTGATAAGTGCCTTTTTTACAGGCAGTACATTTCTTACCAGTCATATCAATTTTCTGTTCATTTTCCGTCACACCTTTCTTACGTATATTCATAAAATCGGTCTGATCTTCGGGACTGCCGCCCATTAAATTGTTAAATGCGCCACGACTATCAGCTGTTCGTTGTTCTTTGTCAGCCTTCTTCTTAGCATGGTATGCACGAACTGCTGTACGGTGATTTTCTTTATGCTGATCTTGCGGATCTACCGATTCACCAAAATGACGTCGATATGCCTGCTGCCCCTCTTCATAAGCCTTGTGCGCTGGGCTATGTGGATTATAGGGATTTTTATGAATGCCTTTTTGTGCATCAGAGTAACCGCGACTATGTTCTCTTTTACTCTCCGACTCCGTACCATCTTCTTCAAAACTATGTCTTTTAAATTTAGTAATAAGAGCGTGTGCTTGCCGACGATTAACCAACTGTGAGCCCAGCTTTTCATCTAATTCCATGCCATCGTCGCCATGCCAATAGTCACATAATTTATGTGCTAGTCTTTCAACTTGACTAGGGTCTACAATATCTTGTAGGAAACCTTCGGCTTTACGTATAACTTCATTATAGTCACCGGAATCACTATTGAAAGGTGCGTATTCACTATTAGTCCATCTGTCGAATAGATCTCTGATAGTATGTGCCTTATTTCTTCTCGAACGGTCATTTTCAAACAGGTTAAACAAATTCATTACGCTTCCTCAATATAATCATCAGATCCACCGCTTTCGTGTTTGGCTCTACGGTGTGCCATATACATTTCCAATGCTATTTGGCATTCATCCAGGGTCTTGAATCGAGACCGCATTTCTTTACCAGCACATTTAATACAGAACCCATCGCGCTCATCGCCATGTATTTCCACTAGCGCACTACCACCACCGCCACTCAGTCCAACTTCTTCACCTACTGGAATATGTATAGTCTTAACAGGCGCAGTTTCACGGCTTTCACGTGCGTATGTGGGGTTTGATCCGCCGCCCGATGCTGACGAATGTGGACCCTGTGTTGGATCTTCTTCCATGTCACTTACATGTGTAGGAGCCTTAGTTTTTAGTGTTCGATCTCTTAGTTCTTTTTTCTTTAAATCTAAATCTTGTTTTTGTTTTTTAATTAAAGTGTTGTCCTGTTTACCATCTTCCGCGGATTTAAGATAGTCAGCTAGTCCTTGTTTGACTCGGGCCAGTACATCTTCTTCCACGGTATCTTCAGCAAACTCTACTCCTGACACGCCGGGACTAAACATTTCGTCAGTTCTTTTCAAATTATTGAAAAGTGCTGGTTTCTTCTGTCGAGATTCTGTAACGGTTGTGCCTGTTTGGGTGGTGATACGTCCTTCCAGGGCAGCTAATCTTTCAACAATACTGTAAATTTCGTCTCTCATTATGCTCTAGCTTCTTTTAAAAAACTTGACAGCATCCAGATAAACTTGTTGGTAGCAGTTAATCTTTCAGCGATAAAATTTGCTATGTCTTGCTTGTTTTCTTGAGTAGCAGCAGCAAAACATTCATTGAGAAGTTCGACCATAACGTGAGAATCATGAAGTAATTCTTCCAACATCAATTGGGCACGTGGCACTTTAGTTTGGTCTTGAATATGTGATAATTCTTGAAAACGGGATAGACTACCCGGGGCGTATTCATCCAGAGTACGAATGAATTCTGCGATAGTATCTACAGCTTCGTACGCATCTTCGTATACTTTCTGCAGGAATTTGTGATATTGGTAAAAGTCCTTACCTTCCACGTTCCAGTGAAAAAAGTGCGCCTTCAAGTAGTAACTGAAGTCACTTGCCAATAATATTTTCATCAAGTCTGTTAGCATTACTTTTTCCGTTTATATTGTTTATATGAATCCGGCGTATTAGGCGTTGAATTCAATTCAGTAGTATATTTACCTAAAAATAAATTATCTGGACTAATTCTACGCTGAACTGTACCCATGGGCATAGACACAGTGGCAATGCTACCTGAGCTGGTGGCGCCTGCCGATGCATCTTCCTTGAGTCCTACGAATTCACACAATCTCATTCTAATATCCTAAAATGCGCATTATCCACTATTTCTGCTGGTCCAAAATCTACTGATAAACTGCCTATCTTTAGCTGGGCTAAATTAGGTGATAGCAACTCATATCTTACCTCATACACACCAGGTTCAGCTTCAACCTGTAGGTTTTCTTCCAGGGCACAATCAGTCCAGACCCAAGTGCGTTCAGTAAACAACTCGCCATTAACGTACAAGCGGTAAATGGGGCTTATTCCCTCCCATTCACAATCAATATTACTCAGTATGCGTACAAATTGTTTGGCCATACTGTATTTAGCAGATTATTTCTTATGTCCATTTCTCATGTTCAGCTGCCAGCGAGCTAACTGCCCTTTACGACCTTTTGCGTGGCTGGCCTTTTCTAATTCTGCTTTTGTAGCATGTTTGGGTATACCGTGCCTAACGCTGTCACCGGGGCGACCTGGTCCCTTGCCGTCGGCAAAGTTCTCGTATACATTGATACCGATACCCGGCATTGTTTCGTCTACATCCTTTTTCAAAAATGTATCAGCAAACTTTTTACATAAATGCCGTAACTTGCCATTTTCTGTGATGACAATATTAAAGTCGTTGTGTTCATCATGTTGCGATGGATCACGATATCCACAGTAAGCCAGCTTAACATGTTTTTCGTTTAACTCACTGGTACAGGTTGTTTCTTTGACATCGCCAGTATCTTGATTGCAGGGGCTTAGTGTTGTAACTACTACCGATCCCGGGGGAAGTTCACCGTATTCTTTTTCATAGTTGTCTATAGCGGCTCGCTCGGCATGTATGCGTTCGTTACCATATAGGTAGTTTACACCTGTTGCTACTCTACCCATGGGATCTATTACTGCTGCTGCCACCATGCCATAAAAGTCTGCTGCATCTTTTTGACCATCAATAACCATACCACACAGATCGGCTAGTAATCCATCTAACTGTTCACGGCTAAATCGTGCTCTGCGGGCGGGGGTAAAGTCACTGAGTATCATCGTTTAAACTCTAAATATTCCATCATCATACGATTGACCAATCCATCAGGACGTAGTTCTTGAGGATGACCTTGGCTATCTGTGTTTAACAAGAAGCTGTTAGCAGCCTTACCTAATGAGCCTGGGTGAATGTCTACTGATAGTGCCATTTCGTAGCGTGGATCATCGGCTTCGGCTGTTGTGGGAATGTAGCCGGATGCTTCATTTAGTCCTTTCGCCAATCCACCTAAACCATTTTCCTGTACCTTGAACGGTGTAGCAACCGGATTGGTAGCCGTAGGATCAGTAGCTGGATTGTATTTGTCAGGATGCGGCTCACCGGTTAATTCAATAGTGTTACTAACACCGCCGATCTTCTTTAATTCATCCCACCCAACTTGTAGCTCTTTGGGTAACTTTTTATTAGCCGCCGACAGATACGCCAATGTTTCTGCGTGTGAAGGAGATCCAGGAGGTGGAGGTTGTACAGATAAAGAAACGCCAGGTTTAATTGCCATAAATTTGGGCATTGTTGCTGGATTAAACTCACCAGTATGTAATTGCAGATACATTCTAGCCTGCTGTTGGGGGTCGGCACCGAAATCACCCACTGCTTCATCTGTACGCTGATACTCACTAGCATCACCTTCAAGGCTAACATGCCACGCATAAAATTTAGTTTCAGGATACTCTTTCTTTAATTCCATGAAACTATGGAGATTGGGGATAGCATCATCATACATGATTGCTTTGGTATAATTACCTTTGTCCAGTAAGCTTCGAATAATAATCTTTTTCTTTTCTTCAGTTTGCATCTTATTTGACATATTGCCCGCACGATATACATGCACTCGACTCATGTCTACGCCATACTTACGGAAGGTATCCAGGAATAATTCTCTATCATTAAAATCTGCACGAGCTGTCACCATAACAACCTTATTGCCTGTATTGATGTCATGTTTAAGTTGATCGATCATGGGAATAATTGGTTTGCTATTATAAAAGAACTCCCTAGCATCACGGAAGTCACCGAAATCAAACTCTTCTCCGGGACGTAGTTTATAGTGGGTAAAGTCATGGCTGTTGAGGCTTTTGATTATATTCCCATCCTTGACCACATGAACTTTAGTTTGTGTATGAACTAACGTATCATCTATATCAAATATCACCAGTTTTTTTGATTCGGTCCCATCAACTGCCTCACTTAATTCAGTTGGTTCAAACAATTCAGGATGTAACTTACCATACCTACGCATTAATACCCCAGCTTGTGCGTTGGCTTCATTTTCATAGTCGCTACCATCTGCACCAGCATCTGGAGGCATGTCCTGAGTTTCATTTTGTCGTTGATGTACTAGCTCATGTGCCACAGTCCGCAGTATGTCCATGATATGACGACCGCCGACCCCAACATTTAACTCGTTGGTTTGCTCGTCATATCTACCAAATGTCTTGTTACGTACAGACCATGCAGGATCTCGACGAATTCTTAAGTTGATTTCTTTTGCCAGCCCTAGCTGTGCTGAACAAAAATCAATGAAATCTTCAATGATTTCCTGTTGTGAATTTTGGGGCTCTTCATCTTTTTCCACAAACATCTTAGTATGGTCCGATACCCCACCTGGTGTTAGTGCAACTTCATCCACGAAATCACGACTATATCCATATATTGTTTTAGGTTTACGTACTCGTTCTTTTAGACTTAACTCTTTACTTTTTGCTTCGTGTCGTGCTGTTTGTAGTTGTTCAATATGTCCCTGATTGCGCAGCATTTTGAATACCAAATTCTCGGGACCAAACTCACCATGTTCCGCTAATCCCTCTTGTCGCATTTTTTTAATTTTTGCTGCAAGTTCATTCATTTTAGTAAGATCTTCTGTTTTAATAACTTTGTCAATACGATTACTTAAATCTTCATACTTGCTACGTACACTCATATCGTCAATGTCAGCTTGAACTCTACGTGGGATCTGTATCCAGTCATTGTTCATTATACTATAAATTCCCTGACTATGATGGTCTTGAGCGGCATCCTGTACATATAACTCCACAGGAATACCCTTGATTGTTATTGTATGCTCACCGTTGTATATGACTTTCTTAGCATCAAATAATTCTCTGTAGATTTCTGGGTGATCTACCCCGGATAAATCAACAATTAAGTGTAAGTCTATGTCTGAATGTGGGGTATACGAGTATGCAGCATTACTACCTGATATAGTAATATCTTTAAGCTCTAAATCATTTACGCCCAGAAAATCACGAAAATCATCAGCAATTTTCAACAACTGACTGTGTATTTCAGGATGCAGGTGCTCACGACTATCCCATAGTAATGGGTTTAGACGGTCATGAAACTTAACAGCATTGGCTAAATTAAAGGAATCGAGTTCAAGAATATTCATATTAATATTTAGCAAAAAACAAAAACCGCTACAGAATCAACTATAGCGGTTTCGTTATAAAACTACACAGGTAGCGTTATTTTTTCTTCTTACTTTTACTGGTTGCCACTACTTTTGCTACTGGCTCGGCAGGAACAGGGGGAGCTGAAGTATCTGCTACTGCTGGCTCAGCCGGTGCTTGAACTACTGATTGTGACTGATTCTGCATAGCAAGGGCATGCAAGTCTTTGTATAGCTGATCTTGTGTAGCAAAGTCAAACACGTAAGTGCCAGTATGACGCAATAATACACGTTTGTCAACCCAGATCTTACCACCTAAATCACGCCAGTTCTCGCAGAATGTCCAATCTTCTGAATAGTAACGATTCTCACGAACTGCGGTGTCAAAGTATGTTTTCATGTAAACGTTTAATTCTGGTGGTAGACCGATATCTGAGTTGAATGGCTTAACAGCAGGGTGCGCATTTAATTTCTCAAATACATGACGTTTCATCAACAGGAAGCCAGTACCTGTTTTAGTAACTTCTTGTAAGCCATCTGGACCTTCTTCAGCGCCATCAAATCCGTTAACACACCATTTAACTGGCAGGCTTTTCATAGGATATAATCCACCGATAACATCTACGTCACGATTTAACATGACCAACAGGTGCCATGGCTCCCAGCCAATATCAGCATCAATAAACATTAAGTGTGTTGAATCTGGGTTAGAGAGGAATTTAGCTGTAAGTGTGTTACGAGCACGAGAAATCAACGATTCATTTGTCATTGTTTCCATGGTCCAATCAATGCCTAATTGACGAGCTGTATTGGCCCATTTAATATATGACATAAAAGTAGATTCTGTAAGCATGCCACCGTAGCAGGGCATGCATATGTGAACGCGAGTGGTCTTAAGGAAATCAACGTTAACTTGTACTTGTCCTGGTTGTGGTGCTTGATCTACTGGTGCTGCTGGTGCGGTTGGTGTAGCTTGAACTTCGGGTGATGCTGCTTGGGTTGATGCCATGGTTTCCTCTTATAAAGTGTAAACTATTTACACTACTTGTTAGGGCTAGTAAAATTTTCTGCCTGTTTTTTCGTCTACGTAGTTGGGGGCTAAGTCTTCTTTGATGGTGTGATAACTGCGGTTTGCTGCACGTTCGGCTGATAATGCTGATTCCAATAGTTTAGCCAGTTTAGCTTTGCTTTCTGTGCGTACTACGGGCATGGGTTGTTCAATAACATCTCCGTCAATATTGGGTTCTTGTATAACAATGTCCTTGAGCTTTTTAGCAACACCCAATCTCTGATCGAATAGGTCTTTAATTGCATGGTCGTCTTTACCATACAAATCATGTATGATATGCTCGCGTTCATTTTCATTACCGTTAGTATAGGCATCACGTATAGCGGTAGCACCTTCGGCATCTTTGCCCAGGACTTTGAATGTCTTGGTTTCTGTTTCGTAAACATATGCATGTTTTGTCATGGGCAGACATTGTTTAATGCTGCCTGGATAGGGTTGCATATAACTTTTTTCCCCATTCTTTTTAATACCGTATGCAAAGCGAGGCTTCTTTCCCGCAGCAGGATCGTTTAATTGGTCTTTCTTACTGACAGCAAATATCAATACAATATTAGCCTGTTCTTCTTCACTGACATCTGCACGCAATTCAGGCATTTGATACGGGCTCTTGGACAGAATTATGTTGCTTGCAGGAACACCCAATTTGGCAAATAGTGCTACCTTGTCCTCGAATTTAAAAGGATGAGTTATTGGCGCAGTAATACCACTGGATGCAATTAATATCTTTGCTTCGGGAAATGCTTTTTGCAGCTCATTGTAGCTGGATTTATGACCACGATGTGGTGGTTCGAAACGTCCTGGATAAACTACGATGACGTTCATATTAATAGACCACGTTAGCAGAATTTATTGTGCCAGCGGTAAAGTCTGTGACACGGGCACGTATCCAGACAAAATTACCTATGACATTAAGTGCTTGCATATCGGTAGTAGGCACGCTAGCATTGCCATAAGTTGCGACTTCAAACCAAAGTGCCTGTTGCGTCAAGTCATTTAATGACGCTTCAATAGTAATAACACCCTGGAATCCGGTTGTTTGGATAATATTTGTCTGTGCAGACCCTTGCCCACCGTAATAGTTTGCCGCTGTGACCGCGTTCCCTATGAAACTGGTACTAGAACCATCGTAATTTCCCGATGGTGTACCAAATGTGGTGGGCGGCAGTAATTGTTGATTTGAGAAGGTTGTCATAGTCTATTATTTATGCTGGGATAATTGATAGGGTCTTCCTAATTAATCCCGGATACAACAAGGTCAAAACAGTTAGCCAGCTTTCACCTGTATAATCTATAAAATAGTAATCCAGGATAAAAGGAAAGCTAGGGTTGCGGACCCAACTTATCAATGCCGGGCTAGGCCTAATATGATTTTCATGAGCTGTCAAGAAATTAATTACTCTCCTACGATCATCTTCGCCGGGCCTATTAAACCGAAAATAACTACGATGAGTGTGTACCGGATTCTTTAGTTTGATAGTACCCATGGGCCTATCTACTTTGGCCTCACTTACTTTTATTTTATTAATGAACTCTAGATTAGCCAAATCTTTAATAAGAGTTTCGCTATTGGTATATAACCATATTACTCTATATGACGTATTGAATTTATAATCTTCGTTAGATGTTATCAATATATCGGCTAGTTCGTGTAGCTGTTGTCTGATTTTTAATGAAATATCCGGCGCCGTGTATGGTCGGGCACTCCTTGAATACTGTCTTCGGTACTCATTACGTCGATCAATCAAGCGATCAATATCGTAATGAGTAACAGGTCTGCTTAGTACTGTAATCTCATCCAAGGTGAAGGAGATACAGTAGTTAAACTTATCATAAAATAATCTATCTTTGAGCACAATACTCCTGTGCTCAAAGTGATTAAACGGTGGAAGATTCGCCATCAAGTAAAATAATTCCTGAGTTGTCGACAATAGCTAATGCGGGATTAGGTATGATGATAAAGTCAATTTGATCATTAACCATGTCCGCTGTAATTACACAGTCACTTAATCGTTCAAAGAGAATTTTCTTACTCAATGGTACGCGAATAAGTTCATCAATCTTACGATTTAATGGACGAGCACCCATCTTGTTATCATAGCCTTTTTCAACCAGCATGTCGATTACTGGCTCGGATAAGTTAAGACGAATATTCTTTGTGCTTAAACTGGTTTGTAGTTGATCAACAAATTTAACAACAATTTTCTTAACAGCCAGTGTATCTAGTTTCTTAAAGCGACAGATTTGATCAATACGATTACGTAATTCAGGTTTAAAGAAATCCTTCATTGCCTTGTGTTCTGATCCTGTCTTTTCCAGTGTCTGCCCAAAGCCAATGTTGTTATTCTCATTGTCGCGAGCACCTAAGTTACTGGTCATAATAATGATGCAGTTCTTCAGGTTAACAGTTTTACCATTGGCACTGGTGATGCGAGCTTCATCCAACATTTGCAACATAAGGTTAACTACATCCGGATGTGCCTTTTCAATTTCATCAAACAATAGGATTGAATAGGGATTCTTACTGACATCACTAATAAGTTTTCCACCACCCAGATTACCATCTTCAAACCCAACGTATCCTGGGGGAGCACCAATCAATGAGCTAACAGTATGCTTCTCCTGGAACTCGCTCATGTCATATTTTAATAACTGCATATCCAAATGCTCAGCCAATAACTTGGCCAGTTCTGTCTTACCTGTTCCTGTTGGTCCCAAGAATAAGAAGCTGGCAATTGGTTTGCTTTCATTACCAATACCCGAGAAGTTAATATATACTCGTTCCAATACTGAGTCAACGGCTTCGTCTTGTCCATACAATTTCTGTTTAATATTACCTTCCAGTTCCACAATATTAGCCGACCGTTCGTTTTGCAGACGATCCATGGGAACCTCGGTAACACGACTCAATTGTGCCATAATCATGTCTTTGGTTACAGTGGTAGTACCTGCATCTTTGACACGTTCTTTAGCACAAGCACCATCTAACAGATCAATTGATTTATCTGGGTTCTTGCGATCATGAATATAACGACCAGATAAATCCACGGCTGCTTTAATGGCATCTGTGTCAATTAACACATCATGAAATTTTTCCAAGCGAGGTGATAAGCCAATTAAGATCTGTTCCGTTACTTCTGAAGTAGGTTCATCAATAGCCACACGATGGAAACGGCGCATCAACGCACGATCCTTTTCAAATGACTCGTAGTATTCTTCCCATGTAGTGCTGGCGATTACTTTAAGATAACCTTTGGTAATTGCAGGCTTTAGCATATTGGCAAAGTCCAGCGATGACTGTGAGCTTGCGCCTGCACCCTTCATTGTATGCGCTTCATCTACAAACAGAATACAATTTTTCTTAGCTTCTAATGCACCAATGACCTGTTTGAATTTCTCTTCGAACTCACCGCGATANTTACTGCCAGCTAGTAATGATCCGATTTCCAAACTCCATACTTCATGGCCTTCCAGGAATGCGGGTACACGTTTGTTTACAATCTCTTGAGCAAGACCTTCTGCAATAGCAGTCTTACCAACACCTGGGTCACCTACCATCAGTACGTTAGCTTTAAACTTACGAGCCAGCACAGTGATAATTTCATCTAGTTCAGACGAGCGACCAATCATTGGCTCTAAATTATCTTCAATAGCCATTTTGGTTAGATTTGTACAGAATTCAGTTAGGATGGCGTCAGCTTCGGATGCACTTACTGCTGAGTCATCAGTTTTATAATTCTGCTGCCAGTATTCCAGAAACTCTGCTTTCTTGACCCCATACTTCATCAGGAAATAATGTGAGTGGCCATTGGTCTCACTCATCATAGCAAGATATAAATCATATGTGGTTAATGAACGTCGACCAGTAAACAACACCTGGGTCATAGCCCGATTAAAACAACGTTCAAGGGCGTTGGTTTTGCGCGGTTGGAATTCTGACTTAGTTGTAACTATACTAGTTAAACTGTTCAGATAGGCATCTAATTCCACATCCATCAGTACTACGCTTGTGCCGAATCCTTCCAGGGCCTTACGGAAAGGAGCATGTCGTACTAGTGCTAATAGCACATGTTCGGTTAACACGTACTCGTGATGTTTGTTCCGGGCTATTGCAACTGCTTGGCCTACAATTGATTCAATTTCTTTGTTGTTTTGCATGGTATCCTTTATCCAGTACCGTTATAGTATATAGTGAAAATATTTTAAATGCAAGTGATAAGACTATTTTTTCTGTTGATCTTTAATCAGTTCCGATAATTCAGAACTAATTGATTCCGGCATCTTGGCCTGAATCCTAATTAATAGGTCTCCAGTTTGGCCCTGTCTATTACGTAATCCTTTGTCTTTTAATCTTAATAAACTCCCTGGTTGAGTTAATGGAGGAATGCTAATAGTATATTGGTTGTTCAGTACATCTTTTACGATTGTTTCGCCACCTACTAAACAGTCCCAGATGGATACTGGTTGTTCGGTAATCAATGTTAGTCCATTACGTTGCCATTTGGGGTGAGGATGTATGCGGAAGTTAATAATTAAATCTGTATTGCCTGGGCCAATTCCCCCGTATTGCACATTGTCCCCATCATTGATTCCCATGGGAATTTCAATTTCAATATTCATATTACCGTGACCTCCGCCAATAGCCACTGTTCGTTTTCCGCCCGATGCAACATCCTGTAGAGTGATCCACAAGCTCATTCGTGTATGCTGTTGTCTTGGTGGTTGCCCGGGAGGATGATTTTGAAATCCCCTCGCCCCAAACATATTGAATATACTACCAAGATCGAATCCGCCCGGACCTCCGAATTCAAAATGCATGCCTTGTGGATGTGGACTATCATACTGGGCACGTTTTTGCTCGTCGCCCAGTGTTTCGTATGCTGTTTGTATGTCTTGAAATTTTTTGGTATCGCCACCTTTATCAGGATGATGTTGGCTGGCCAACTTGCGGTAAGCCTTTTTTATTTCATCCTGGGTGGCGGATTTTGCAACGCCTAATGTTGAATAGTGATCGCTCATAATATAGTAATTATACTATATTATGATTATTAATGCAATCACTTTTTAACTGGTTTAGCAGGAATCGCAGTACCTTTAAACTTTTTATGTATCTTAACATTTTTACATTGATGTACTTTCTTTCCTTTTACCATTACATCATGACAAACTTGTTTAGTTGTAGTAGCAGCATGCACCTGTGTTGTCATTGAAAATACAGCAACAGCCGCAATAGCAATCCAAATTGAATAGTGTAATTTTCTCATTTATAGATCCTTATTTTTTAACACAAACTTCATGTTGATTTCGTTCTCCACCTTCTATGTGGCATACATCACCTTTATTAAAAGTTGTGGTACAAGCTGTTACTGATAGCATTAATGTTACTAATAAGATTACTTTTTTCATTTATAGCTCCGGAAATGTTTGTGGGGGTCCTGCTGGTTTACCACCAA
>TBL_comb48_EPIDRAFT_1000568_pt1 | contig 28767 bp, 16 predicted proteins | sample TroBogEpilimnion_37_FD_10681 | JGI IMG/M metagenome (IMG submission 10681) | reverse complement strand
CAAGCATTGAACACTGGTGGTGCAGTAAATAACGGTGCATACATATTTGGACCACCTGTTCAAAGTTCGGCAAGTACAACAATTGCTTTGTATATGCCAGATTCATTAGAATTTTCATACCAATCAAATTATAACGATTCAGAAACTATTGCGAGTGCAGCGTTGGCTTTGGGTGGTGGTCTATCAAAAAGTATCACCTCAGGAGAAGGCACTCTTGGTAAAATTGGTTCTTCAATAAGTGATATTGCTTCTGGTGCAACTTCTGCTGCAAAAATTGGTTTACAAGCAAATGGTTATGTGTTTAACCCACAACAACAATTGTTATTTCAAGGTATTGGTTTTAGAAGTTTTCCAATGACTTTCACCTTTACTCCTTATTCTGTAGACGAAGCACAAACCATACAGAAAATCATTACAGCTTTTAGAAAACAAGCTGCACCAACAATTGTAACTGGTAGTTTAGGATTCTTCTTTAATCCACCTGGTTTGGTTGACATTTCATTTTTATATAATGGTACAGTAAATCCGAACATAAACAAAATCAATCGTTGTGTTATTGAAAGTGTTGACGTTAATTATGCGCCAAATGGTTGGGCAGCGCACCAAAATGGTGAACCGGTTCAAACAACTATGACTGTCAACTTCAAAGAAATTGCACTTGTTGATAGTGCTCTAATAGACCAAGGTTACTAAGATGAAATACTTTGATACATTACCTAATGTTCTAATAGTAAATCCAAACGGAACGTCTACGGTTTTTAAAAACCTAATGGCTCGTGCAAGTATCATTTCTGATATCTTGTCAAATCCTGTACTATTCTATAAGTATGACGTAAAAGATGGTGAAACACCAGAGATTATCGCAGACAAATACTATGGCGATAGTTACCGTTATTGGTTGGTCATGTTTTCAAACCAAATATTGGATCCACAATGGGATTGGCCACTAAGTTCTTTGGCACTACAAGATTACATTACAAATAAGTACACAGAATTTAGTCCTTATTCAACTGTTCACCACTATGAAAAGAATGTGTCTCAATATGATTCACAAACTGGTGTGACAACAAACTATACAACCATTATTGACCAAAACGATTACAATACACTGCAAACCGGTTCTGTGACATATACATTTCCAACCAGTACTTGCACAATTACAACAACCGGTCGGTCAGTAAGTTACTATGAATATGAACTTGAAACTAATGAAGCCAAAAGAAGCATCACTTTGTTGAGAAAAGATTATGCAGTTAGAGTTGAACAAGAATTAAGTAAATTAATGAGACAATAATGAGTGATATCACAGACCAAGTAGTAGAAACCCCAGCAGGTACGGCATATTATCCGCAAGATGCTAGTATCGACAAACTCAACATCTTGACCTCATCAGGTCAAACGGTTGACGTTAAGAAATTGCTGGTTGAAATGTCCTATTATGAAGACATTTATAGTTTTGTGGTTTCTGGTTATGTGATGTTAAGAGATGCCGTTGGTCTTATTGAAAAACTACAACTGACTGGTAAAGAGTTTATTGAAATCAATTTTGGTAAAGTTAGTAACAGTTCATCAGATGATGACAAAACATTTAGACTTTATGGTGTACCAAAAAGAACACCTGAAGGCAACTTGAACTCAGAAGTTATCAAGTTATATTTTTGTTCTGAAGAACTGTTGTTAAGTCAACAAGTTAAAATCACCAAATCGTACAATGGTGTGGAAGTTTATAACATCATCAATGATATTCTATTGAACCAGTTGAAAGTTCCTGCAAGTAGAGTAAGAAACATAGATCCAACTGTTGGTAAATATGACTTCAATATTCCTGCAAACATAAAACCACTTGAAGCAATCAGTTGGTTGTCAACATACGCAAGACCTACAACAAATAGTTTAGTTGGTGCTGATATGTTATTCTATGAGACTGTTGACGGTTTTAATTTCAAATCATTATCCACTTTGTATCAACAAACTCCATATCAAACATACAGTTATCAACAAAAGAATTTGAATACTGCAACCTTTCAACAGGATGTTACAACTGTATTGGATTATGAATTCGTCAAATCGTACAACTCATTACAAGAAGCCAGTTCTGGTGCATTTGCAAGCAAACTGATTTCTTTGGATCCAATGAATCGTACCAAGAAGACCACATATTTTGATTACTCATCATATCATCAAAAGAATTCAACCACCATCAATGGTACAAGTGCATTAAGTTCTGCACCAAATCGTTTGAATCTAACACAGAACCAAGCTTATGATGGTGTCACCAAAATGGCGATTGGTAACTCTGGTCAAAAGTTGAAACCATACTATCAACAAGGTATCAATTCTGTTGCGGAAGACATTTACTTAGAGAATTCTATTCCAACCAGAACAGCACAACTTGCACTTTTAAGTCAAACAGTTCTTAAGATTAGAATTCCTGGAGACCCAGATATCAGAGTTGGTTATACTATCAACTTTAATTTTGGTACTTTGATGGACTCAACAGGACAAAAATCACTTGATAAATACTATTCTGGTAAATACGTTGTGACAGCTGCAAGACATATATTGCAATCTAGCGGTATCTACCAAACAATCTTGGAAATATCTAAAGATAGTCCGGCAACAGGTTATGCATCAATCACTTCATCATCTCCAGCCGCAACAAGTTTTGCACAAGCATACGCAGATTAAACATGAATAATTTTATTGGTAAAGACGGTTTTATATGGTGGGTCGGAGCGGTAGAAAATCGCATGGATCCACTTGGTCTAGGTAGATGCCAAGTTCGTATATTTGGATGGTATGATGATGGTAATGCTGATGCAGTCAGTAAAATTCCAACACAAGATTTGCCTTGGGCAATGCCTCTATTACCAATCAATAATTCAAAGTCCTTTGATGCACCTGAGTTGGGTGATTGGGTTGTAGGGTTCTTCTTTGACGGTCTCTCAGGTCAGTTTCCAGTGATGATGGGAGTACTTCCAGGTTTTGTACCAACCGTCAATGATGTATCTTCAAACATTAACACGATTTGAGATAACAAATGACAACTTCAATGCAACAACAATCTGTAAATATTGGTGGTACCGAAGTAGGTGCATTTACAGTTAAAGAAACTTTTCCACCAAACTCGCCTTTTAGTTCTTTGATGAACGCAGCCGGAGTACAAACTACACCACAAATGGCAAGAGGTTATGTACCAGATTCGGCAGTTGCATTTATGAACGGTAACTTGGCTCACGCATGTGACTTCAAGTTCATCTTTAATATAAACATTGCACCATTAGGACTTATCAATCCGGTTACAGCAATTCAAAACGCAATCAGAAATGGTAAACTAAAAGCTACAAATCGTATGAGAAGTTTGTTGCAAGATGCAATTCAAGCTGCACGATTGGTTATTGATACCTTAATCAAAACTTTTGGTCTAGACCCATCAGGTCAAATTTCATTCTATTGGTCTGTTGGTAAAGACTTAATACGTAAAGTCAATGAAACCATTGAATTTGTTGCGGAAAAGGCAGAAATTGTGTTTGAATGGGTTTTCTTTGCACAAGAAATTGCACAACTGATTGCATGGATAGAAAGTCTTCCAGGTAAAATCAAGAATTTACTATTGGGTTGTTTGGCTAGTTTCACCAACTCAATTCAACAAATTGCAAATGATATAAAGTACTTACCTAATAAAGTAACTGCTTTGACAACTGCTCAAATCACACAAATTGCTAATCAATTCACACAGGCAGCTCAACTGGCTTCAAGTACTGTTACAGCTGCATCAACAGTAAACAATTCAAATCTTCCTGATGCTGCTATACAAGCATTATCAACACCAACAACAGATAATGCACAAAAAATTGCTGATAATGTTACTGCATATATAACAACAAGTATACCCTCTGCTAATAGTGTGGCTGCCAACACGACAGGTAGCAAAATGGCAAATAGTTCAGGACCCTAATAGATTATGTCAACCCCAACACCAAAACCAGACTTTGTAACTGCTGTAACAGAACCAGAATCAGCTGCAAATACGGACTATCAACCGGTCTATCCATACAACAGAGTCACACAAACCAAAGGTGGACATTCATTTGAAATGGATGATACACCAACTCGTGAACGTATTCGCCTACAACACAGGTCAGGAACATTCACGGAAATGCACCCAAATGGTGACCAAGTTACCAAGATTCTTGGAGATGGTTACTCAATTACACTTGGTGACCACAATATCATTATCGGTGTAGATGATGGCCAAAATGCAAAAAAACTAAACATCACAGTTAACGGAGATGCATATTTCCATGTAACTGGCGACAAAATTGAACAAATTGACGGTTCCGTTGAACAACATATCAAAGGTGATTATACACAAACCGTTGAAGGTATGCATACCGTATCATCTTTTGGTAATATGAAGATTAACGCAGGTAGTTCTTTACTTGGTAAACTGACAATTAATACACCGGACTATGTTCGTATCAACGGTGACTTAGGACTATCAGGTGAACTGAAAGCTTCAAAGGTTACATCTGATACTCGTGTGGATGCAGGAACCGGTGTCAGTGCAGGACTATTAGGATTTGTTACTATGACAGGTGGTGTAAGTGTTGGCATTCCTGCCGCAATTCCTGGTCAAATTGTATCACTCGGTTCAATCAGTTCATTCACGAGTGTAAGTGCTCCATTGGGAAATTTTGGTATTTCATCTTCACTTCTTGCGTATGACATTGTGAATGAACTATTGAGAAAAGTACACAACCATGCTGCACCTTTAGGTTTAACATCTCCACCATTGAGTAGTGAAGTAACATAATTATGAACACAAGCATTTACGCCTTATTAGGATTCAATTCTTCGGACCCTATTGCAAATAGTGGGGTTTCACAACTTTCTTCAAATGTCATAACACAGATGGAGATGATGCCTGCATTGGTGAATTCATGGCAACAACAAGACATTGCGAACCAATCAACATCTGGTTATTACCAAAACCCATTGGCCAGCGGAATACAGATTACACTAAACTCTGCAAATACCATTTTGGCAAATGCAGCGTCAAATGGTGGTTCTTCATCAACAATCACAAATACACTGATTTACATTTCACAGACCGCATCTAATTTGGTGTCTGGTTCTAATGGAACAGGTAATATATGTGCAAACTTCTTAGACCATACAAACCGTATGTCAAATATGGTCGGATTAGACCAACGCACATATCTACCACACTATCAGATATCCATTGGTTATGGTAAAATTATGATGTATTTGACAAACCAATCAGATGGAATTCAAAATAACTCACCTATGATTGGTAGTTTTACAAGTATTCTGGCGGCAAACATCATTAATTCAAATGCAAATACACTTTTGGTATTGGCACAACAGTATGCAAACAGTGTAAACACTGGTGGTTATTCTAACTTAACATTGACTCAAGTTAACACAATGAATAGTGTTATACAGTTTTTAGCTACAGAAATGGTCAATTTGAGAGCCAATGACATTACGTTTTACACAAATACACAAAATGTTATGAGTGCATACAATGCGGTCACACAGTTCTCAAACATGGGTCAAAGTGAACTTTCATTAGTAACAAACTACATCGGCACACCAAAAATTGTAACTCGTTTGACCACTGGCAATACTTCTTGATTCTAAAATTTCGATTTTTTCGATTCCGGCCCAAGAATTTTCTCCTGCGCTTCTTGAAATCCAAAAAGCGATTTTACTCCTGCGATAAATAAAAGATGGCAAACATTACTAAAATATACTCAGACATAGACTTCACCTTCTTGAAAAAACCAGGAACGGGTGACGTTGCGCTTAGTTATGATTCGCAGGCCGTGATTCGTTCAGTGAGAAACCTAATTCAAACAAGGAACTATGATAGACCTTTTAATCCAGATTTAGGTTCAACTACAGAATCAATGTTGTTTGAACCGATATCACCGTTGATGGCAGGTTCTTTAGAAAATGAAATCAAACGCATCATCAACAACTACGAGCCAAGAGTTAATTTACAAAACGTTCAAGTAATTGCAAATGACGATTTGAACACATATGAGGTGACAATAACGTTTTTTATAGCAAACGCATCACTTCCTACAACAATATCACTTCTTTTAGAGAGAGACAGATAAAATGGCAGGTGCAAATTCAACCTTACAAATAACAGAACTAGACTTTAGTACGTTAAAGAATAGTCTGATTGCATTTTTGCAGTCTCAAAACACAATTCAAGATTACAATTACCAAGGTTCCGCAATGTCGGTACTTTTGGACATTCTTGCATACAATACGCAATATAATGCATACTACCTGAACATGGTGGCCAATGAAATGTTTTTGGACAGTGCAATTCAACGTGAATCTGTCGTTTCACATGCAAAACTGTTGAACTACACACCAAAATCTGCAATAGGACCCACAGCTGTGGTTAATATTACTGTCAATCAAGTGTCCAGTGGAACTTTGACTTTACCACAATACACACCATTAATCTCCGAAGCAATTGATGGGGTAAACTACAATTTTTTGACAACAACCACTACAACCGTACCAGTTACTTCAAATACTGCAACTTTTACTGATGTTGAAGTTGTTCAAGGTAATTTGGCTCAATTTTCTTATACAGTAGATTCTACCGCCAATCCAAAGTATATCTTTCCTATTCCTGATACGAATGTGGATACTTCCACACTATTGGTGACCGTTCAACAATCATCAGGTAACAATCAATATAATGTTTACACATTAGGACAAGACGTTCTTGGTCTAAATGGAAATTCATTGGTGTACTTCTTACAAGAAGGTATCAATGGTCAGTATGAAATTTATTTTGGTGATAATATCTTAGGTAATAAATTGACTGATGGAAACATTGTCAACTTATCATATATCGTTACACAAGGATTAGTTGGTACTGGTGCAAATAACTTTGTTATGGCAACTCCAATCAACGGGTATTCAAATACCGTTGTCACACCAGTTCAATCTGCAAGTCAAGGGTCCAACAAAGAGAGCATTCAATCAATCAAGTTTCAGGCTCCAAAATCTTACGCAGCACAAGGCCGCGCAGTTACCAAAGAAGACTACATTACATTAATTCAACAAAACACACTTGGATATACGTTTGATTCTGTAAACGTGTGGGGTGGTCAGGAAAACAATCCACCTGTATATGGCCAAGTGTTTATTGCAATCAAACCAACTGGTGCATATACATTAACTGCAACACAAAAGAAATTGTTGGTTGAGAATGTGATTAAACCAATCTCATTGATGACTGTCAATCCTAACATTGTTGATCCTGATTACACATACATCAAAATTAATTCAAACGTTATCTATGACCAGAAAAGAACATCTTTGTCAACCGGTCAAATACAAAGTAAAGTGTTGTCGGCCATTCAAAATTTTGCAACATCTTCTTTGAATACATTCAATTCAACATTCTCCGGTGCAGATTTGGTTGGTTTGGTTCAAATCGTTGATCCATCAATCATCACCAATGAATATACGATACAAACACAAAAGAAGTTTTATCCTAACCTAACACAATCTGAAAACTATACATTCTATTTCAACACACCATTACAAAGAGGTGTGTTGACAAGTGGTATTACTTCTTATCCAAGTTTACAGTTCAAAGACCCAAGTAATCCAGCCAATATCATTGACGGTGTATTCATTGAAGAAATTCCAGTCTCAACCGTTGGTGTAGATTCAATTTCAATTATTAATCCTGGTTTCTCATACCAATCCGCACCAACAATCACAATTGTGGGTGATGGTACAGGTGCAACTGCTGAGTCCACAATTGATATCAATGGAAGAATTTCTAGTATCACAGTGACAAATTCAGGTCAGAATTACACACAAGCGGTAGTTGTGATTACACCTGCGGCTTCAGATAGTTCTGGTCAATCTGGTGCTGCGATTGCAACACTACAAGGTCAGTTTGGATCACTAAGGTCTTATTACTACAACACAAACAATGTGAAAACTGTATTCAATTCAAATGTTGGTACAGTCGATTACACAAATGGTATCATCACATTAAATTCATTCAATCCATATAACATTGATAATCCTCTAGGTCAGATGACGATTACGGCCAACCCAACAACTTCTATTATTTCTTCACAGTTCAATAGAATCATTACGGTCGACCCATTTGATTCAACAGCAATTAATGTAAACGTAACACCTAAAAACTAATGATATCAAATAACCAAAAAACATCATTACTGGTACCATATCAGTTACCCGAATTTGTTCGGAATGATCCTGACTATGCAAATTTTGTTGCGTTTTTGCAAGCATACTATGAATGGATGGAACAATCTGGTGGTGTAACTGATGGTAGTAAAAATCTAACAAACTACAGTGACATTGACAACACCACAAACGATTTTATAAACTACTTCATTAACGACTTTCTTCCTTATTTTCCAGAAGATGCGTTGATTAGTAAAAATGAAGCGGTAAAATTTGCAAAACAGTTGTATCAATCTAAAGGTACTCCTGCATCGTATCAATTCTTATTCAGAGTACTTTACAATTCTGATTTTGACTATTTGAATACAGGCGATACGACACTTAAAGCTTCTAGTGGTAACTGGTACGTTGCAAAGAGTTTAAAATTGGCAACTGAAGATGTAAGATTCTTGCAACTCAACACAAACAATTTTGGAAGTTACAGAATTTTTGGTGAGACTTCCAAATCATTTGGTACAATCGAATATGTAACTTTGGCTGGAAATAAAACAGAAGTTTTCATTTCTGACATTGAACGTCTATTTCAATCTGGTGAAACCGTCAAGGTTGTTGATGGCCACGGTCAAGATGTTATTATAAATGGTTCAAATTTATCTGGAACACTTGTCGGTCAAATCTCACAGATTAATATAGACCCAAACAATAGAGGTTTGTTTTATACAACTGGCGATCCTGTAGTAGTTTATGGTGGTTTGAACCAATCTATTGCAAACCCTCTTGGTGCAACAGCACAAGTTGGAACGGTCACATCAGGTTCCATTCAGCAAATTAATACTATAAGTGGTGGTTTTGGTTACACAACAAACTCTGCCATATCATTTACCAATCTTAATTCTGGTGCAATTGCACCAGCTGCACATGTTGCATCTGTAACGTCTTCGAATGTTGCAAACGTTAGTTTGATTCCATCAGACTCAATTTCTTTGAAACGAAACATCACGATTGGTAACACAAGATATAACTTTTCTGCCAATGCCAATGCAAACGTGTACACAAGTTTGGCTAATGCGTTTAATTTTATTTCATTCCAAACTTCATCCATATCATCCGTAATTGTTGATAATGGCGGCGGTGGAATAACATCTGTACCAACAATTACTGTAGATTCAGAATTCCCAACAGACACTTCTGTTTATGTTGGTCAGTTATCTAATCTTGGTATATTGGCACCAATTCAAATTGCAAATGGTGGTCGAGGTTATGTAGCAAATGATACCATAAACTTTGTAGGTGGTTCTGGTTATGGAGCATATGCTAACGTAGCAACCGTTAATGCAACGGGTGCAATTACATCCGTTGTTTATGTGTACAAACCAGGAGAATTTCCTCACCACTATCCATTAGGTGGGATGGGTTATAACAACCAAAGTCTACCTGCTTTGACTGTAACATCATCAAACTCACAGGCTAATGGTGCTTCTCTGTATGTGCCAAGTATCTTAGGAACAGGTGCAACATTCTCTACATCAGTTAACCGTGCAGGTTCAATTACTACTATCAATATTGTTGATCCAGGAGAAGATTACGCATCATCACCTAATATCTCATTGAAAGTTCAAGATATTCTGATATCAAATGTCTCAGTTTCAACATTACCTTCGGTTGGTGATACGGTTTACCAAGGTTCTACGTTGAATACAGCATCATATTATGCAACTTTTGATTCTATAACACAACTTGTACCAAACAATAATCCAACACAATCAATTTGGAATTTAAGAGTATTCAATTACAACTCACAACCAAATTCTAGTTTACCATTTAAAATTACTGGTGATACGGCCACTGTTGATAATAACTTGTTTACACTGTTGCCAAACTCTTATGCAGCTAATAATTTCTTTGTTGGAAGTCCTGCATACACCAACGGGGTCAAAAACTATGGTGATGGTACTGCATTGGCAACTGCAAAATTCTTGAATGGTTTGACAATTGGTGCAGGACAATACATTGATTTTATTGGTCAACCAAGTGGTTTCAGTGTATTGCAAAGTAAAAACCATAACAATTTCACATATCAAATTACGGTCAACAAAGAAATTGAAAAGTACCGTCAAATACTATTGAACTTGTTGCACCCATCTGGTACAAACTTAGTTGGTCGTTATGCAATTAAGTCTCAATCTGCATACAATTTTAATTATTCTGAAATTATCAACAAAGCATATACATTGTACCATTACACAGGAACTGCTGCAACAAATGCGGTTATGAGTGTTTCTGGTACTAACGTAAGCACCAATATCTTACAGTTTAACAACTTGTCTGGTACAAACATTGGTAACATATTTGTTGCAAACACAACCACAATCTCTTTGATACCAAATCAAGGAGGAAATCAAACTGTATACACAACAATTTCTGGTGTTGATTATGCAAACAACAGAGTAACGTTAAGTACAAATACGTTCTTGTCGTTTGCAAACGTTGCATATGTTTCTACAAACGCTAACTCAACTACCATAAATATTAACTCAATCACCAATTCTTATAACCTTGTTAACAATGGTCAGTACAGTAATACTGCATACCCATTGATGGACATTGTGTTGGTTGGTGATACGGTGAAAATTGGTTCAAATTTATACACAGTTTCGAGTGTGAATGCTATTAGTGGAACGATAACAACAACAACAAACGTCAGTACAACTTACGCAAATACATTCTTGACTGTAAATAGAACATTTGTTTCTGGTGGTTCAATTGCCAATGCAAATAATATCATTGTTTGGAATACAATTTCAGAACAAAATTTCCCACAACTCACCGATGAAGCTGGTGATTTATTAATAACCGAAGGCGGAGACTACATTCTTCTAGGATAAAAAAATGAGTACAATTAAAATCTCTCAGTTACCATTACTACCAAACATCAGTTCAAACACCTCAAATACTTTATTCATGGGTGTGGATATTCCTTCTGGAGTAACAGGTAAGTTTACTGCCACCACACTTGCACAACAATTGTATTCAAATAATGCATTGGTTGTTGGTAATAATCAATTACTATTTTCAAACACAGTTTCACAATTCTCTGGTTCCGATCCAACGTTCTTGCAAATCAACATGCAGAACTTCAATGCAATCGGTTCAGGTGATTACATTGTAACAGGTGATAAAGGAACAAACTCAAACAACTATATTGACATGGGTTTGAATGGTTCAAATTTTCAAACAGACTATACACTTGCTTCTGCATTTTTACCTAATGATGGTTATTTGTATGTTCAAGGAACAGGCAATAACGCTGTAGGTAATTTGATTGTAGGTACAACATCACCAAACACAAGAATCAATTTTATTTCTGGTGGTGCAAACAGTGTTAATATTGTTGCATATATCGACTCACTAGGCATTCATTCTCCATCAATTGATACTGTTAATGCATTAGCAACTTATGCAAATACTTTGGCCAATACCGCTTTGTCTTATGCTATAACTTTAGCAAACAGACCACCATCAGCACAATCAAACGCAGCATTCAGTACAGCTAATGCGGCGTATGCACAAGCAAATACTGCATCAAACAACCTTTCAATTGCATGGAACACAGCCAACTCGGCATATACACAAGCAAATACCGATGCAAACAATATTGCGATTGCATGGAACACAGCCAACTCGGCAGTTCAAAACACTGCAAACATTTTGTTGCCAGGAAACTTAAGTGTATTGGGTACAACAACTCTGTCAGGTAACACAATTTTGGCAGGCAATACAGTTCACAACGGTGACCTTTACACATATGGTAACTTGTGGACAGTTGGTACAATGACCACCACAGGCAACGTTGTAACACTTGGTACATTGATTGCAACAGGTAATACGGTATTCAATGGTGTCTTTACTAATAACGGTAACACATATAACTTTGGTACAACCTATAATAACGGCACTACTATATTGAACGGTACACTTTCTGTTAACGGTTCAATTATTCCTGCACAGACTTCTATCTCTTTAGGTTCTGCTCAGTATCCATTTGCAGGAGTTTACACAAGTAACGCAAACGTAGTTTTCACAAACACAAACTTGGCTGTATCTGGTTCAATCATTTCGAACGGTGCAGTGATTATTAATGACTCACAGTATAACCAAAACACTGGCGCATTAGAACTTGTTGCGAGTAGTGGTTTTGCTGTAGTTCCACCTGCTGCAAACGGTACAATGATTCACGTTACTGGTTTGGATTACATTACAACTAAAGTGATGGTCGACAGTTTTGGACCAGGAAACACATATTCTTTATTTGTTGGTCGTTCTGGTCGTGGGAACGCAGCTGCACCAACTGTTACACAATCCGGTGATATTATTTCCAGATTTGGTGGTAATGGTTACGGAACATCCGGATTCAATTCAATACAAGCATCATATATGCAAATTGTTGCTTCTGAAAACTACTCAGATACAAACAAGGGAACGCAAATTCAGTTTGGTGTTATTCCAGTCGGTTCAAACACAACTACAATTCCATTAACTCTAACAAGCAACACTGCAACCATGAACGGTTCCGTTGTTTTGACTGACGGTGGCGTTTATCAGTATTCAACTTCAAACAATGCAACCGTAACACAGTTGACAAGTAAATCTACTGCGGTAACATGTAACGGTAGAACTGGCCAAATTACAACAAGTAATGCAACCTTAAACAAAGGTACAACAGTTACATTTACAGTGAACAACAATTCTATTATTAGTGCAAAAGATGTTGTAATTGTAAACATTGCATCAGGTGCAACAGTTGGTTATGTGGTAACTGTAACAAACGTAACACCAGGTAGTTTCAACGTATGTATCAATAACGCTGACGGAACACCATCAGGTTCCAACGCAGCAGACACTCTTGTGTTGAACTTCGCAATCATCCGTGTTAACTAATAAATAAATCATGTCATCTACAAATCAAAACTTTCTCACATATGGTGCTTTAGTATCACAAGTGGAACAGGTGTACTATGCACCTGTGGCCACAGTTGGTCAAACAGGCATTCCAGTCGGAACACTTTATTGTTTCTTGAGTAATGTGACTGGTTGGACTGGCAACACAGTTCCAGTTCCAACACAAGACCAAAAGTCAATCAAACAAGTTTTCAAGAACATGTTTGTCGCCAAAGAAATTAATAGTGCAGGTATTTCTCCAGTCATTCAACGTATTAATTGGACTGCAAATACAGTATACCAATACTACCGAGATGACATTGATATGTTCGCAACAGATGTTAATGGTTTTCTAATTAACAGTTTCTATGTTAAGAACCGTTACGACCAAGTATTCAAATGTCTATGGAACGGCGCAAATACCGCATCAGCTAATGGTGTTGTGTCAACAAATGAACCATACTTTCAACCAGGTCAATATGGTACAGACAATATTTTCTATGGTACCGATGGTTATAAATGGAAATACATTTACACAGTCGATACCGGTTTAAAAGTTAAGTTTATGGACAACCTTTGGATGCCTGTTTCAGTTGGCACACAAACACCAGATACAGAAACCACATTAGGTTATGGTTCAATTGATGTAATCAATGTGATAAATGGTGGTTCTGGTTATGATGCATCAAACGCAGCTGTTACTGTTACTGTTACTGGTGATGGTACAGGTGCAACCGCACAAATTAATGGTGTCACAAACGGTGTCATTCAAGACATTACAGTATTGAATCCAGGTTCTGGATACACTTATGCAAATGTGGTTGTCAGTTCAACAAAAGGTTCTGGTGTCATTGCAATAGCACCATCTTCTCCAATTGGTGGCCACGGTTACGATCCAGTTTCTGAATTGGGTTGTTTCAATGTGATGTTGTCTACTGAATTCAACGGAAGTGAAAACACTAATGGTGTTGATATGGTACCAACTACAGACGGTAATGGAAATCCAATTCAATATTATCAAATGGGTATCTTAGTAAATCCAACTGCACAATCTACATTTCCATATCCTGCAAATGGTTCAATTTATAAAACAACCACAGATATGGTTGTTGCATCATCAACAGATACCGGATTTGTTTCAGGTGAAACAGTATATCAAGGCACATCTTTGGCAACTGCAACATTTACTGCAACAGTTGTATCATTTAATCTTGCATCCAATATTGCACACTTGATAAATACATATGGAACTCCAACACAAAATCAAGTGGTACATGGTCATAATTCAGGTTCTTCAAGAACCCTACTGTCTGTAAGTACTCCAGACTTTAATGTTGGTTCAGGTTACATTTCATATATAGAAAACCTAACAGGCATTCAAAGAAGCTCTGACGGTATCGAACAGTTTAAAGTAGTATTAAGTTATTAAAGGAATAAAATGTCTCTAAATTTCAACGTTGACCCATACTACGATGATTTCGACCCTACGAAAAATTATCATCGTATCCTATTCAAACCAGGATATGCGGTTCAAGCTAGAGAACTAACACAAGCACAAACAATTCTGCAAAATCAAATTTCAAATTTTGCAGATAACATCTTTACACAAAATACTCCTGTGACTGGTGGTAAAGTTACTACCAATCTGAACTGTTATTACATCCGTTTAAATGCCACATATAATAACGCACCGATTACTGCATCCAACTTCTTGAATAGAGTCATCACGGATGCATCAGGAACAGTCCAGGCTAAAGTTATTGCAACAACTGAAGCAGTCACAGCAGGTGATCCTCCTACATTGGTGGTTTCTTACCTATCTGGTGTACAATTTGGTGATGGTAATTCAATTTACACAACAGATGGTAGCAATTACATTGCAACAGTTTCCACTTCCACATCAACAAAACCTTCAACAGGTCTGTCTTCAACAGCTTCTGTTTCTAGTGGTGTCTTTTATGTTGTATTGGGTTACTCACAATCTTCTACACAAAATGCTGACGGTACATACAGCAAATATTCTATTGGTAACTTTGTTCAAGTTAGTCCACAGACAATCATTCTAAGTAAATATTCCAATACACCATCATACCGTGTTGGTTTGCAAATCACCGAAACAATTGTTGACTACGTAAACGATTCCTCTTTATTAGACCCTGCTGTTGGTGCATCTAACTATCAAGCACCAGGTGCAGACCGTTACTCAGTCAATTTGACATTAACCACACTACCATTAACATTAGGTAACGATGATAAATTCATTGAGTTGGTTCGCATTGTTAATGGTCAAATTGTTAAACAAGTAGATGGTACAGTTTACTCTGTCATTGATGATTATTTTGCCAAACGAGACTTTGAAACCAACGGTGACTACATTGTTAACGATTTCAAATTGACACCATCAGCAAACGCACAAGGCGTTTCAGCAAAATACGATTTGAGCATTGGTAAAGGTATTGCATATGTACACGGTTACCGTATTGAAAACCAAGGTAATTTTGTATTGACTTCTGACCGTGCAAGAACGGTTAAATCTGTTGTTGGTAATGATATCTACATGAATTATGGCAACTACTTTGTTGTTGACACTTCTAACGGTGTGTTTGACGTAACAACAACTCCTCAAGTTGACCTACACTGTGTTCCTTATGTTAACGTAGCTAGTGCAAACGCAACAACATACACTTCAACATTGGTTGGTTCAGCTTACATTCGTGGTTTAAACTATGTTGCAGGCACAGGTTCAAACACACAATCGTATGTTTATCAAGCATATCTCGCAGACATTGGTACAACCGTACTAAGCGGTAACGTTGCTTCAGCTACATCAAACACTATCACAATTAGTGATTCTGTTGGTGCTTTCACCAACTATGCAAATGCATACTATAATTGTACAATCACAATTACTTCTGGTACAGATGCTGGTGATATAAGAAACATCATTTCTTATGCAAACCACGTTATTACCGTTGACAAACCATTCACAGTTAATCCAGATTCAACATCAAAATTCTCTATCAACTTTACAGTTTATGATGTAGAATCTATTGTTGAAAAGTCTGCATCATATGGTGTCAATGCAGGTTTGAACATTAATGCGGCATATGGTAAAGTTGGTGGTCTTGCAAACAATGATACAATTTTGAATAGTCCAGGTGAACCAGAACTTATTTTTCCTGTTGGTTCTGCATTTGTGGCCAACATCGCAAACACAACATATGAATCTACAAAAGTATTCCGTGGTAAAACATTCACATCAAGTGGATTGACATTGACAATCGGTTCAGGTCCATTGCGTTTCATTACTGATGGACATACACCATTGAATACCTCTACTGTGTTGAACAACTATATTGTGGTTGATACTGGTACAGGTAAAATCTTAGACTTCAGCACATCAGGAAATACAGTTAACGTAGCTACAGGCGCACAACAAATAACGTTCAACTCAACATCATACAACGGTAAAGTTGTGGATGTTATCTGTAAAGTTAACGTGACAAACGGAGATGCATCAGGTAGTAACGCAGGTACCATTTTGAAATCCAAAAATTTGGTAACAGGTAATACAACTGTTGTAAGTTCTTCTGTTGTTTCTAATGCAGGTGCGTTGAACAGTACAACATCAGTTGACTTGACAAACGGTCAAGCATATATTTTAAATGCAGGCACAACAGCATCTAAAATCTTATTGTATGTTACTGACGTAAAACAAGTTAAGAAAATTATTGATACTGGCGCGGCAGGCACAGCTGCAACAACAGCGATGTTGACAAACTCATCAAACGATGTAACTAACCAATATGTATTGAATAACGGTCAAAAAGATAACTTGTATGGCCATGCATATTTGCAATTGCTTCCTGGTGCCAACCCAGCAAAAGGTAACTTGTTGGTAGTTTTTGATTACTACTCACACTCTGGTGGTGATGGTTACTTCTCAGGTTTGTCTTACTTGTCTGCTGCTAATGGTGGTGTGTCATCTTCACCAGAAGTATATGCTTCAATTCCAACATACACAGCTACCGATGGTTTAACATACAGACTTGCAGATTGTTTAGACTTTAGACCAGTATTGAAATCTAATACAACCACATCTTCAAGTTACACAGGCAACAACCTACAACAAAACTTTGAATACACAGGTACACCATCAAGTGATGATACAGGTGTCTTGATTCCAGTTAATGGAACACAATTTGCATGTAACTATGGTTACTACCAAGGTAGAAAAGACTTGTTGATTCTTTCTAAAGATAAGTCATTTCAAATCATTGAAGGTACTCCTGCTGATAATCCAATCGCACCATCACAACCAGATGGTACCTTGTTGTTGGCCAATTTGGTTCTAGACCCATACACCGCATATGTTCCTGGTGAAAATGCTGGTGGTACACCTAACTTGTCTATCAATAAAGTTCCACATAATCGTTGGGCTAAATCTGATATTACAGACCTTCAAACTCGTGTTAACAATCTTGAGTATTATACATCATTGAGTTTGTTGGAACAAAAAGCACAATCACTTCAAGTACCTGATGTAAACGGTTTGAACCGTTTCAAGAATGGTATTTTGGTTGATGACTTCAATTCTTTCTCAACTGCTGATACAACAAACCAAGACTTTGTTGCGAACATTAACATTCGTAAACAACAGTTGACACCAGTTACAATTGTTGATAACTTCCAATTGCAAAATCCTATTGTTGTAAATTCATTAGGAACTTTGTCAAACACAAACACATGGGCTGTATCAAGTATCAATGGTACACAAACTAACATATTTACTTTGCCATATACTACTGCAAATGCGGTTGTACAACCTTTGGCATCCAGTGCTGTGAGTTTAAATCCATTCTCAGTTTCTGTTGTTCAAGGTTTAGCTACGTTGAATCCTCCAATGGATAACTGGATTGATAACACACAAGCACCTTCATTGTTAGTCACCGATCCAACAATGCAAGTTTATCAATCACAAAATGGTGTAAACTTGACCAACTCTGGTGACTTTGCAACCATTCCTGGTACAGAATCAAGTGTAACTACAAGTGGAAGTTATGTTTCACATAATGCGGCTGGTGTTACTGCTGGTGGTATTAGTCCTTATGGATATGTTGGTTTCACCGGAACAACCACAAATACATATGCAAGTCAATTGCAAAATATTACGACCGCAAGTAATTATACACCAGTGTCTTCTGCGTTGTCTTTGAACAATGGTTACTTAACAAACATTGCTGTTCTTCCATATATCAGACCACAACAAATTGGTATTACTGCAACAGGTATGTTGGTTAACACACCAATTCAAGCCTTCTTTGATGGTTCTAACGTAAACCAATACATTATTGCACCAAACACAGTTGAATTGACTAACGTTTCTGGTAAATTTAATATGGATGATGTTGTTGGTTTCTATACACAGAACCAATTCTTCCCAACAGCTCGTGTTCTTGGTACATACAATTATCCAAACAGTTCAAACACACGTTTGTACTTGTCTACAGTTCCTGGTGCACCAGTATACACAACAACAACTGTCATTCAAAATGCAACTTTTGATGCAAACGGAAATTATGTTTCAAATACTGCAAGTGGCGTAATTAACACTTCAACATCAACAATACACAATCACGGTGTAATAACTGGTGTTGGTGGAAGTTATAAACCAACAAGTTCAGGATCCGCAGCGCAAATATATTCAATTCAAGACCCAAGTAACTGGGGTTCTTTCTTGAATCAATATGGTGTTTGGGGTGACTTGAATCGTTCTGCTTCTTATAGCGCAACATTCAATGTGATACCTACTGTATCGGGTACATATACATACTTGTATTCATCAACAGGTACTACAACTCTGACTGCGAACGGAACAAACATTGTTTCTGCTGCTTCACAAAACTACACCACTGTTTCATCAGGTACATTTACCATTTCTTCTGGCCAATTGAATAATTTATTCTCGATTGCTTGGGCGGTAACAAATGGTAATAATACACCTGCAGCTACATCAGGTATTGGTGTTGTTATTAAAGACCCCACAGGAAACGTAGTCTTTACATCATCCAATCCACCTGTATATTCATATGATGGCGTGACACAAGAAATTATTATGCCTTATGGTGGTGCATGGTTCACAGGTGTAACTAAGGTTAAGTTGGACCAAAATGCTAATGCACCTTCAAACACTTATTTTGTTGGCGCACAAATTACGATTACATCTAAACTGGTTCAAACACATACAACACAAACAGCAACATATGTTCCACCTCCTGCACCATCCGGTGGCGGCGGAGGTGGTAGTATTATCTGTAATAAACTTGCAGAGTTGGGTTATTTTGATTATGAAATGAACGAAGCCGACCAACGTTTTGGCCAAGACTTGAAGAAGAAAGATGCACAAGCATACTTTGGTTATCTACGTTGGGCTAGAACAGTTGTTCAATTAATGGACGGCCAAGGTAGTGATAAACTACGTAAAGTAATTTTGTTCTGGGAAAAAGATGAAAAACGTAGAGTAGAAATTCAAAAATCTATTGTTAACTACTACATGGAAATGTTAGCAAGACCATGGGCAGAAGAAATGGCATTCAGAATGAAAGCCAAAGGTTATACAGAATCTAATCCAGCAGGTAAGTTGATTATGGACTTTGGTCTACCACTTTGCCGTAAGATTGGACAGATGGATAACAGTAAGAAAATGCCTTTACCTGTTAAGATTATGACAATTTGGGGTACTGTCACAGTTCTATTAGCCGCAGTTCTAGTTGTTTCTGGTTCAAACGCTATTTGGAATAAAGTCAAAGGGTTCTTCAGAAAAGAACCTAAGACAGCGCAATAAATAACTGATATCAAATAGGATAAGAAATGTCATATAATTACACAGTAAGTCCAACACAAACCATAGCAAGTATCTACACAACAACCGCAAACATCATTGCGTTTAATGCAAACACCAATGTTGCAACATTGGATATGCCAGTAGATGTTTCTATGGGGTTTAATGATCCTGCTTTAGGTGGTGTTGGTGTTGTAACTTCTCAATATACCATTAGTGGTAACAGTTTGAACATCAAACAGGCAATACAAAACGGAAATACAGCCACATTATCCACCGATGAATCTGGTAATTTTTATGGCATTTTCAATGTGCCTGCATCAAAATTTCAAACAGGTCAAAGAGTTTTTCGTGTTGACAATCGTTCAGTCGCAACGGATCCAACAACAGCAACAACATATGCTGAAGCAACATTTACTGCATCCGGTTTGGCCACAACATCACAATCAGTTGAGTTTTCACCATCAGTAGATTCATCATCGAGTGTGTTCACCTCTGTACAACAAACCAGTCAACAATTGGTAAGTACAATTTCAACATATTCACCATACGATCCTGTTGCACAAACATTCATTATTGATAAAACAAATTATCCTAATGGTATGTTTTTACAATCTATAAAAGTTTTCTTTGCGACAAAACCACAAACAGGTAATTTTCCTGTAACATTATCTATTGTTCCAACCTTAAATGGTTATCCAAATGGTCAAGCTTTAGATTATTCAACAGTATCTTTAACCTCTGACCAAGTTGTTACATCTAGTTCCCCACACTATTTGGATTCAACAACTTACACCGAGTTTATGTTTAGTGCACCGGTGTATATTCAGTCAGGAGTTTTGTATGCATTTATATTAAAAACTAATTCTCCAGATTACACAGTATACTACGCTCAACAAAATCAATTGGCGGTTCCATCCACATCTAAAGCGTTACCATCTAGTCCAAATCCAACCAATCCAACCAAAATTGGTGGTGCGCCTTATGTTGGTGCATTGTTTGAATCACAAAACTCAATCACTTGGACGGCAGACCAAACTAAAGATATGATGTTTGTTATTGACCGTTGTGTATTTGATATCACTAAGACACCACAAATTCAGTTCAATGTGTTGCAAGGTATTCCATACAGAAAACTTGGACGTGATGATATTGTTCATAAAATTAATGCAAACAACGTATCCAATTTGATGGGTAATTATCGCAATAAAAACTTACAATCTGATGCGTATAACATTACCACAACAGATTTTAGACCAACAAGTACAAGCATTGGTTACACATACAATGCAACTTTGGCCAACGGTCAAGTTCCGATTGGTCCATATTCCGTAAATCCTGGCCAATTTGGTTCTCCAACACCAGACAACATTTCATTGGGTGATGGCCAAGGTGAACGTCTATTGATATCTGCAACAAATAACTCGTTTGTTTTGACTGCAACTATGTCATCTAATGATGCAAACGTATCACCTATTATTTCTGATGATGGTGTGACACTATACAACCTTCGTTACATCATCAATAACATGGGAATTGGCAATAACGTTATTGCAATTACAAATCCTGGTGCTGGTTATAACGCAAACACAATTACAGTTTCAATTAGTAATCCAGATGTTGGTTCTGATGCGGCGGTATTGGCCGCCAACGTAGCGAACGGAAACGTAACAAGTATCTATGTGACTTACCCAGGTTCTGGTTATTTGACAAACCCAACAATTACTATTGGTGGTGCAAACACAACACCAGCAACAGCATTGGTGTACGGAGAAACTAGCTCACACGGTGGTAACTCTTGGTCTAAGTACTTTACCAAGAAAGTTGTAATGACTCCAGGTAACGATTCGGGTGACTTGCGTGTTTTCTACACTGCATATAAACCAGTTGGAACTAATGTGTATGTTTATTACAAGATTCTATCATCACAAGACACACAAAAATTTGATGACAGTTCATGGCAATTGATGACACAAGTTTCTAACCAAAACACATTTTCATCTTCTGTGAGTGACTATATTGAATTTGAATGTGCTCCTGGTATATACGGTTCAGGTAATGCAAATAATAACATTTCTTACTTGAGTACCAACGGCCAAACTTACACCAACTTCATTCAATTTGCAATTAAAGTTGTTATGGCCACCAGCGATAACACGCTTGTTCCAGTTCTAACAGACATTCGTGCATTGGCATTACCACCAGGAACAGGAATTTAATATGTTGGTGAAGGTTAACGGAACAAATATGATTAGAGACACCAACTCGATGGCTCTAATCAACATGGATAATACGGAAAAAAATGAGTATTATTCTAAAGTTCGTATGATGAAGACTCAAAAAGATGAAATAAATAATGTAAAGACCGAAATGGCAAACATCAAAGATGACGTTGCCGATATCAAAAAATTACTAATGAAACTGTTAGAAAGCTCAAATGGCTAACCCAACCTATAATCCAGCAAACACATTTAATGGTTTGTCTTATGCCAACACCTTTGGTGATTGGGTAGTTGCCACCAACAACTTATTGAACCAAAACAATGACTTGGCGGCCAATAACTTCTACAAAGGTACAGGAACAATGTACCTTCAAGATGGTTCTTTGGGTTTACAAGTATCAAATAATGCCATCATAGGTGGTCAATTACAATCCACAGGTATTGGTTCTTCTGCATCTATTCAAAACAACTTGACTGTTGGTGGCCAAGTATATTTTTCAAATACAACCACAAGTTTGTTTGCAAACGGTGCAGTAAACGTTGCGGGTGAATTATTTGCAAACGGACCAAACACCGCAATTTCTGTAGCTAACAACGTTTTTGTTGGTGGTACTACAAACACCATTACTTTAGTGGCAAACTCAAGTACATTAAACGTGGTTTCCGCAAATACTTTTGTTGCAGCCAATTCAAATATTTCCAGTTTGATTGTTGGAAGTACATTGAATGCTAATACAGCAAACGGTTCTTTGTATAGTTTGATTGTTGGAAGTACATTGAATGCTAACACAGCAAATGGTTCTTTGTATAGTTTGATGGTTCAAGGTGGTGGTTTAACCGTTAATGGTACCACAAACACCATTACTTTAGTGGCAAACTCAAGTACATTGAATGTGGTCACATCAAACACATTCACATCAAACACATTCAAATCAACAAGCGGAAACATTTCAAGTTTGGTTGTCGGAACTACGTTAAATGCTAATACAGCAAACGGTTCTTTGTATAGTTTAGTCGTTCAGGGTGGTGGTTTAACCGTTAACGGCAACTTCATTCTGACTGGTACAACGGTCTATGCATCTAATACATTCCAGTTAAGTACAGGAGTATCAACTGCGATATCTAGTTATATTCAAGTTGCTCGCGGTTCTTCTGGTGCGAATGCAGCAATTCGTTGGAATGAATCATCAAAATATTGGGACATTCTAGACGTTGGAAACGGTAGTTATTATCGTATACTAACAAACGAACAAATTAACGATAATGCAACCAATACATCAACAACTTTGGTTGCATCAGCAAACTCTGTAAATGCAGTAAACATCAATGCATCCGCAGCAAGTTTGTATGCAAACGCAGCATTTATACAAGCCAACCTTGCATTTACTGAAGCCAATTCAGCCGCAACTTATGCTAATGGTGCTTTTATACAAGCAAATGGTGCTTTTATACAAGCAAATGGTGCTTTTATACAAGCCAACCTTGCATTTACTGAAGCCAATTCAGCCGCAACTTATGCTAATGGTGCTTTTATACAAGCAAATGGTGCCTTTATACAAGCCAACCTTGCATTTACTGAAGCCAATAGTGCAGCTTCATATGCTAATGGTGCTTTTATACAAGCAAATGGTGCCTTTATACAAGCCAACCTTGCATTTACTGAAGCCAATAGTGCAGCTTCATATGCTAATGGTGCATTTGCGGAAGCTAATGCTGCATACAATCAAGCAAATACTGCAAGTAGTCAAGATTACACCACATTATCCACAACAGCTGGCGTATATGGTGGTACAACTGCAATTCCGGTTGTCACTTTGACTGCAAACGGTCGTGTATCTTCGATTACCAACACATCAATTTATGTACCACCAGGTACCGCAATCTTTGCAAATAGTGGTCAACTGACTGCCAACGCATCAACAGGTAACGTTTTGGTTGGTTTGGCAAACACTGCGGTAACAGCCGGAACTTATGGTGGTGCGTCAGTTATACCAGTACATACAGTAGACCAGTTTGGTAGAGTTACCGCTGCGTCAAATGTGAACATTGCAATTGCATCTAGTGCTGTCTCAGGTCTTGCAACTTCTGCAACCACAGACACGACAAATGCATCTAATATTAATACCGGCACATTGGCTGCAGCAAGATTACCATACACAATAAACCAAGGTGTGAGTACTACAAACAACGTACAGTTTAATTCCTTGGGTGTTGGTACTGCGGCCGATGGTACTGCTGGCGACATTGTTGCAATCGGTAACATCACTGCATACTACTCTGACGATAACTTGAAGACCAAATTAGGTAACATTCAAAATGCCCTAGAAATGGTACAGTCTCTAAACGGTTTCTACTACGAAGCAAACCAAACCGCACAAGAGTTAGGTTACTCAGTCAAACGAGAAGTCGGGGTTTCTGCACAAGAAGTACAAAAAGTTCTACCAGAAATTGTTGTACCTGCTCCTATTGGCCAAGACTACCTAACCGTACATTATGAAAGATTGATACCACTTCTAATTGAAGCAATCAAAGAACTTAAAGCGGAAGTAGACCAATTAAAGGGAAAATGATAGGTTCCCAAAACAACCAGAACCTCTCTGACTAAATACCAGAGAGGTTTTTTACATATAGGGACGCACAATGGCTGCTGGATATCAAGACCAATTTTTAAATCAGGGTGAAACATTCAATACACTAATTACATTGAATGATGCCACTGGTGCTGCATACAACTTAAGTGGTTTTAGTGTAAAAAGTCAAGCAAAGACTTCTTACTATGCAGCAAATGCTACCATCGTTTTCAACACATCAATTTATGATGCTACACATGGTATCATTCAACTATCTGCAAATTCTGCTACTACAGCCAATGTATCTCCAAGACAAAAATTGGTCTATGACGTTATCATTATTGATCCAACAGGTCTGGTGACCCGTGTTCTAGAAGGACAAATCATCGTTTCACCAGCGGTAACACTAGCTTAAGGACATATTTTGTCAGTAACCGTAAACCCAATCAATAGTATCAGTGTAAAGATTAACCAGGGTAATCAAACCACGGTGGCTGGAACTTCACAATTTTCCGGTGCATCAAGTGCTGGTGTTGCTGAAGCATTAACACAATCAAATAACGCTTTATCGGAAGCCAACACCGCATTATCTGAAGCAAATTCTGCATCTCTATTAGCCAATACAAGTAACACAATACTAAGATACAATGGTAGTGATGTATACCTATATTCCAATACCAATACCTCTACAGAATACTGGACATTTGGTTCAAACGGAACATTAACTGTACCAGGAACCATCAGTTCACTTGGCACTGGAATAAATTTTTCTAGAGCTCAAAAGATAACCGCAGATAGGTCCGATGTTAATATTGCAAATAGTAATTATGTTACAGTTTCTGCAAACGCTTTAAATGATATTAATGGTTTCCAAGCACAAGAAGGTCCTAACGCTTCAGCAGTAGTTTATACCGAAGGTGATATTTACTTATACGCAAATACGAGTGGTTCTGCACCATATTGGAAATTTGACAAAAACGCCAATACAACTTTTCCTGACGGAACAACCATATCACAGGGAGTAGTTAGAGCTGCAGGTGGTTCAGGTACTTTTGTTGGTGTACTTGCAGACACTACTGGACTTCAACAAGTCTTTTTACAAGGCGATGGTGTTTTTGTAGAAACTAATAACGGTACAAATTATTACAATTGGCAACACACTACATCAGGTAGATTGAATTTACCTGGCGGAACTATTATTGATGACGTTCTTAATGGTGGTACTTTACTTGTTCAACCACCAGAAAATGATTCACTTTACTTTTATGGTAGTTTAGCAAACACAGGACTACAAGTAAATCCTAATAATATTACTATCTTCACTGCCGACAACGTTGGTGGTTTTCAATGGAGATTTAATGGTTCTGGTCAGTTAGTATTTCCGGATACATCAATTCAAACAACTGCATTTATTGGTTACGGAACCGATAATACATCAAGAACAATTGCTAACTCTGCATACACACAAGCCAACTTGGCCTATACTGCAGCAAATGCAGCAGGTTCTTCTGCAAGAGTTAATGCCTCATTCACTACTGCAAACGCAGCTTTCACACAGGCCAATGTGGCATTTGGTTATGCAAACTCTGCATATCAATCACAAAACACCACAGGAATATATGCTAACTCAGCTTATGCTGTTGCTAATAGTGGTAGTGTGTATGCTAATAGTGCATTTGCTGCAGCAAATTCTGCTGGCATTTATGCAAACGGAGCATTTAAACAGGCTAATTCTTCTTACCTGTCACAAAATACCACAGGTTCTTATGCCAACTCAGCATTTACGACTGCCAATGCGGCCTTTATTCAGGCAAACTTAGCATACACTGAGGCTAACTCTGCGGCGATTTATGCCAACGGTGCTTTCTTAGAAGCTAACGCTGCTTACCAGTCTCAAAATACCACAGGTTCTTATGCCAACTCAGCATATAGTACCGCAAACTCAGCAGGTACATACGCTAATGGTGCATTTGCGGCAGCTAATAGTGCAATATCCAATACAGTATTAATATTTGGTATTGAAACAACTCAAAATACTAACATCACGGCTGTTACAACCAATGCAACAGCTGCTTTCATTCAAGCAAATTCTGCTTATCAATCTCAGAATACAACTGGTGTTTACGCAAATAACGCATATACACAAGCTAACGCTTCTTATCAGTCTCAAAATACTACCGGTTCTTATGCCAACTCGGCATTTGTACAGGCGAACGGTGCATTTATACAGGCTAATTTAGCATATACAGAAGCGAACTCATCAGCAATCTATGCTAATGGTGCTTTTGTACAATCTAACGGTGCATTTATACAAGCAAATTTGGCATATACAGAAGCAAACTCTGCGGCGATTTATGCTAACGGTGCTTTTTTAGAAGCAAACGCCGCATATCAGTCTCAAAATACAACTGGAATTTATGCCAACGGTGCATACAGTTTTGCTAACTCAGCAAGTAGATATGCCAACTCAGCATTCTTGGTTGCGAACAGTGCTTCTGCAACCGCATGTGCTGCATACGATACTGCAAATACAAAATTCAGTTCTGCTGGTGGTACAGTTACAGGTAACGTAACAATCACGGGCAGTTTAAGTGTTGCAGGTAACGTTAACTTCACCGGTAACGTAATCAATACAACAATTTCTGGCAATACAGGTCAATTCTTTGGATACTCTGGTAACGGTTTCAATGCATTGTATGCAGGTATTCCAACTGGTTATCTAATTGAACCTCAGATTGTATATCAAGTCACAAGTAACTTTAATGGTTATTCTGGTGGTTTGAATATGCAAAACATCAACTCAGGTTCTAATGCATCATCAGACTTGTTTATCTCTGCTGATAATGGAACTGTGAATGACGGTTTCTTAGACCTAGGTCTTGGTTCATCTACATACTCATATCCTGGATACACATTAATTAATCCTAATGATGGTTATTGGATTGTTGCAGGTAATACTACAACAGGTGGTGGTAATGCAATCATATCTACCGCATTTACTAACGATATTATCTTTGCACAAAACGGTACCAACAGAGAAAGTGAAGTTGCTAGATTTAGATACAACGTTGGTTTGGTACTAAAGAGTAATGGTATTACATTTGCTGACAATACATTACAAAATACGGCAGCTGCACCTTATGCATACACCAATGCATCTTTCAGTACTGCAAACAGTGCAGGTTTATATGCCAACGGTGCATTTGTACAATCTAATGGTGCATTTATACAAGCTAATGCTTCGTTTAATACTGCAAATAGTGCTTCTTCTAATACTGTTTTGTTGTTTGGTATTGCATTAACACAAAATACTAATACAACATCGGCAGCAAATTATGCCAACGGTGCTTTTGCAGAAGCTAATGCTGCTTACCAATCACAAAACACCACTGGTAGTTACGCAAATAGTGCATATGTTACGGCTAACGGTTCGTTTATACAGGCCAACCTTGCATATACTGAAGCCAATTCAGCAGCAATCTATGCCAATGGTGCTTTTGTGCAAGCCAATGCGTCTTATCAAAGCCAAAATACAACCGGCACTTATGCCAACTCAGCATTTACAACTGCCAATGGAGCTTTTGTACAAGCTAATCTTGCATACACACAATCAAATTCATCTGCAATTTATGCTAATGGAGCTTTCACGCAAGCTAATGCCGCATATCAATCTCAGAATACCACAGGTTCGTATGCCAACTCAGCATTTGTTGTTTCAAATAACGCCTTCATACAAGCTAATGCGGCTTATCAATCACAGAACACCACTGGTTCATATGCAAACGGTGCTTTTGTTGCAGCAAACTCTGCCGGTGTATATGCAAACGGTGCTTTTGTTCAGGCTAACTTAGCATACACTCAATCCAATAGTGCATCAATCTATGCAAACTCAGCATTCTTACAGGCAAATGCTGCGTACCTTTCACAGAATACTACCGGTTCTTATGCAAACTCCGCATACATGGCG
>TBL_comb48_EPIDRAFT_1000566_pt1 | contig 28827 bp, 29 predicted proteins | sample TroBogEpilimnion_37_FD_10681 | JGI IMG/M metagenome (IMG submission 10681) | reverse complement strand
ATAAGCAATTTTATGACTACGATAATGGCACTACAAAAATACTTTAAATAAAATCCGTTATAAATCAAAATATTATATTAGGCTCGAGGCCAAAAACAGGAAAATAGTGTTAAACATAGGTTAAGCGTGTCTTATAGTGGCGCATCTTTAGCCGCAACTATTTCTGTTGATTCAAATCTATGTACGCTGAAATACGGCGCAACAACATCGGTTATTGACTTAAACACCTATAACACGATTGGTAGTCTTGTTGATCGTATTAATGCAGAGGCTGGCTTTTCAGCTGCTGTACTGGATGGTAACATTGAAGTTACTGCATTAAACGGCCTTGATTTTATAGCTAACCAAGATGTTAAGGCAGCCCCTTTTGTCGTAACGGGAAACCTACAAGCCGTCGTAGACTGGATTAATGGTCAAGGTGAGGGTTATGTCACAGCGACTCGTTCAGTTAACGCTATAGCTGTGCCTGTTAACGTACCGTTCACCTATCTAGCTGCTGGCACTGATGGCATGGTGACAATGAACGAATGGCAACAAGCTTATGATGCGCTTCAGTCTGTTGATGCGCAGTGGATAATCCCTATTTCTCCAATGCCAGCTATTCATGCGATGAACGATTCACATTGTTCATACATGTCGAACATTGCTCGCATGGAGCGTCGCGGAATCGTTGGTGGAAACATTGGCACGACAGACTTACAAGCTATCGCAGCGACTAAAGCCTTGAACAGCGATAGAACCTCTTATACGCACCTAGGTTTCTATGACTATGATACTAACGGGGAATTAACGCTTTATCCTCCGTATGTGATGGCTGGACTATTAGGCGGCATGTTCTCAGGCGTTAATCCTGGTACGGCGCTGACAAACAAAAGCATCAAGATTCGCGGGATAGAGCGCAATCTGCGTAATCCGACTGATACTGATATTTTGATCAACGGCGGCGTCTTATGCGTAGAGAACACCAAGAAAGGCTATAAGGTCGTTAAGTCGATCACAACATGGCTAGTTAATAACAACTATAACCGCGTTGAGGTCTCTGTGGGTGTGGCCTGTGACTTTACATCAAGAGCGGTAAGAGATGCAGTCGATGACCTTCGCGGCGCTAAAGGCTCTCCTGCCTTATTAGCTGATGCTATCTCAAGAGTTGAAACCTGCTTGCGTCAATTGGCTGTTGCCGAACCTATGGGCCCCGGTGTTTTAGTCGGCGACAAATTGAACCCTCCTTACAAAAACATCACTGCAAATTTGTCAGGTGATGTCTTGCGTATCGAGTACCAAGCAAGCCCCGTTATTCCAGCAAATTATATCTTGTTGGTTATGCACGCAGTTCCTTATACTGGTTCTGCAGGCGCATAGTTGATCTAATTAAGCCCTCCTAGCGAGGGCTTTTTTGTAGTAGTTATAGCAATTTCACCATAGCCATTCCTGCTTCAAATAAATGCCCTTATAACCAAGGAAAGCATTCCAGCCATAAGAAAACCAAGCATCCATCTTAGTAGCACGAACTGCCCATCCTGCTCAACCATTTTTAAATGTATAGATTGAATATCGCTGCGAATATCCTTAATGTCATTTTTGGTAGCTAGTTCAGCTTTCGTTATTTCATCAAGGAAATCTTTTTGCGCTTCTGCAAAAGCCTCAGCTTGATTGCGCGGGACTCCTGCGTGCTCAAGTTTCTGGGCAAATTTCAATGTATCAAAAGTTATAGTAGTCATCGCTTATCTCCAACCAATTATTTTTCGGTCAGTATAACTTAATTAAAGTATTTTTTAAGTCGTGACAGCAGCATAGCCAGAATATATATTTTTTCTGGAATTGTCATGGCCATTATACTTTTGCTCAAGTCGTTTGTTAAAGAACATCAGCGCCGTAAAAAAGACGGATCTATTTACACGATAGCGGCGTATTACAACAAGCGCGTTAAGAAAAATACCGAACATGCCCCAGCACATGGTCATGACCTGAGTCATTTGAGCGCCGAAGACGGCGCGCGCTTTAATCAAATGCACGCTGAACAACACTTAGCCAAGCATTATGATGAGCATGCCCTTAAGCAGCAGCTGCAAGACAGCAAAGGCGAGCATGACAAGCTTGCTCAAGAGGCTGACATACAAGAAAAGCTAGGCAACCACAAAGCTGCAACAAAATTACGTAACAAGGCCATCAAGGTCAATCAGCGCATGATGCGCTTTCAGCGGGAATTATCTAAATTAGACGAAACCGTACAAGGTATCGGGCAAATGAAGGATAAGCTAGTCTCAGGCAGCGGTGCTTTAACTGATGACACCATTGCTCATGCTAATTATGTCAGCAAGTTAGGGGCTAAGTACAAAGGCCGTATCATTTTCCCTAAAAAAGTGGCTAAGCCTAAAGCGGCTTTTATTCCCACGCATACGCTATCTGATGGCGTTCCGGCCAAGCATGTTGAAGATAATGTTTACATCGATAAAGACGGCAATGAGGTTCAGGATCATTATGCTGAGCCAGTTGCTGGGAAGGCTGATGATAATAAGCAAGGAGACTTTGGCCCTATATTACATGAGTTCTACCATGATGCTAATGGGGCAATTGCTAAACTAACAGAGCTACAGGACGGGGAGGCTGTTGCGGCTTTACATCATCCAGATGTTGGTGATATTGATTTAGTATGGGGAAAAGAAGGCACAGCTAAAAGCGATGGATATGGCTTATCTAAACTAATTAAGTATCATCCTGAAGTGTTAGGTAACTTACAAGGATTATTGCTTACGCTTACTAAGAATGATGATCGCAGTACCGAAAGAAGAATACAGCTTGAATCAAAAGACCATCAAGCAGGAATTAAGCTTGACTGGGATGGCAAGAAAAAAACATGGCTATTAACTGCGTTTGAAAAAAGACTGGAAACAATACGTTGACAGACACTATTGATATTTCTGGAAAAGATGACACAGCTCGCTCTTCCTCCAGTCCTGACAAAACTATACCCCAATTACCCGAAAACGCAACAGAAAAAGACAGCCCCAAAGAAGGCGAGCGCAACGCCGAGGGCTTGGTGTTCCGTAATGGGCGCTGGCATAGGGACGATACCCATGACACCTCTAAATCAACCTACGAATTAGAAGCTTTGGGATTTAAGTCTTGGACAAATGAATCACGGCTAGACAAAGAAAGTTATCCGAAAGATCAAGCTCTAAAAAAATTAGATAGACTAAATGACAATCAGAAGGGATTAATATTTAGGCTTTCAGAAGATAAGCATGGAGACCATTCCGTTTGGTATAAAAAAATAGAACCTGCACAAGTCCCTGCTAATGAGCATAGGGATGATGAAGCCAAAAAACCAGCTAAGGTCGTTTCTATCAAAGAGGCTGTGCGTAAGCCTGAAGCTGAAAAATTAGCTGATGAAGACAATCCCAATAGCCCTAACTATCGATTCCGTGATACTGGCTATATAGGCGGCAGTCGTAAAGAAGATGCGGCGCTAATGATTAGGTCTGCGGCTAAAGGTGGTGTTTTAGTCAGATCAACAGCCATTGACTGGGACGAGATAGAAAAAAATCCACGGGAAGCGCATCAGTTAATCACTAAATCAAATTTGTTCGGCAAAGTAGATTGGGATAGTTTAAAAGTAGAGGGTATGGAGCCTAGCGCCGGATTTTTAGTTGATAGAGTCTATGCTAGCGTCGCTAAAGAACCGGAAGATAATGCGCCTATGCGTAAGGATTATGCAGTGGGTATAGAAACTCTGCGTGATCGCATGGAGGCATGCAAAACACCTGATGAAGTCGTTAAGGTGCTTGCTGAGATTAGGGGCGAATATGAAGGCACTATGCTTTCTGCTACTGAGTCAGAGGAATATCAAAAGGCCAATGATGAAGTAAACAGGCTTCGTGGCATATTAAGAGCGGCTAATGATGAAAAAGATGTTTTTTTTCAGAGATGGTATAGCGCTCAGATTAATGCCAACAAGGTTGGCTATGAGCAAGAAGCTAGAAAAAGACGCAAGTGGAAGCCTAGTCCTGAGCTAGATGCGCGCTATGCTGAATTAAGAGGTATTGAATCTCAATATAAAAAAGATTATATGGATTATTTAAGCGCACACCCAGAGCTTAAGTCAGTTCCAAGGAACAAGATTGATGGCTTCCATATGAATTTTGACAATGAACTTGAGCATAATTTGCGACAAGCAAGAGGCAGGGCTAATACTATTCTTAACTCAGCTAAAGCTAAAAACCTCTATGAAAATCCAGTAACAAGAGCGTGGATTTCTCTTGGGCCTAAGTTTCATGCGGTTCTTAATTATCGTCAATACAAAGGTTCTGGCGCTTTTGGTGGTCATGTGACTAGCGCAAAGACTGGAAAAATAAATGATTGGTCATGGGCAGAATCAAGCGGCGCTACAAAAGCCCCTAGATCTACTGAAGCACAGGTTAAATTCCAGCTTAAAGTGGCTGATAGCTATGATCGAATCGGTGGGGCGGATATTAGTAGTGACTCAACAAGCTCGCTTAAAGACATGTTTAATTTACGTGATGTGCAGTCGGGTAATTGGGTATTAAAAGACATTAATTCAGCTAAATTTCATGTGCAAAGATCGGCAGAGGCTTTTAGTGATTTAGCTGATATCCTTGGCTCAGACAAAGAAAAAGTGTCCATGAATGGCAGGCTTGCTATGGCATTTGGTGCGCGTGGCAAAGGTAATGCTGGCTTTGGTGGTGCAGCAGCTGCTCATTACGAGCCTGTGCAGAGAATTATAAATCTAACCAAGATGGGCGGAGGCGGATCTCTAGCGCACGAATGGTTTCATGCGATGGATAATATGACCAGTGCCGCTGTCAATGGAGTTGATGGCAGTGCCAAGGACTTTGTATCTGAAAACTTAGACTTGTTGCCGCAGGGTGAGTTGCGCAATGCTTGGGGTAATCTTATGCAGGCTATAAACCATGGCGATCATTATGCCACTAAGAAAATTGCCTATACAGATAAAGACTATAAGCTAGCAATACATAATATTGATCGTCCATCACCAGGTAAATTAGCCGCAATGATTAAGGATGCGCCAGATGTCCATGCCGCTGTTAGGGCTGTTGAGAGTTATTTAGGTGACTCAACTAGCAAAAGAAGCATCAAGAACATGAATGATTGGATAAAAGTTGCCGCTGCGTATCATGATAAGAATGCGGCCGGTGGAAGTGCTTTTGTAAAAGCCGGTGCGCCTATGTCTTCATTTGCTGCTGAAGCTAGGTCTTTAGATGGTGGCGTTGCTGGTAAGTTTTGGTCGCAGTCGGCAGAAATGGCGGCTAGAGCTTTTCAAGCCTATGTTGAAGATAAGCTTCAATCTATGGATAGAAAGAATGACTATCTATCAGCATTTGCCGATAACAAATATTATAAAGATCCTATATTTGGCGATACCTATCCCTTCCCGGAGGGTGAAGAGCGTAAGGCTATTAATGCATCATTTGATGGCCTTATGGCGGCTATGAAAAAAGAAAATGTCTTGGCAAAGGCGGCAAATGCTTTTTCTAAACCCATGATCTTACTCAATGTCAGAGTTAGGCGGGCAGTTGCGTAATTTTTAATCATCAGGCAGCCAGTCGGTAGAAAGTACATCATCGATAGACCACGGGCAGTTTTGCGGAAAGTTGTCTAGGTTGGTTTCTTTTTCTGCAAGCAATCTTCCGTCTAGGTAAGCATCATCAAAGCGATCTTCTTCAATGAAGAAAGCCTTAAGGCTGGGCGTTCTTTTAAGTCTGAGCTGTATGCGCTTTCGTTGTTCTTTTATGGTCAGTGTCCAACTGCTTGATCTGCGTTCAGGTTGATACTGGTATTTCAACAAATGGCCGATGAGTACGGCCATTCTGTTCTCAAGTTCTCTTGCTTCACTTTTTCCCACGTCGTTTATTTCATCCGCTATATGTTCTAGGTCGAGCAGGTCAAAACGCCCTGCGCGGATAAGGTCAGCTTGCTCTCTAGCCCAAGCAACAATGTCTTGCTGATAGGTAGCTAAGGATTGTTTGTCAAAAGCTATGGTAGACATGATTATGCTTACTCCAATTAATTCATATTTAATGTATTGATTGTACCCCAAAAGAAACAAATTACAGGCAGTGTTTAATTAATTAATTTAACACTCAAAATGGTCGTGACAGCACCCTTTAGACGTTCCTTTTTAACGTCTTTAGTGGAGTTGTACGATGTCCTCAATAAATCTCAAAGCCAGAACTGGCAATAGAGTTATCGTCAAATTTGATGGTATGCAAATTGGTTTAATTCAATCAGTAAGACAGTCTGATGAGTATGGTTTGGAGCCAGCCAGCGGTATAGGGGATATTCATGTCGTCGAATATGTCCCATCGATGGCTAGGCACAGTATTTCTGTATCTTCAATGGTTTTATTTGTAGGAGCTATGCGAGAGGCTGGTATTACAGCTCTTAATGGTGACGATGTATTGCAAGGCAAGGTCTTTGATATTGTTGTTCAGTCTAAAGACGATGGCTCTGAGCTTCGTAAGTATGTGGGCTGTTCTTTTGCATCAGGTGATATTGATATTCAAAAGCATGGCATTATCGTTTCTAACGCTCAATTCAATGCGTTAGACGTTACTGGCTCAGGTCTATAGTTATGATGCCTAATTTCCGCAGAGGCTTTATTGCTGATTCAAGGTTATGGGTGTTATTAATTCCTGCGCTCGGCATATTGGCTGCAGATATTCCTGTCATGCTGACCTTGCTCTATTCGCTATCAGCAATGATGGTTGTATTGGCGATGACACACTTCATGCGTCGTATTTTAATGCACTACATTGATCTTGAAGAAATGGCTGACATTGCTGCTGATACGCCTTTAGGGGCTGGATTAGTCTTTTGTGGCGTTTGCTTAATTATTTCTGCCATTGTATTAGCTACGGCAATCTGGATAGCAAAATGATTCCGGCTCTTGCAAAGCTATACATTCCTGTTCTTGCATCAGTATTGACGACCATGTGGCCGTCTATGCCCGATAAGCCTTTGTTTGCTGCGCAAGTTGAACAGGAAACTTGTGTATCTTTGACTGGCAAGGGCTGCTGGAATCCAAAGACAGAGTTAAAAACAAGTAGAGAGTATGGGTTTGGGCTTTCTCAGTTAACCATAACCAAACAGTTTAATAATTTTACTGCCGCTAAGGGTTGGGATAAATCATTAGCAAATTGGCAATGGTCTGATCGTTATGATCCAGAGATGCAGTTAAGATCCTTGGTTGCTTATGACCGCAACTTGTTTGAGCAAATTAAGTTTGGTGCAACTGATGTGGATAGGCTGGCATTTATGTTTTCTGCCTATAACGGCGGTCTTGGTGGTGTGCTTAAAGATCGTCACATGTGCAGAACTATTAGTGGCTGTGATCCTGACAAGTGGTTTGGGAATGTTGAGAAATATTCTTTTAGATCACGAACAGCTGTAAAAGGTTATGGGCAGTCATTTTTTGATGTTAATCGTGGTTATGTAAAAAACATCATGATCGAAAGGGTTGAGAAGTACAGGGGTTTGCTGTGATCTCATGGGTGTTTGGGAAATTGATAGGCTTCTCTGCTGGGTTTACAAGCCCGTTTGCATTAAAAGTCATATTTTTGGGTGTGTTTATAGTCGGTATTTTTATTGGAGGCTGGGTCGTTAAGGGTGATTTTGATAATGCAACAATCATTAATCTTAAGGCTGAGCAAGAAAAACAATTGTCTGACATAAGAGCGCAAGAAGAGGCCGACCGAAAGGCGGTTAATGACGCTGTTGCTGCAAAAATAGCGGCTTCAGAAGCAGCTGGCAGAGTGCAAGTATCGATCCTAACTGAGCAATTGCAAAAGAAACGCAAGGCTGCTCAAAACATTCAAATGGAGATTTCCCATGAAGAAAAAATTAATCCTAATCCTGTGCTCCCTAATAATGAGCTTACTAATGACTGGGTGCGCATCTACAACGAAGCCTTGCGAGGCGACGGTATTAGCTATGAACCCACCTCAAGAATTAATGATGAAAGCGGACGAACCAACATATCTGTCAGCTCCGGCCTTTCTCAGTGGGACGCCCTCCGCGTCCACACTATTAATGCCGAAAGTTTTTCCGCGTGCAGGGCGCAATTAAACGCCTTAATCGATTTCATTAATTTACAGGCCAAGACTAGCTCAGTGGTCAATGAGAAATAATTATGTTACCAGAAGCTATACAGAGTATGCCTACAGGTGGCGATCCTTTCCTTGATGTTCTCAAGTGGATAGTTGTTGCCGTTACTTTAATCGTTGTTTCGGGATCTACAATCATATCTTACATTAAAAGTGCAAAAGGTAATGATTCAGTAGAGGTTGCCAAAGATGAGGCTGAAATATTGCTTTATAGCCAACTTCAAGAACAGCTTAGAAGAATGGATGAGGATGTACAAGAGCTTACTCATCAAAAGAATAGATTGTTTGAAGAGTGGGCTACTTTAAAAGTTAGGTCAGAGTATCAAGAAAAAAAGCTTAATGAGCTATCAAAATCAGATGCAATTATTTGTAAGTTACGCGAAACATTGGTTGAAAAAGATAAAGATATTGCCTTAAGAGATAAGGAAAACAAAAAGTTGATGCGCGATATTTTAGATATGAAAGATCGTATTTATCACCTTGAAATGCGTCTTGCTGAAGACGAAAAAAAGTTTTGTAACAATTGTCCTACTCTTAAAAAGAAAAAGCAGGCTCTGGAAAAAATACAACCGGAATAATGGATTATGGAAAGGTATGCAGATGAAATAGATCGAGCATCTGCGCTTGAGGAAGCTGAGCGCAGACACTTAATAAACAAAGCAAAAAATAGTACAACCATATTCATTAAATCAACAGGGTTTTGTCATAACTGCAATAGTGAGTTACGACATCCATTACTTTTTTGTGATGATGAATGTGCAGAAGATTATGAGTATTTGACGGCATGTCGCCGTCGTAATGGGGATAGATAAAGAGGCATTAAATGCGTACTGCGAAAGAGAGTGATTTTTTTATTGAGCTGACAGGAGTTGGCTTTTTTCGTTTTGGTCGCCGCACTTATGGTGATCGTTTAAAGATAAGGTCTGAGTATTTAAGGCTGGTTCGTGAATTTGGTGATGATGATCCTGATTTGTCAATGTATGCGGCTATGATTTCTTCTCATACGGTTTTGTGTGTTGAAGCGCCTAAAGGCTGGGAAAACTTAGCAGATATTGATCTTATTGCTGATGATGGAGCAGAAGATAAGATTTATGAGCTTTATCAATTATTGAAAACACAGGAAGAGTTTTTTCGTCAAGGCCATACCCAAGCAGGCCAAACGAAAGGGTAAAGAACTACATGATACGTATTCATTTTGGTTTAGGCGTAAGTATAACTTGTCTCCTTTAGATCCTAGGTTTCTTGAATTGACTTCAGAAGATGTTGAGGCTGAGTTCTGGGCTTATTACTATGTAGATAAGCCGCCAGGTGAAGAATTTGAAGATGATGATTTTGATATTCAGGCCATTATGGATGATTTGAATGGTGGTGATATAAATGATGATGAATGGGAAGAATTGATCAATGACCGTTAAAATTAATGTCTCTGCTGATGTATCTGATGTTCAATCTGGACTAAAGAAAGTCCAAGATTCGGCTGATAAAATCAATAAGTCTTTATCAGGTGAGGTTGATTTTGATTTTAAGCAGGGTAAGGATGATCTAGCTGAATTAGCTGCCAATGCTAAAAAACTGACTGATCTTTTAGAAAAAGCCAAAAAAAATGGCTCTGATTTATCTGGCGTTGATTTTGATGCGGTCTCTAAAGTATTTGAGGAAGCAGCCAAATCTGCCGAGGAACTTGATAGGGCACTTGAGTACCTAGGAAAATCTGATGGGTTGTCTAAGGTCGTAAAGAGCTCAAAAGATCTGACTGAAAACATCAAAAAAGCAACCAGAGAACAAAAGACCTTAAGGGAAGAAAATAGAAAATACATTACTGACCAAGAAAAGTACGATAGAGCAAGAAACTCAGGTGCTGCAGGATCTAGGCCTTTTAGAAATATTTTACATGAAGATATTTTGGGCGGTGGTTGGCGTAAAGTCGATGTTGATGAAGCAGCAGCAAAGCGTAAAACAAGGAATTTTTTTGATTTTGCTGGAATAAAAGTTCCCAAGGATTTATTTGGCAATGGTGATTCTGAAAAAGAAAGGGTAGATGCTGAAAAACAGGCTGAGAAAGAGCGCATATCTGCTGAGCAAAAAGCTGATAGAGAGCGTCAATCTGCTGCGCAAAGTAATGCTCGAAGAATAGCTGCTGTAGCAGGAGCTGTAGGAAGCTATGCGGGCAGCATGGGGCAGGGTGGCGGGATAATGGGTTCAGCAGGGCGATTAGCTGGCTCTGGTATTGGTGCTGCTGCTGGAGCAGTGGCTGGTTCACTTATCCCTATTCCTGTTGTTGGCTCTATGATTGGTGCAGGCGTTGGTGCTTTTGCAGGAAAGTTACTAGGTGGCGCTGGTTCTGCTGTTGATAGCAAGGCTGATGATGTTACTGCAGAAGGTGCAATGTATACGGATTTGCGTCATTCATTAGGCGCAACATCCATAGACTTTGAGATGTTGCGCGGTTCAGTTCGTCATTTTTCAGAAGGCTTAGGCTTGGCTTATAACGAGTCAGCCAAGTTGGCTAAAGAGTTTGCGCATACCGCTAACCTTAATGGTGAAGACGGCATGAAGGTTGGCAAGGAGGTGGGCTCTGCTGTCGCTTTTGGTCGCGGCTATGGAATTTCACCTGATCAGTCTGTGCAGTTTATCGCAACTATGCGTCAAATGGGTGTTACTCAAGATGATAAGGGTAATCGTAAGCTTGCATTACAAATAGCTGAGTCTGTCAAAAGTGGTGGCACATCGGCAAAAATGGATGAGGTATTAGCTTCATTGCAATCTTATGTGCAGACATCGACAAGGCAATCCTTAACTTCTGCTGATGCAGGCGCTTACGCGTCTTTTATGGCTTTGCTGACTGGATCGTCAGTGCCAGGCATGAAGGGCGATCCTCGCAATGCAGCCGCCACTATGAATGCGGCAGATGAGGCTATGCGACAGGGCGGCGCTCATGGTGAAGCTTCAAAAAATGTTAGTCTAGCAGCTTATCAGCAGCTATTTGGCAACAACTTTAATGCGTATGATGCTAAATTTGTCAATGAACAAGGTGCATTTAACGATCTTGGTAAATCGTTTGATAATGTTATTTCTGTGGCTGAGGATCGAGGTGATAAAGGTGAGGCTGATCGATATAGAGAAATGGCTAAGGCCGGTAGGGGCAAGACTGCTTTATCAGTCAATATGGATTTTCTTGAGAAAGAGTTTGGGCATCAGCCGCTTGGTGAGTTTATTGGTTCTGGTGCAAATCATTTTGGCATGGGTGTTAATCAATTTTCAGCGCTTAATACTGCCATTAATAAGGTTGGCGGCACAAATAATTTAGAAAAAACTTTATCTGATGCTGGTGTTGATATGAGCAACATGAGTATGGATAAGGTTTCTTCGCTTGCGGCGCTAGCAACGGGAAGCAAAGATGAATTAAAGGCGCAGGCTAAGAGATTGCAGGGGCTAACTGGTGAAAATAAATTATCAGATCCAGAGAGAAGCGCACTAAAGCAAGGGCTGGATGAAGATAACGAAGATAAGATACGTAAATCAGTGCTTAATTTATCATCTAAGCACAATGCATTAGGCGATAGCGGTGAGAAAGGAAGGCAATTACAAGCCACCGCAGACAATCTTTTACAAGAAATGGCAACAAAACTTGTGCCTTATACGCAAGCAATTAAAGAAGGCATTACTGAGTTAGTGCGCAATGCTGCGCCTGATTCAGAGTTTGTTAAGCAAATGGATGCTGAGAAGGAAAAGCAAAAGAAGGATGCTGAAAAAGCAAGTTATTTGGATGCGCAAATTGAAGAAAGAAAAAAGATGGTTGATGATCCGAGTAGATCAAGGGATCATGAAGGTGATATTAATCTTTATAATCATCTTGTTAAAAAGCGTAAAGAAATTGGTATTCCAACTGAATACAGTGAAATAGATGCGCCTACGCCTTGGGGAAATAAAAAAGACTATACTCAGTATGGGGATAGTAAGACAAAAGATTCATCTCCTCTTGCCAAAAATCAGTCTGATTTTATAGAAAAAACTAAGTCAGCTGCGGAGCGTGCGGCGACAAAAATTAACAAAGATACCGGCTCATCAATTTCAGCATCTGATATACAAGCTCAATGGGGTCTTGAGACTGGATGGGGTAAGTCAGTTCTTTCTGGAACTAATAATCTTGGCAATATTAAAGCCGGAAATGATTATAAAGGTCGCCATAAAATATTTAATGTAAATGAGGTTGATAAGGATGGTAAGCCTTATAAAACTGATCAGTCTTTTAGGGCTTATGATTCATTAGATGATTCTGCTGATGATTATGCTGATTTAATATCAAGAAAATATCTAAATGGAAAGCCAGCTGCTAATGGGGCAGAATTTGCAAAAAGGTTAAAGCAGGGTGGTTATGCAACTGATCCAGACTATGAAAGCAAGCTTAGATCTGCAGCTAATAAAATAAATAGTAATAGCAGTATAGCTATTGCTTCCGAAGACAATAAATCTGCCAAGCCAGAAACAAAAGAAGAGAAGCAGAAAATTGTTAAGGAAGCTGTTAAGGGCAATGATGCTATAAAAAAAATACCCCCCCAAGAAAAGTTGGCTGATGCGATAGCTATGCCAGAATCTGCCAAGGCCGGCCCTAATGATCCTTATGATATTAATCAGACATTTCCATCTAATGAAGTAGACAAGGCTTTAGATCCAAATCGTACATTTGAAAGAAATCAGATTGATGATGCGCTTGATCCTAATAGAAATTTTGAGCGTAATCAGATTGATGATGCACTTGGTAAATCAGCTGACTCAGATGGAAAGCTTCCGAAAGGCACTGTAATGGGCTCTTCAGGACAGCCTATTGCTCAAACGATTACCCATAAAATGGAAGGCAAGGTAACTCTTTATGATCCTTCTGGAAATCAAGTAGCAGATCCCGTATTAATGGCATCGGTTGGAATGCCTGTGGCCTCAGGTATGCCAAGATGAGAGTCTATGAGCCAAAGGTAGAAGTGAGGCTAGTAAAAGCCATAAATAGAAAAGAAATTATTCCGACTGTTCCTGTTGTTGCAAAGCGCTACGGCGATTCTTTAAAAGCTATCGATTTAACACCTTATCTAGGTGAGAATGGGGGCGTACATATATCTAAAGGCATTCGTGAGCCTGCAGGTGCTTGGTCTGTTACTATTTGTGATAAGCCTCATGCAGTTAGCGATAAGAGTCAAAAGTCCTTATTTGAAACGATTTATGCCTTAGTAGAGCCTATGGATTTAATCGAGATTCGTATGGCGCATGATCCTTATACTTACCGTGATGATGTGAAGCATACCACGGGTCTGCCTGTAGTTATGCGCGGCTTTGTGTCAATGGTAACGCGCAATGAAATTATGTCAGGTGGTAAGCCTACCAGGACAGTGACTATTTCTGGTCAGGATTTTGGTAAGATTCTTCAAATAATTCAGATTTTTTATTTAAACAACTCAATGGTTGGTGACAACATTTTAAGTGAGTTTGCTTTTTTTCAAAAATATGGGGTTGATGCAAAGATTAAGCCGGCTATTGATTTTGTTGCTGATGTCCTTAATGGTATTCTTAACCCTTATTTGGCAAAATTAACAGCACTTGCTAATGGGAAAAGCATTGGTGCGGATGTTGTCAATGTCATTACGCCTAATGTCACTATAGAGGGCTCTATATCTCCTAAAGTAGTTTCTAGTAAAGTTAATGTGTCTTTATATCAGCTATTGGTCTCTGTGCTAGATATAGGCGCATTCAATGAGTTATTTATTGAAGATACCGATGGTGGCATAGCCTTAACCGTTCGTCCTGCGCCCTTTTTAGATGTAGATGGCAATCCTATTCAAGGTCATGCGCCCGACTCTATTCAAATTGATTCTACGGATATAGTTGCCATCAATGTATCAAGGTCTGATGCGGGTGTAGCCAATTACTATTGGGCTCAATGTGCGCCTTGGGCATTAACCAGCAATGAAGATCAAAAGGCGGCAGCCTCGGTGGGCGATAAGTCTACGTTCATTTTGTATGATTACCTAAACTGTATGCAAGCTTATTATGGTGTTAGGAAAATGGAGGTTGAAATATCACTAGGTCCGCCTTCTTATTCATGGTCTGATGCAATAAGAGCAACGCAAGCAGATTCGCAAACTTCATCATTGTCAGCTTGGATAGTTAGTAGGCGGAAAATCTTATCATCGATTAATAAAGATAATGTGATATTTGAAAGTGGCTCATTACGCCTTAGAGGCAATGAGCGCATTAAGGCAGGGATGCAATTAAATATAAGTCGTGGAAATAAAATGTATTCCAGCTATTACGTTACCAAAGTAGATCATGAGTTTGTGCCTTTTCAGGGTTTTTATACTACTGTTACGGTTGAAAGAGGTACGAGTTTTATAACGCGCTCCCAAAGTGATCAGCTTACTTATTTTTTAGAAATTGATGGCAAGGGGGTGTGATGTTTTCTTTAGCAAGAGTGGTTAATATTCATCCAGAGTCTAATTCAGTTGATGTTGAGTTTATGGATGATGGCAGGCGTGTTTCTGGTGTTCAATGTATGGCTAATACTGCAGGTACAGATTTTGGCAATGCTGATTTATCAATGCCCGACTCAGTTGGTTATGGAACTCCAATAAGCAAAACCAGAAATATTATTGCCGTAGTTGGCTTTGTAAATAGCTTTCCTATTGTTATGGGTTTCTTGTTTCCCGAAGTGACTCAGTGTCTATTTAGTGACATTAATCGCAAGATATATCGTCATGCCTCTGATGTTTATTATTCAATTGATGGGGCTGGAAATACTGAGTTTGTGCATCCATCGGGGGCGTTTGTGCGCTTTGGTGTCACACCTGCACATGAGGATTTAACCGGTAAAGATTATGATAATCTTTGGAAAATAAGCCGAAACACCGATAAAGCAGTTCATATACATATAGAGCAAGCGGCAGGAAAGGCTTCTATAGATATTGATCCAGCTGGTAATATCTCAATCGCTAATGCAGGCAATTCAACGATTGCTACGACTGGTGATATATCAATGTCAGCAGGTGGCAATATATCCTTGGCCGCTAAAGGAAGCTTGTCTATATCAGCAAAAGGCGGCATTTCATCAACAGCTTCAGGAAGCATGGCCATAAAAGCAGCCGCCATTGAAACAACAAGTTCTATGCACATCACTGGAGGCATTACTTCTGATGCCGATGTTGTGGCGGGTGGCATTAGTTTAATGAAACATACGCATGGTGATGCTCAAGGTGGCAGGACAAGCCTGCCATCATAATTGATTAATCAAAATACAAAATTTAAGTTCCATGTCATAGGTCGTGACAGCATAGTCACTCTATGACAACGCCACAGCAAAAATCTTCTGATCGCCCTATAAGCTTTATTCTTCATAATATGGCTAAGGGTACTGAGCCTGTTGAAATGAGGCTGGTTATTCGCCCTGAGGACTTGACGCGAACAGATCAGTCACGTCTTACAACAACTCAAACATTAGGAGGCGCTTGGGGTGATAATTTTGGTCGTGGTATCCCTACTGTGCAATTATCAGGCACAACAGGCTGGGGCTCTGGAGGACTTCCAGACGGCTTAGTAATATTTCAAGCCCTGTATGAACAAATTTTTATGCAATGGCATGCTCAGCGTGAAGAGGCGCTTAAAATTGCACTTGATCCGGATAAAGTTAAATTAATCTTTGCTGATTATTTGGATAATTTTATTTATGTAGTTGCTCCGCAAAACTTTGTATTACGTCGCAATAAATCTAGGCCGTTATTATCTCAGTATCAAATTAATTTGACTTGGTTGTCTGATGATGTGGCAGAAACAATGAAAGCTGTGGCTGCTTCTTCATCATCTGGGGCAATGAGTGATATTGAGAAAAGTGCTTTAGATTCTATCCTTAGCTCTATTGATGATATTAGTTCGTTTATTTCATCTAATATTTCCTCGGTTCTTGGCACAATAAAAGGAGTATTTGACGGCTTGGTTGCTATTGCTGCTAAAGCTCTTAATGCTGTTCAAAGAGTTTTAAAAGCAGGGATGGGTATTGTTAATGCAGTAACATCTGGCTTATTAGGTATTGCCAGCAGTCTTATGAGGGCTGCGGCTAATGTCACCTCTATGATTCGTTCTGTTATGAGCTTTCCTCAAGTAGTTATGGCTCAATTTCAGCGCCTAACTGCAGCATTTGAAAACGCTTTTTGTGTTTTAACCAATGTTTTTACGCCTAGAAAATTCTTACCTAATTATAGTGGGCTATATGGATCATCTAACTGTTCTTCAACGGCAGGTGGATCTCCAATATCAATTTACAATACTGAAAATCCATTTCCTACCTTGTTCCCGGTTAAAGCATCTGCTTATAGCATGTCTACGCCAGCCAGCGCTTCATTGGGGCGACTTACAACTATTGATCCCGTTCTAAATCCAATGCCTATTACTCGACTGAGTGGTGACATGAAGGCTGTTGGCGGCATAACGATAAACGCATGACCTTAGTAGCTGCGCCTAATGTTCGCTATGTCACTATAAATTATGGTGACGATCTTAGACAAATATCTTTGCGTGAGCTAGGGGACGCCTCTAATTGGGTGTCTTTGGTCGTTATTAATGACCTTAAGCCGCCTTATATTTCTGACAAAGCAAGCAATGGAGTTCTTGCTTATGGTGATGCAATTAAGATTCCTGCGCCTTCATCTTATATTGATGCGAGCGCAGATCCTATTGCTGTTTTTAGCATCGATATTTTTGCTTCAAAAAAGAAACTATCAGCCGTTAATGGTGATTTAGCGGTGGTCAGTGGTCTGGCTAATTTATACCAGGCATTAGCTTTGCATGTTGATGTAGATAAAAAAGAACTGGGTTTTCATCCAGAGTTTGGTTGTTATGTGCGCTCCGTTATGGGTGCAATGAATGGCCCTATGGCGGGNCAATTAGCTGCATTTTATGTGAAGTCTGCGCTTATTGAAGATTCTCGCGTTGATTATGTTTCTGCGTGCACTGCAACAGTGATAGGCGATGTCATTAATGTGAGTGCAACGGTTGTGCCCATATCTGGGAAGCCTATTGATTTATTACTGGTGATATAAATGTTTCAGCTTAAGGACATGATTTCTATTAGCGCAGGTATGATAAACCGCGCTAAAGCAACACAGGCAAAGATAACTGATTTTAATATAGGCTCTGTTGCAAGGACGATGCTTGAATCGTCGGCGATTGAAGTTGAACAGTTTTATCAGCGTATGTTTTACGGAATCCTTGAAGCTATTCCGACAGCCATTTATTTAGGCTTTAATTTTACAATGATTCAGCCTACTGAGGCTCAGGGTCTAGTTACCATTAATTTTGCTGGACCTATAGTAAGTGCCTTTACTATTCCGGCTGGAACTATTTTTGTAAATTCATCTAATGCTGTTACTTATTTATCAGTTCAAGATACCTCTGTTGGGCTGGGCGTCACTACCATTAACGTACTAGTTCAATGCTCTCAAGCAGGCTCGGCAGGCAATGCGCCTTATGGGGCTATTGATTCAACTCAAAACTATAGCCTGCCAGTTGGTGCAGTAATTATTGGGAATGCTATTAGTTCGGGTGGAGATGGCGAAACAGACCTAGAGAGACAAGCTCGATTTGCGCAATATATTCAAACTTTAGCAAGAGGCACAAATAGTGCGGTTGAGTATGGTGCGCGTATGGCGCAAATATTTTCAGCAGATGGCAGTCTTATTGACTATGTAAGTAGGGTGGGGTTTTCAGAAGTACCAGGCACTATGAGTGTTTATATCTATGGCTCAAACGGCCTTGCCTCACCTGCATTGGTAGCTGATGCTCAAAAAATTATTGATGGTTATTGGGATGCTGCAAGCCAAACTTTTATAGCAGGATGGAGACCGGTAGGTATACAGGTAATTGTTTTCCCCATGATACAGCAGCCAGTTGATGCTATTTTTACGATAGTGATGTTTTCTGGCGTGGCCTTAGATACCGCTGTTAAAAATAACATTATGACTGCAATTTCAGCTCAAATTACCTCTGTTTTGCCTAGTTTTGTTTTATATGTTGAAAATATTGATGATGCTATTTTAACAGTTGCTGGTGTTCAATCTGTTAGAAACAATATGACTTCTAATATTACTTGTCCATTCAATACTGCATTAGTGATGGGTAATATTGAAATAATTGAGGGGACTAGCTAATGGTAGCAACTCGCGAAAGGCTGATAGACAATCTATATAGCGGCCTTGATCCTTCTCCTGATGAAGAAATAGTTTTACGGATAGGGCAGGGAGGCAAGCTATCGTGGACGGTTTCTAATGATGTTTTAACTGTAATGGGCGCTAATGGCGCCTTATCTGCATTTAAGCTTAGCAATACGACTATTGGTGAGTTAGCTAATTCACTGTCCGATTCATCAATTGATGTTAAGTATATCAATAATGATTTTTTAACGATTAGTGCGGCTGCCATTATTGATGGTAGTGGCACTGAGTCAGAAACTAATGGTGATGCGCTTTCTGCTTTTACATCTATTTTATGGGCGTTTATGGACGCCTATGCTGTTGAGCTTGATGCGGCAAATAGTAATATAGATGAGGCTATTGCTGATCTTTATATCAATAGCGCTACAGGGGAAATTCTTGATATTTGGGGTAAATATTTTGGTGATCCACGTAATCTTGGTGAGTCAGATTCAGATTATAGCAAGCGGATTATTATTGATACCTTGCGCCCAAAATCAAATAAATATGCATTAATCAATGCCGCTGATGCGCTATCGGGCTCTAAAATTGATATTTATGAGCCTTGGACTGATTTGTTTTTCTTGTCTCAATCTAATCTTGATGATCAACATACTTATGATGGCGATATGTGGTCGCCTTACGTATTTAGACCTCAGCTCAGAGCGCAGCAAAATATCAAATGGGCTGCTATCACGGCCTTATTTGAAAAGCTTCGTCCTGCAGCTGTTTTTCAATTGCCTCCAGAGTTTATTCCTGATACCAGAGGCAATGAGGTTAGTGTTAAAGGCTTAGGTATCTCGCAAACTGATGATGTTTTTGTGGGCGCTAGATACGCCGACAAAATGAATCTTGATGATTATCATCTGGGTGATCCAGTCATCAATAATTATCGTATGTCAGTTTATGACATCTATGGCATGGGTTTATATAAGTTAATGCCGATTGGTTGGAATAGCGCCCAAGATCAGCAAGATTATTACTGGAATGGCTCTTGGGATAGCCGTGCATGGGACATATTAGCTTTAGAAAATGGCTGGAACGGTTTATGGGATGGTCATGAATGGTTTGGAGCTCTTCCGGCTAATGGTTGGGACAATAGGTCATGGAATGATTTATATCCCAGCATAGGGACGCCTATTCCAGAGCTGCCTTTAGAATTACATGCAAGGCGCTTATTTGTTCATGCTGATATTGTTTTATCTGATATGGATGAGGGCTTTGGTCATGAACGCTTTATGTTTACAGGCGGTTGCCAAGTAACGAGAAATGTTCCTGTATTAGATGATTTTCTTTTGTCTGATTTTGATATGGGAACGACTTATGAAGAATTTGAAGACGTTTATTTAGAAAGTCATATTTTAGGCAATGATGGCACTCAGATGCCTTATTCATTAGGAATAAATGTAAGCAATGAAATAGCTTTGTCAGCTACGGTCATAGGCTCTTTAGATTGGAATGGCGCATGGTCTTCGGCATCATGGGACGCTGTAATAGCTGATATTGGCATAACTCATGAAATAGGTTTGTCGGTCACGGCTAATGCTATGGCTATTCATGAGCCTTTATATTGGAACAACTTATGGTCGTCTGATACCTGGAGCACTACAACATTATCACATGATTTATTTTGGAATGGTTCTTGGTCTACAAGTTCTTGGAATTCAAATGCTTTTAGTTACGGTTTTAATATAGGTTCTTACGATACTTATAGTCTGCAAGGGGCATTTAACAGCGGCTCAGGGATTAACAGTATTAGTAGTTTTGCTTCTGGCGTTTCCGTTTCAATGTCTCCTGAATACATTAATGCTATGTCAATAGATTATGACTATATTGAGGATGATTATGTGCTGCCTGATTATACGGTCGGTTACTTTCAGTCAATGAGTTTAGTGCCTTCTGTTGTTGCTGAAACGGTCGTGACAACAGAATACATAGAAGTTAATCCAACTAATGGGGCTGTTAGCTTAATGTGGGCTGACAATTGGTCGGTTTATTCTTGGGATTATAGCTCAACCTATTCTGGCATCTGTATTACTGTTCAAACGGAGAACAACTAAATGGCAATTTTAACCGCATCCGGTCGCACCGCTATAGCGGCATCAATAGCGGCTCAACCTATACATTTTGCATGGGGGTCTGGAAGTCCTAGTTGGGATGTTACTCATGTTGCTGAAGATGTTAATGCAACAGGCTTGGTGACTGAAATAGGTCGTCGTCTTGCAACCAGTGTGCAATATGTTAATCCTGATAATTCGGGCAGCATTGTTGTTCCCGTATTCAATGACGCTTCAGGCAATAGTATCTCTAAAAGCTTTTCGCTTTCAACCGTGCCTACGCCAAACTTATACATGCGTTTTAATTTTGACTTTACTGATGCGCCTATAGCTACCATTCGTGAAGTAGCTATTTTTGTTGGCACTATAGTAGCTACAGGTCTTCCGGTAGGTCAGCTTTATTTTACGCCCGATCAACTGGTAAGCTATGGGACTTTATTAGCGCTTGAAAATTTAATAGAGAACATTCAAAGATCACCTAACTCAAGACAGTCTTTTGAGTTTGTTCTAACCATATAATCTGGGGCAATTATGACTAATACAACAATGCCTTATGGTTATTATGATCGATTTGATATATCAAAAGGCTATGAGAAAAATTTATTTGTAGCCGGTGCTGGCCTGCAATCAGCAGAGCTTAATGAGATTCAAGATTACGCAACTCATCAGATTCAAAGTATTGGCAATGCAATGTTTCATGATGGCAATGTTATAAAAGATGCGGCCATTATTGTTAATCCTACTACGGGTGTAGTGACTGCTGAAGCTGGCATGATCTATATTATGGGCGCTGTAAGAGGCGTTGCGGCGGCTTCATTTACTATTCCTACTGTTGGAAAGATAGCCATTGGTCTTTATTTGCAAGAGACAGTTGTTACTGCGCTTGATGATCTGGCTTTACGTGATCCAGCTTCTGGTACTCGAAACTATCAGCAGCCTGGCGCTTCTCGTTTAAAGCGTCAAGTAGTGTGGGGATTTGTTGGCGACAATCAGTCGGGTGAATTTTATCCTGTTTACACCGTTGTCGATGGCGTGCAAATTTCTAAAATTTCTCCGCCCAATGTCGATCCTATTACACAATCTATCGCTAAGTATGATCGTGACTTATCAGGTGGTGACTACATTGTGACTGGCTTTAGCGTCACTATTCAGCCAGATGATAATAATAAACAAAATTATTCTATAGCAGCAGGTCGTGCTCGTGTAAATGGTTATGCCGTTGAGCTTAGCACTTCATCGCGCATGGTGTTTGATGCGCAGGCTGATGAGATGTATGTTGATTCAGAGCCTTATGCCTCTACAACACTGGCTGCACAGCGTATTACTTTGGCACAAGCACCGATTGCCAATATCACTAAAGTGGGTATTACCTCTCAAAAAACAGCAACCATGACTCATGGTGCTTATAACGGTGCACTTGATCCTCTGCCAGATAATTCAGTTTTAACACTGGTTTCTGTTGTCCAAGGGACTACGACCTATGTAGCTGGTACTGATTACAAATTAACTGCCGGTAAAGTAGATTGGTCTTTAACAGGCGCAGAGCCTGCTACTGGATCAACCTATTCTGTCACCTATCAATATATGACTTCAGTAGTGCCTACTCTAGTAGATGCTACAGGCTTAACAGTGACAGGAGCTGTTACAGGCTCTTTAATTCTTGTTAGTTATAACTTTTATTTGCCTCGTTTTGATCGTATTGCTTTGGCGTCTGATGGCTCTTTTGTCTGGGTTAAGGGCGTTGCTGCTGAATGGAATCCGCAGCCGCCCGCCATATCAAATTCATTGCTTCCTATTTGCACCATTGCTCAAACTTGGGATGCTAACCGTTCTATCGTCAACGATGGTGTGCGTGTAGTGCCTATGAATGACATTGTGGCTATGAATGAACGCATTAGTTATGTGCTTGGGCTTGTTGCTCAGCAAGAATTAACAATGGGTATTCATACTCGTGAGGCAGGTGCTAAAAAAGGTTTATTTGTTGATCCATTTTTGGATGACTCACAACGAGATGCTGGCACACCGCAAACAGCTGCTGTTATTAACGGCACTTTGAATTTGCCGATATTAGCTGTTGCTAATAATACAGTTGGAGACATTACTTCCGCAAAATCTTTACCCGCTATTCAGACTGTCGATTTATCCCAAGCTCTAAAAACATCATTTATGCCGGTTAATCCGTATATGTCATTTGCTGTGACGCCTGCGGTGATTACATTAACGCCTGCTATTGATGTTTGGACTGAGGTAACGACAAGCTGGGCAGCTCCAGTGACTAATTATGTCTATGACAATCATGGTTGGTGGTGGTGGTGGTGGGGCTGGTATGGCTGGGGCTGGCAGACAGTGTCAACAGCAACCAATACGTTGTCTAGCACTAGCACGCCCGCACAAACTTTGCGTCAAATTGATATTGATTTTTCAATCTCTGGCTTTGAGGCTAATGAAAACTTAATAGTGACGACTTTTGATGGCATCACTATCACGCCTGTAGCGCAGTAGGAGATTATATAAATGACACTTAAAGCAAATTCATTAGGCGCTGTCAGCGGAAAATTTACCATTCCAGCAGGCGTGCCATCGGGGAATAAGTTAGTTGCCTTTACAGGTGATAAAGGTTCTCATGGCCAGGCCATTTTTACAGGGGAGGGTACCTTAGTCTCTCAAACTTTGCAGCTTGTGACTACATTAAGCGAAAACTACTGGTGGTGGTATTACGACCCTCTAGCTCAGACCTTTATGGTTAATGCGGATGGTCAATACTCTGCTGTTGAGTTATTGGTAGGTGCTGTCGGGAGTTCTGATGTAACTGTGCAAATTCGTACTTGCCAATTAGGATTTCCAACGCAAACTATTTTAGCGACCTCGCGTTTACCTGCTTCTAGTTTGCTGACGAACGGTGCTTTCACTCAATTCAATTTTGATGCGCCTGTATATCTTACGCAGAATACCGAATATGCCATTGTTGTGCTTTGTGATGATGCAACTACAGCTATTGGTGTTGCTGAAATGGGTAAATATGATGTGACTCATGGTCAGTGGGTTACTTCTCAACCTTATACGGTTGGGGTGTTGCTATCATCATCTAATGCCTGTACATGGACTGCAAGTCAAGATGTAGATCTTACCTTTAAATTGATTAAATCTAGCTATACGACAACGTCGGCTGATATTGCTTTAGGTTCAGTTGCACTAGATCATGCGACTGATTTAATGGTTGTTGGTATGGCAACACAACCGACCTCCGCTACAAAAGTCAGCTATAAGTTAACTATGCCAGATGGCACAGCTTCGGTTGTTTCATCAGGTCAGCCCATACAATTGGCTAATCAAACTAGTGGCTCAATGAAAGTTGATGCCATGATTTTGGGTGATGCTAATGCTTCGCCTGTTGTTTACCCTGGTGTACAAGTTATTGCTGGCATGGTCATGAGCACAGCCGATTATGTTACACGTGCTATTCCAGCTGCTAATAACTCAACCGCCAAGATTGTATTTGATGCCGCGATTCCATCGGGATCATCAGTCAATGTTTATATCATGGCTCAAGGCGCAACAGCATGGACGCCGGTTAGTTTAGCAGCTTCTGCTATCAATCCTGATGGCTCTATGGAGTTTTCATATACGTCTGGAGTTTTCTCCGGACAAAGTGTGCAAGTGAAGCTGACGTTAAACGGCTCAAGCTCAGCAAGACCTGTGGTCAAAAATCTACAGGTGGTTGTTCTTTAGTCGTGACGAAACAATAAAACGCGGGTATCACAAGATACCTATCATTTAGTAACTTTTTGGATGCAAAAACATGGTTAATAACACAACGCCCAACTTAGGTTTACAGTTACCTGATCCCTCTAATCCGCTAAGCACTGATGTATTAAGATTAATAAGCTCTCTTAATACGCTAGATACAGCTGTTAATGCAAAAACAACAATGGCTCAAGTTAATACAGCTATTCAAGCCGTTGTCGGTGCAGCTCCTACTGCGCTTGCTACTTTAGCAGCAATTGACGCTCAATTAGCATCTGATGAATCTGCTGCGGCGGCTTTAGCAACAACAGTTGCTGCAAAAGTCGCTAAAACTGACATCGTTGATGCTTTAACAAGCTCAGCGACTAATCAGCCTTTATCAGCCAATCAGGGTAAAGTTTTAAATGGCTTGATTACTGGTTTACAGCCTGCTTTGGTGAGTGGAACATCTATAAAAACGATTAATAATCAATCATTATTAGGTAGTGGCAATATTTCTGTAAGCACTAGCTCTAGCAATGTAGTATCAGCTAGTCTTACCATGCCTTCAACTGTTGCAACTAGCGGAAGTTTAGCTTTAACTTTGTCAGGCACGTCGGCTTTAGTAAATGGCAGTATTGCAAGCTTTCAAATAACAGATTGGAACAATAATACAACTACAGTAACCGCTACTTCTAATGCTGCTTCTACAACATTAATAGCACCTGCTACATCGGGTACGTTGTTAACAGTATCTGTAGTCGCTGTTGATAACTATGGCAATAAGTCACTAGCTGTCACTGCAACTTCAACTACCGTTACTGTATCTATTAATGCCGTAACGATCACTAGCCCTGCAAGTGGCGCTACTAATATCGGTCAAACTCCAACCATCTCAGGCAACTCCTTTGGCGTGACCAACGGTACTGATACTCAAGTGTCTGCTGATTGGGAAATCTGGACAGGTGCTAACCGTACTGGCACGTTAGTGTGGTCATCTATTAACGATACCGTAAATAAAACCAGCATCACTGTACCAGCGGCTACTTTAGTTGTTAACACCACTTACTATATTGCTGCTAGATATAAAGGCACTACTTACGGCTACGGCGGCTATGGTTATTGCAGCTTTACCACTGCGACTAGCTTTGTACCTAGCGTAGCAGGCGCAGCTTATCAAGGCGGTTTCTTCGCTGGCAAGATTGTGATTGGTGCTAACACCTATGCTTTAGTCGTTGCACCTAAGGCATCAGGCGAAAATACTTCAAAACAGTGGAAAATTACGAATGATACTACCGCTGGCACCTTGTCGCTGAATGACGGCTTAAGCAATAGTAATGCGATGAACAACGCTAGTCATCCTGCTGCGCAGTTCTGTAGAGCTTTGACTATAGGCGGCTATAGCGATTGGTATTTACCTTCTCGTGATGAGTTAGAAATCGTTTACCGTAACTGTAAGCCTGATAGTACGGCTAATAGTACTTATGTAAATAGGATTAACAACCTTGGTGTGGGGAACGGCTCTGATACCAATAACAACGGCTATAACGCTAATTCTTTACCAGTAGGGACTGCTTATACCGCTAGCAATCCAACGACTAGCGTTTCCTTGGCTTATACCACGGGCAATGCAGAGGCTTTTGCGGCTGCCTGGTATTGGAGCAGCACCGAGTTCAATGCGACGGACGCCTGGACTCAGTACTTCAGCTTTGGCGCCCAGACCAACAGCGGCAAGAACTACACCAACTACGTGCGAGCGGTCCGCAAAGTCCTTATTTAACACTTTACCTATTTCCCTGCCGTTTTGCGGCAGGGGTTTCACGACTGGAGATATTTTGTATGGCGCGAGCTACTGAATTACCGATTTACCGTGAGGCGTATGAGCTGTTGCTGAAAGTAACAGCGTTTACGCAGAATTACCCGCGTGGTTATCGGCAAGGACTAGCACGGGAAATTTGTTTAACGGCGCAAGCCGTGGTCGGTTTGATTTTTAAAGCAAATTGCACACAAGACAAACTTCCGATTCTTGAGCTATTACGCGAACAGTTGCAGATTTTGCAATTGCAGCTAAGACTTTCAAAGGATTTACGTCTGATATCTGCCGGTCAATTTGGCGTCACTGTCGCCACTCTGGATATTGTCGGTAAGCAATTAACAGGGTGGTTAAAATACGCGAAAAACCGCGCTTGATGAATATGCGTTATGGCGCTTATTCCTATGCACATCATTTGGTCGAAGTAGCTGTGCGTTTTGCAGCTCCAAGCGCTATCAAGAAACGGCGTGGTATTCAACTACGTGCGTCAATGCGCAGTTTGATAAGCGTCGATGCTACGGGCAATCGCTTATCCGATGTTTACACCTTCGAACTGACCGAGTTCAATGCGACGAACGCCTGGAAACAGAACTTCAACAATGGCAACCAGAACAACAACAACAAGAACAACACCAACTACGTGCGAGCGGTCCGCAAATGATGTTACACCACTACCACTTGACAGTGACTGAGCTGTTTGAGGCTTATTATGAGTGCAGACGGCACAAAAGAAATACGCCTGCGGCTTTAGAATTTGAGCAAAACTTAGAAGCTAATCTGATGGAACTTTATTATGAGCTGCTGAGCGGTACATGGCAGGTATCACCCGCGACAGTTTTTGTCGTGACTGTGCCTAAATGCCGCGAGGTCTGGGCAGCTAATTTTAGAGATCGCATTGTTCATCATTTAGTGTATAGAGCCATTGCGCCTATGTTTGAAAAGGCTTTTATCCACGATAGTTGCGCCTGCATTAAAGGCAGAGGCACGCTGTATGCGGCTAATCGCTTAGAAAAACATTTACGTAGTGCTACACAAGATTGGACACAAGCTGCTCATGTCTTAAAAACCGATGTGGCTAATTTTTTTGGCAGCATTAGACAAGATTTATTGTTTGAAAAGCTACAAGTGAAGGTGCAAAACGAATTTTTATTAGATTTGCTAGAAAAGCTGGTCTTTCAAGATGTAAAAATGAATGCCATTTTTAATAGTGATGCTAAGAAATTGAGTTTAGTACCTGAACATAAAAGCTTATTAAAAGCACAAGCGGGCATTGGCTTACCAATTGGTAATTTATCCAGCCAGTTTTTTGCCAATGTTTATTTAGATAGCGTTGATCAAGCTATTAAGCGTGCGATGGTCTGCAAGCATTATGTGCGTTACGTTGATGATATTGTCGTAGTTGATAAGTCTGCGCAAAAGCTGAATCAAGTGGCTGAGCGTATTCGCTGCGAATTAGCCAAGTTAGGCATGAGTCTAGCAGAGCATAAAACCAGTATCGAACCTGCAACAAAAGGCGTTGATTTTGTTGGTCACGTTATCCGACCTTATCGGCAGCAATGGCGACCTAAAACTCACCGCGCTGCGCTCAGGAAAATCTCGCAAACCGCTCCACCAAACTTGGTGCAAACTTGTAACAGTTATTTAGGGTTATCAAGAAGCACCGGAAACCGAAGTCAAACCCTTTCAATTGCAAGAGCTGCGCTAAAAAGCGGCTTAGCAGTTAATTCAACCCTTAACAGGACATATACCCATGCTTATTAAATTTACTTACGTTGACGCTCAAACTTTACGCCCAATGAATGAAGAGCCTGCAGCTGCTGGCCCAATATTACCTAATGTGCCTGGTATTGCTATTAATTTTGGCAATGAATCAGAATGGCCTTGTTTGTACCCTATTTTTTATGGTCATTGTGATGATGATGCAGACTCAATTACTCCAGGTATTTTAGATGTCTTAACTCAAGAGTCATTTGACGAGGCTTTAGCGCATGAGCAAGCTGCAAGAATTGAGCGTACTAAAAATGAGGTACGTGGCAGACGTAGTTGGTTATTAAATTCTTGTGACTGGACTCAATTAGCTGACAGCCCTTTAACAGCTGAAAAGAAAGCGGCTTATGTGACTTATCGACAAGCATTGCGTGATGTGCCAGAGCAAGCTGGCTTTCCTAATACTATTGATTGGCCTGTTGATCCTGATGCGCCTGTAGATATTACGTCACAAGCGGCAGCTTAAAAAAGCAAAACCCCCGATGGCTGGCAGGCTGTCGGGGGTTTTTAATCCAATCCTTAAAGCCAGTAAGGAAGAATATGTATGCAGTTTAAAGTAAATAATGGAGCTGTCAAGATGCTAGAACTAATTGATCAGTCAAAAAGTTTAGTTTGGAAGATAACTTTCCCAGTCGTAATAGTTATTATGGCATGGAATCTTCCAGATACTATTTCAGCAATCATGCCGCTATTAAAATAGCTTAAAAAGCAAAACCCTAGGCAGCGGCAAACTGACTAGGGTTTTTATCAATCAATTGAAGATGACAACTGATTAATTATGGATAAATATAACAGATTAAAAATAATTTTGCATTCAGAAAAAGGGTTAAAAATGGATATTTCGCACAATGAATTTGTTATTAGGTGTATTGGCATTGCTATTATTCTATGGTCAACAGCCCCATTGATGGCTGCAATTCGCTGGTGGTAGCTACTATGAAAGAATTACAATCTTGGCGAGCTGCCGATACTTTGTGTAACTACTGTAGTTTAGATCTTTAAGAATTTCACAAAAACTGTGGATAAATACCATCAGTCCGCACCCAGTACGCATGGACTCCTGTATAGCCTTTATTTATAGGGTACTCTGTCCAATCTAGCAT